>ERZ724505.46-NODE-46-length-75065-cov-7.428690_pt1 | contig 75065 bp, 43 predicted proteins | sample MGYA00376038_ERZ724505 | MGnify/ENA primary metagenome ERZ724505 (study PRJEB28724, sample SAMN07190884) | wastewater metagenome | isolation source: effluent of sewage treatment plant in Hong Hong | place: Hong Kong | collected 2016-03-17 ... | reverse complement strand
CTTGCATGGGGTGCAAGGGGTCGCGAGTTCGAATCCCGCCACCCCGACCATAGAAGATCACGAGGGTCAGTAGGAAACTACTGACCCTTTCGTGTTTCTGGGCTCTGTGTGCAAATCACGCCACGCTTGGGGCGTGACATCGGCACGCTTTTGCTGAACTCCTCGCGCAAACAATCACGCTTGGCCCGAATGTGCCTCCTTTGAGGGGGTATCCCTTGTAACATCCTGTGTCTAAGTTGGTCTCAGCCTTGCAGCAAAAGCTCGAGAGTGCGCTGGGAATCAATGTGTGTTCAGGGAAATGAGGGTGGCCGGCTTCGGCGATCCTTGAAGGAAACGAAAACGGGTCATGCCCTCGCGAACAAGAGGGTGGAACGTTGGATGGGTGACTTTCGCCGACTGTTGTGATGTGATGGCTGCGAGCCCTAAAAGGCTGTGGTCCTGCTGTCGGTTTACCGATCGTATCGATCAAGGATTGAATTCATGAAGGTGTTGAAGGCATTGACCTTGTCGCTGAGTCTGGCGTTGGCTTCGCTGGCATCAGCTCCTGCTCAAGCTGCGCAGGAAGTCGCCGGTGTGAAATTCGAGGATTGGTATAACTTCAACGGTCAGCAGTTGCAGCTCAGTGGAGCGGGGCTGCGCAAAATGATGATCATGAAGGTTTACGTGGTTGGGCTATACGTGCCACGTAAAGAGGCCTCAGTACAGGCTTTGGTGAATACGCCTGGAGCAAAGAGCATTCAGGTGGTGCTGTTGCGCGACGTTGATGCGCACAGGCTCACAGATGCTTTGGTGATGGGTGTGGAAGACAATTCCACGGCCTCAGAGTGGGCCGCCATCAAAAACCGTGTGGCAGACATGTCCAAAGCCATGCGTGGTTTTGGTGATGTCAGAGAGGGCACGGTCGTGAAGTTGGAGTACGTCCCCAACCAAGGTACCACGGTGTCGCAAAACGGCAGACCTGTTATTCGCGACATTCCTGGCGAGGACTTTTTCCGTGGCCTGATGAAGATCTGGCTGGGGGAGCACCCAGCCGACAAAACGCTGAAGGCCAGTTTGCTGGGCGCTTCAGCGGATTGATCGGGGTGTGATCAGCACTTGATGCCCATGTGAAGGGCGACAACGCCGCCCGTCATGTTGTGGACGTCCACATGGCCGAGTCCGGCCGCTTTCATCATTGATTTCAGCGTAGCCTGATCGGGATGCATGCGGATCGACTCGGCCAAGTATTTGTAGCTGGCGGAGTCGCCGGCCACCAATTGACCCAAGCGAGGCAGCACCTTGAAGGAATACCAGTCGTAGGCCTTCTCGAGTGGTTTGGCGACCTTGGAGAACTCCAGCACCAGAAGGCGGCCACCGGGCTTCAGCACGCGGGTCATTTCGGCCAGGGCCGAGTCCTTGTGCGTCATGTTGCGCAGCCCGAATGCCACGGTCACGATGTCGAATGTGCCGGTGGGGAAGGGTAGCTTTTCTGCGTCGCAAAGTGTGGTGGGGAGCGCCATGCCAGTGTTGAGCAGGCGATCGCGACCGGTGCGCAGCATGGCTTCGTTGATATCGGTATGGACCACCATGCCGCTGGGGCCTACGCGTTTGGCAAAGGCTTCAGAGAGGTCGCCTGTGCCGCCGGCAATATCCAGTACCTTGTGGCCTTCACGTGCGCCGCTGGCCGCAATGGTGTAGGCCTTCCAGAGGCGGTGCATGCCCATTGACATCAGGTCGTTCATGATGTCGTACTTGCTGGCGACGGAGTCGAACACGCCGCGAACGCGTTGTGCTTTGCTGGACTCGTCGACTTGTTCGAAACCGAAGTGTGTGGTGCTCATAGGTGGCATCTTAACGGGGTTAGGCCGCAGCATTCAGTGACCGAGCGCAAGCCATGGCGCTGGACCACGCCCACTGGAAGTTGTAGCCACCCAACCATCCGGTGACATCTACGACTTCGCCGATGAAGTGCAGGCCTGGTATCAGTTTGCTTTCCATGGTCTGAGAGCTGAGTTCTCGGGTGTCGACCCCTCCGGCGGTGACTTCGGCTTTGGCGTAGCCCTCCGTGCCATTGGGGGTGATTTGCCAGTCATTGGCGCTGTGGCCCAGCCATTCCAGGTCCTTATCTTTGAGCTCGGCCACGGCTGCCTGAGGGGTCAACGCAGGGGCTTGCTGTGCTGCCTCGGCCAGCCAGGTGTCGGCCAGACGGGCAGGTATGTCGTTGCCCAATGCCTGCCCCCAGGTGGTGGACAGCTGCTTGCGCGAACCATTCTTGGCCTCCTTTAGTAGGTTGGCCAGTTCGCGGCTGGGGGTGAGGTTGATTCGGATGGGTTTGCCCTGCTGCCAATGGCTGGAGATTTGCAGCACGGCTGGGCCGCTCAATCCACGGTGCGTGAACAGCAAGTCTTCTGTGAAGCGGGCGGCCGCTGCGCCTTTGCGCTTGCCGCCGGTCAGCGAGGGGTAGGTGGTTTCGGTCTGGATTTCGACTTCCAAAGCGATGCCTGATAGCGCAGCCCAGGGAGTCCAGGCTTGAGCCTCGAAAGTCAATGGGACCAGTGCGGGGCGTGTGGTGACTACTTTGTGCCCGAACTGGGTGGCCAGCCGGTAGCCAAAATCCGTGGCGCCAATTTTGGGGATGGCCAGCCCGCCGGTGGCAATCACCAGTTGGGGGGCATGAACCTGGCCGCGGTCGGTGTCCAGTTCGAAACCTTGGTCTGAGTGGCGCACCTGGTGCACCCCGCAGGGTTGCCAGCGGGTGACGCCGCCTGCTTCGCATTCTTTGAGCAGCATCTGAATGATGTCGTCGCTGCGACGGTCGCAAAACAACTGCCCCTTGTGTTTTTCGTGCCAGGCAATGCGGTGACCTTCGACCAGTTCGAGAAAATCTTGTGGTGTGTAGCCGGCCAGGGCCGAGCGGCTGAAGTGGGGGTTCTCGCTCAGAAAGTTGGCAGCAGTAACTTCCCGGTTGGTGAAGTTGCAGCGGCCGCCGCCTGAAATGCGGATTTTCTCGGCCACGCGTTCGGCGTGGTCCACGATCAAAACCGACAGGCCCCGCTGGCCGGCCACGCCTGCGCAAAACAGGCCCGCGGCACCGGCGCCCACAATCACAACATCGAATTTGGTCATTTCGCCATTGTCACCGCAGGGCGAATGAAGTCAGCCACAATGCTTGCTTTCAGCTAACAGATCCTGTGCAAGAGGAAATCGCAATGGCAATGGACGTGGTCGACTACGAGATCAAGGGTTCGGAAATGCAGTTTGTCGAGGTCGAGCTGGACCCTGGCGAGGCGGCAATTGGCGAAGCTGGCAGCATGATGTTCATGGACGCTGGCATTGAGATGGACACGGTCTTTGGCGACGGGTCGCAGCAAAGCGGGGGCCTTTTCGGAAAGCTGCTGGGGGCAGGCAAGCGCCTGATCACAGGGGAGAGCCTCTTCACGACGATCTACACCAACCAGGCCTCTGGTAAAAAACGGGTGGGCTTCGCTGCGCCTTACCCAGGCAAGATTTTGCCGATGGACCTCAAGCAGTTGGGGGGCACGTTGCTGTGCCAAAAGGACTCGTTCCTGTGTGCGGCGCGGGGGGTGTCTCTGGGCATTGCGTTCCAGAAGAAGCTGGGTGCGGGCTTCTTTGGTGGGGAAGGCTTTGTGCTGCAAAAGCTGGAAGGCGACGGTTTGGCCTTTGTGCATGCCGGCGGCACTGTGGTGCGCCGAGAGCTTCAGCCTGGTCAAACCCTGTTGGTGGACACCGGATGCCTGGTGGCCATGACCCCGAATGTGGATTTCGACATTCAGTACGTGGGCAAGATCAAAACGGCCTTGTTTGGTGGCGAAGGCGTGTTCCTGGCTCGGGTGAGTGGACCTGGTCACGTCTGGCTGCAAAGCTTGCCGTTCTCTCGCTTGGCTTCGCGTATTTTTGCCGCCGCGCCGCAGACAGGGGGCGGGCAGCGTGAGGAAAGCTCGCTTCTTGGCGGGTTGGGGGCGGGCAGCCTGCTGGGTGGCGTTCTGGGTGGTGATGACGAATAAGCGGCTAAGCGGGAGAGTGAGTCATGGGGTTTGGCGTCATCATCATTGGCGATGAAATCCTGAGTGGTCGCCGGCAAGACAAGCACCTGAGCAAGGCCATCGAGTTGCTCTCTGCGCGGGGCTTGGGCTTGTCGTGGGCGCGCTATGTGGGGGATGACCCCGCCATGATTCAACGCGAGCTCAAGGCTGCGTTGGATAGCGGCGACGTCGTCTTTTCGTTTGGCGGCATTGGCGCCACGCCGGACGATCACACGCGAGCTTGCGCGGCCGCAGCTTGGGGGCGGCCACTGGTGTTGCATCCTGGTGCGGCGGAGTTGATTCTGGAGCGAAGCCGAGAAATGGCGGCTCAAGAAGGGCGGCCCTTTGTTGAGTCGGATCCGGAAATTCAGAGGCGACTGGACATGGGGCGCCTGCCAGAAGGCGCGATCCTGATTCCCAATCCCTACAACCGAATACCCGGATTCTCAATAGGGGGGCGGGTGCATTTCGTGCCGGGTTTTCCTGTCATGGCCTGGCCCATGGTGGCGTGGGTCTTAGACCATTGCCATGCAGGCGCCAGCATGCAACCCGCTTGGCGGGAAAAGTCGGTCATTGTGTTTGAAGGTCTTGAATCTCGGCTGTCTCCGTTGATGGAGCGCATTGAGTTGCAGTTTCCCGAGATCAAGGTGTTCAGCTTGCCGAGTGTGGACCACCCGCAATATGGTCGCCATATCGACCTCGGAGTCAAAGGGCCGGAATCGAGTCTGGAGCGGGCCTTCGAGGCCTTGATGCAAGGATTGATCGAAATTGGTGCATCGCTAGGCCCTGTATTGGTGCGCTAAGGGGTTATCATTTTGCTGCGCACCAATGTTGTGCGCTTGGGCAGTCTCGCCTGGCGCCTTGCCGATTCAAGCTGCGCGTGCTCAACGTTTGATCCGTGCGACTACGTTCCCTCTGGCGTGAGCTGATTTTGTTCACGATTCTTGTCCTCCTTGATCAAGATCCGGGGTTCGGCACGCTTTCTGCTATTACACTGCGCGCTGTTTCTGATCTGGAAACAGACTCAACTCAACTTCTCGCATTCACTTAAGCCTTCTGCTAGGAGCAACTGATGGCCAATAAGACCGTCGCCGACGTGATGAAGTTGGTGAAAGACAACGAAGTCAAGTTCGTTGACTTCCGCTTCACCGACACCCGTGGCAAAGAACAGCACGTTTCCGTGCCCGTTTCTCACTTCGACGAAGACAAGTTCACTTCGGGCCATGCCTTCGACGGTTCGTCCATCGCCGGCTGGAAGGGTATCGAAGCATCTGACATGCTGTTGATGCCCGATCCCAACACTGCCAACATCGATCCTTTCTTCGAAGAGCCCACCCTGATCCTGACCTGCGACGTCATCGATCCGCACGACGGCAAGCCCTACGAGCGTGATCCTCGCTCGCTGGCCAAGCGCGCTGAAGCCTATCTGAAGGCTTCGGGTCTGGGTGACACCGCCTACTTCGGTCCAGAACCAGAGTTCTTCATTTTCGATTCGATCCGCTGGGGCAACGACATGTCCGGCTGCTTCTTCAAGATCGAATCGGAAGAAGGCGCCTGGAACTCCGGTACCAAGTACGAGCACGGCAACTCCGGCTATCGTCCCACCGTCAAGGGCGGCTACTTCCCTGTGCCTCCCGTTGATTCCGGCCAAGACATGCGCTCGGAAATGTGCCTGATCCTGGAAAGCCTGGGCATTCCAGTTGAAGTGCACCACCACGAAGTGGCCAACGCTGGCCAGATGGAAATCGGCACCAAGTTCAGCACTCTGACCGAGCGCGCTGACTGGTTGCAGCTGCAAAAGTACGTGATCGCCAACGTGGCTCACGCTTACGGCAAGACTGCCACCTTCATGCCTAAGCCTATCGTGGGCGACAACGGTTCCGGCATGCACGTTCACCAGTCCATCTGGAAAGACGGCAAGAACCTGTTCGCTGGCGACGGCTATGCTGGTCTGAGCGAATTCGCTCTGTACTACATCGGCGGCATCATCAAGCACGCACGTGCTCTGAACGCCATCACCAACCCTGGTACGAACTCGTACAAGCGTCTGGTGCCTGGCTTCGAAGCCCCTGTGAAGCTGGCTTACTCTGCCAAGAACCGCTCGGCCTCGATCCGTATTCCTTACGTCGCAAACCCCAAGGGCCGTCGTATCGAAGCACGCTTCCCCGATCCATCTGCTAACCCCTACCTGGCCTTCGCTGCACTGATGATGGCTGGTCTGGACGGCGTGGAAAACAAGATCCATCCTGGCGAAGCCGCCACGAAGGACCTGTACCACCTGCCTCCAGAAGAGGACAAACTGGTCCCAACCGTGTGCCACAGCCTGGATCAGGCTCTGGAGCACCTGGATGCCGACCGCGCGTTCTTGACCAAGGGTGGCGTGTTCACCAACGAATACATCGACGCTTACATCGATCTGAAGATGCAAGAAGTGACTCGCTTCCGTATGGCGACTCACCCTGTCGAATACGACATGTACTACAGCCTGTAATCCGATTTCGGATTCAGCACTGGGTGCAAAAAGGGGCGGCGAAAGCTGCCCCTTTTTTTATTTCACGAAGGGTGAAGGGTTGCCAAACCGAAAGCGCCCCTGGTTTCCGCTCATTTGTCAGGCGACTGAATGGCTGGGCTTGCAGGCATACTCACGCCACTATGGCGTCAGTTTTTGTTGGTGACTGCAAATGGAATCGAATATGCAAAGCGTGAAAGCCCCTCACTGGATGACTGCGTGGATGACCTCGGCCGTTTGGCATGGGCTGTGCGCGGTAGGGGTGCTCGCTGTGGCGAGTGGGCACGTCAGTGCACAGGAAAAGCCGGTGTACCGTTGCCCGGGCAATCTCTACACCGATTCCTTGTCGCCCAAAGAGGCTTCGGACAAGGGCTGCCGTACTCTAGAAGGGGCGCCCATCACGGTGATTCAATCGGTGGCGCCGCGAGGTGAAAAGGCGGGTGCCAAGGCAGGGGGCGCAGCGTCTCCTGGCGAGAAGGTATCGTCTGACGAGCAGAAGGCGCGAGACTCGGATGCCAAGCGCATTTTGGAAGCCGAGTTGAAAAAGGCCGAAGAGGCCTTGTCTACCCTGCAAAAGGAATACAACAACGGGCAGCCCGAGCGCAAAGGCGACGAGCGCAACAATCAGAAGTATCTGGATCGCGTGGCTGAAATGAAGGCCGCACTGACGCGCAAGGAGGCCGATGTGGCGGCCTTGCGACGTGAGTTGAGTAACAAATAAGGTGTGAGATGGCGCGTCAGGAGTCGGTGAAGGGGGGGCGTCAGGCCCCCGTGGTTCGTGGCGTGTCCCAAGTGGATCCAGCCGAGGTGCAGCGCTTGCTGCCGGCGGGATTGGACACCTTCGATCACTTGGCCACCATGGTCATGGTGGTCGAGCCAGATGGCCAGTGTTTGTTTGTAAACGCGGCCTTTGAGGAAGTGCTGGGGCTATCGCGCCGCAGTGTGCTGCGTGAATCGATTTTTGACTGGTTCACCGACCCGGCGCTGTTGCGTGATGTGGTTTCGGCTGTGTCCCGCAATGACTATGCGACCAGCCGGGTTGAGGCCGAGCTCAAGCGGCATCCGCATGTGTTTGCTGATGCATTGCATGTGCAGGCCATCGTGACACGACTGGAGCGGGGTGGCCTGGTCATCATCGAACTGGTTGAGGTGGAGCAAAAGACCCGGCAGGAGCGAGAGGAGCGTGCGCTGGACCAGGCGCAGGCGAACAAGGAGCTCATTCGCAATCTGGCACACGAAATCAAAAACCCCTTGGGTGGCATTCGTGGCGCGGCGCAATTGCTGCAAATGGAGTTGGAGTCAAAGTCACTGACGGAGTACACCCAGGTCATCATTCACGAGGCCGACCGGCTGCAGTTGCTGGTGGACCGCTTGCTGGCTCCTCATCGGCGGCCGCACATGGTTGGCGACGTCAACATTCACGAAGTGTGCGAGCGGGTGCGGTCATTGATCCTGGCCGAGTTTCCCAAGGGACTCAGGGTCGTTCGAGACTACGACATCTCGGTGCCCGAGTTCCGGGGGGATCGCGAACAGTTGATTCAAGCCGTACTCAACATTGCTCATAACGCCGCGCAGGCATTGATTGATCGCATTCAAGACGGCGATGCGATGCTGGTTTTCAAGACGCGGGTGGCGCGTCGCGTCACAATCAACCGCGAATTGCACAGGCTGGCATTGGTTTTGCATATCGAGGATAACGGTCCGGGAATCCCGGAGTCGATCCGCGATCGCATCTTCTACCCATTGGTGTCGGGGCGCGAGGGCGGATCAGGCTTGGGGTTGACCTTGGCTCAAACCTTTGTACAACAGCACCACGGCACCATCGAATGCGAAAGTCAGCCAGGTCAGACGGTATTCAAGATCCTGATACCCTTGCCCTGACCTCGGCGCGTCGTTCGTTGGCGATGGGGCTTTCAACCTAGAGCACACATGAAACCCATCTGGATCGTTGATGACGACCAATCCATTCGCTTCGTGCTGGAAAAGGCCTTGACGCGAGAGGATCTGCCGGTCCGCAGTTTCACCAATCCGCGCGATGTGCTGGCGGCCCTGGATGATGACGAGCCTCAGGTGCTGGTGTCTGACATCCGCATGCCGGGTGGTTCGGGCATCGACTTGCTCAGCAAAGTCAAGGCGCGGCTGCCGGGTTTGCCGGTGATCGTGATGACTGCCTATTCCGATCTGGATAGTGCGGTCTCGGCATTCCAGGGTGGTGCGTTTGAATACCTGCCCAAGCCATTTGATTTGCCCAAGGCTGTGGAACTGATTCGCCGTGCGGTGGATGAGTCGGTGCGCGAGGATGTGTCCGACGAGCGCATGACCCAGATGCCCGAAATGCTGGGGCAGGCCCCAGCCATGCAGGACGTGTTCCGGGCGATTGGTCGCCTGAGTCAGAGCAATGTGACGGTGCTGATCACCGGTGAGTCTGGCGCGGGCAAGGAGTTGGTGGCGCGCGCGCTGCACAAGCACAGCCCACGGGGGAATGGTCCCTTTGTGGCGATCAACACCGCAGCCATTCCGAAGGATTTGCTGGAGTCGGAATTGTTTGGTCATGAGCGTGGGGCTTTTACTGGCGCTCAGACCATGCGTCGGGGGCGCTTTGAACAGGCCGATGGTGGAACCTTGTTCCTGGACGAAATCGGCGATATGCCGTTCGACTTGCAGACGCGTTTGCTGCGGGTGCTCAGCGATGGTCAGTTCTATCGAGTAGGCGGACACCATCCGCTCAAGAGCAATGTGCGGGTGATTGCGGCCACGCACCAAAATCTGGAAGAGCGGGTGCGGCAAGGGGCGTTCCGTGAGGACTTGTTCCATCGCCTGAACGTGATTCGTTTGCGTTTGCCCGCTCTGCGTGAGCGGCGGGAAGACATTCCTACCCTGGCTCGGTACTTCTTGCAAAAGAGTGCGAAGGACCTGGGGGTGGAAGCCAAGCGCATTTCTGATGCGGCTTTGGCCAAGTTGGCTGGGTTTGATTTCCCGGGCAACGTGCGGCAGTTGGAAAACATCTGCCATTGGCTGACGGTGATGGCGCCTGCGCAGGTCATTGAAACCAAGGATTTGCCGCCGGAGTTGTTGGATGGTGGCAGTGCGCCCGATGTGTCGCGACAGGCTGTGGTGGCGGAAGCGTCGCCTGTGTCGACCATGGCTGCACCGGCAGAGGTGCGCGAAGTGGTATCTGCCGAGGTGGGGATGCCTGCTGCCGCAGCGTCCGACGTGGTGGCAGCTGGATTGGGTGGAACCGCAGGCGCGACTGTTGCCGCCTTGGGGGTGGCGCCAGGCTGGCTGTCTGACCTTGAGCGAGATGTGCGGGTGCGCCTGGAGTCAGGCCAGACTGATGTGTGGGATGTGCTGACTCGGCAGTTCGAGGCGCAGTTGATTCACACCGCCTTGGAGTTGACTCGGGGGCGGCGAATTGAGGCCGCACAGAAGTTGGGGATTGGGCGCAACACCATCACGCGCAAGATTCAGGAACTCGGGATGGATGAGTGACTCTAACGTTTGATTGGGGCCGGCTGCGCTAAAGTGGCCGGCGACCGAATCAAGCCGGAGGAGACCTCATATGAACAATCGATATCGTCAGCTGTGCCTGGCTGCTGTGATGAGCAGCTTGGCTTGGGTTACAGCGGGGTGTTCGACCACAAGCCCTGATGTCATCAAACCCGAAGATGCGCAACGGCTTTCGCAGGTGCAGGACGCGGTCGTGCTCAATGTGCGCGTGGTGGCTGTTGAAGGCAGCCAGAGCGGCGTTGGGGGGGCAACAGGCGCCATTGTGGGGGCCATTGGCGGCAATGCGTCGGTAGGCGGCAACGGGCGTGGCTCGGCTGCCGCAGGCGTGCTGGGTGCTGTGGTGGGCGGCGTGGTGGGGAACGCGGTGGAGCGATTTGGCACACGCGAAGAAGCTTATGAAATTCTGCTGCAAATGGCCTCTGGAGAGCGCAAGGCCATTGTTCAGGCCAAGGGCACCGAGGTGTTCAACCCGGGCGATGCGGTCATCTTGGTGGTAACCGGGGGCAAGACCCGAGTCATGCTGGCCCCCAAGGTGGTCACGCCACCTGCTAAGTAAAAAATAGGACAAATAAGACGATTGGGAGGCGTGTTGCTTCCACGTCGTCAGGTCATTCCCTGGGTAGGGAACTAAATAAAGGCGGGCATACACTGAACGGTATCTTTCATACCGATCTGGTTGTATGCCCAAGTCTTTTTCTGGTCAGCGCACCCTGTTGTGGGTGGCCCTTGTTTCTGCTTTGAGCATGGGGGCGGCGCCGTATGCGCAAGCTGCACCGAATGCCACTCAGGCGCAGACGCGTTCTGCGAGCAGTTTGGGGGCGGTGGTGCAGTCGGTGGAAGGCATCAGCGAATACCGGCTGCCCAATGGGCTACAGGTTCTGCTGATTCCAGATGACTCCAAGCCCACCACCACGGTCAATTTGACATACCGAGTCGGGTCTCGCCATGAAAACTATGGCGAAACGGGTATGGCGCATTTGCTAGAGCATTTGCTGTTCAAAGGCTCGCCACGCCACCCTCAGGTCTGGGCTGATTTCAACCGCCGGGGGTTCCGGGCCAATGGCAGTACATGGTTTGATCGAACCAATTACTTCGCCAGTTTTGCGTCCAACGACGAAAACTTGCGTTGGTATCTGGAGTGGCAGGCCGATGCCATGGTGAACAGTTTCATTGCCAGGAAAGACCTGGACAGTGAAATGACCGTGGTGCGCAATGAGATGGAAATGGGGGAGAACGACCCCGGTCGCATCTTGTTTGAGAAAACCGTGGCCACCATGTACCAGTGGCATAACTACGGTAAGTCCACGATCGGGGCGCGTACCGATGTGGAGGGGGTGGACATAGCCCACCTGCAGGCGTTTTATCGCAAGTACTACCAGCCTGATAACGCTACTTTGATCGTGTCTGGCAAGTTTAAGCCTCAGCAAGTTCTGGCTTGGGTTCAGCAGTATTTCGGGGCCATCGCCAAGCCCAAGCGGGCTTTGCCTGAGCTGTACACACTGGACCCAGTTCAGGATGGCGAGCGTGCCGTCACGATTCGTCGGGTAGGTGGCGTGCCCTTGCTGTATGCCGGTTATCACGTGGTGCCAGGGGCGCATCCTGACTATGCGGCAGTGGAGTTGCTGAGCCTGATCATGGGTGAGTCACCCTCGGGCCGTTTGCACAAGCATTTGACCGAGAAGCAATTGGCAGCCGGGGTGTTCAGCTTCTCCGAAGGTTTGGCCGACCCCGGGTTCATGCTGCTGGGGGCGCAGTTGGCCGCAGGGCAGGACCCGGCGCAGGCTAGCCAAGCCATGCTGGATGTGGTGGAAGCGGTGGCGCGTGAGCCCATTACGCAGGAAGAGCTGGATCGTGCCCGCGCCAAGTGGTTGAAGCAGTGGGAAGCAGGTTTCACCGACCCGCAGCATGTGGGGGTAGCCTTGTCGGAATCGGTTGCCCAAGGCGATTGGCGCTTGTTCTTCCTGCTGCGCGATCGCGTCAAGAATATGCCTTTGGCCGAGGTGCAGCGCGTGGCCAACCAGGTGTTTGTGGCTTCCAATCGGACCTTGGGGCAGTATGTGCCCACGGCCGCTCCGGTGCGGGCCCCGCAGCCTGAGCGGGTGGATGTGACGGCTCAGTTCAAGGACTTCAAACCTCAGGCGGCTGCGCAACAGGCCGAGGCGTTCGACGCCAGCCCGGCCAATATCGATGCACGCACCGTGCGATTCCAGGTGGGCTCGGGGCTGAAGGTGGCCTTGCTGCCGAAAGCCACGCGGGGGCAGGCCGTCAAGGCCACGTTGACTTTGCGCTTTGGTACCGAACAATCGCTGGCGAATTGGGGAGAGGTGCCATCTGCCATGGCCGCTTTGCTGGACAAGGGAACGGCGCGCCTGAACCGCCAGCAAATTCAAGACAAGCTCGATGCCCTGCAGGCCCAGGTTGCGATCAATGCGGTGTCGGGGAACTTGCTGGTGAGTCTGTCGACCAAGCGCGAGCATTTGCCCGAGTTGATTGCCCTGGTGGGCGAGTTGTTGCGTGAGCCCGCGTGGCCAGCCGATGTCTTGGAAGAGGTCAGAACACAGGCTCTGGCCGCGATTGAAGAGCAACGTAAGGAGCCTTCGGCCGTGCTGGATGAGGCCATGGGCCGCCATGGCAATCCGTATCCCAAAGGCGATGTGCGCTATGCCCGAACTTTTGACGAAATGGTGGCCGATTGGAAATCGGTGAATTTGCCGAGCATCAAGCAATATCACGAGCGATTTATTTCGGCCGCGCGAGGTGAGTTTGCTGCAGTAGGCGATTTGGACCAATCAGCGGTGCAGCAGGCTTTGAACACGGCCTTTGCGGATTGGACTAAGAGTGAGCCAGTGGCGCGAGTGACCAATCCGATGATCAAGGAAGAGCCCGTTCGGCTGCAGTTGATCACACCGGATAAGCAAAATGCGGCCATGACGGTGGCCTTGGCCCTGCCTTTGAATGATCGGCATGCTGATTACCCGGCGTTCATGCTGGCTAATCACCTGCTGGGCAGTGGTGGCGATTCCCGTTTGTGGAATCGAATTCGCGAAAAGGAAGGCCTGTCATACAACGTTTACAGCATGGTGCAATGGAATTCCTTTGAGGAAAATTCTCAATGGATGGCCGCAGCCATTTTTGCCCCACAAAATCGGGCCAAGGTAGAGAAGGCCTTCCGCGAAGAGGTGGACCGTGCTGTGGCGCAAGGGTTTACTCAGGCTGAATTCGAGGCGGGTAAAAAGGGTTTGCTGAGTTTCCGGCGTCTGGGGCGCGCGCAAGACGTGCGTTTGGCCGGGGGCTTGGCGAATAATCTGTACCTGGGGCGCACATTTGCCGAGTCAGCCAAGGTTGATGCGGCACTGGAGTCGCTCACGCTGGAGCAGGTAAATGCTGCTCTGAAGCGTTATCTGCGCCCAGATCAGTTTGTTCTGGGTGTGGCGGGGGACTTCAAGCCTGAACCTAAACCTTGATGGTGTGCAGGAAGTAAAAAAGGCCGGTAAGAGTACCGGCCTTTTTTTTCAGCTTTGCAGCACAGGGGCGCTGAAGCCTCCCGCGCTCAGATGCCACACGCTCAGATGGCGAAGTCTTCCAGTTTCTTGCCCGAAGCAATGGCTGCTTGAACCCACTTGGGTTGCAGGCCGCGGCCCGTCCAGGTTTCACCGGTGGCCGCATTGCGGTACTTGGGGGCAACCTTGCGGCCTGCATTGGCCGAGGTGCCGGCGACTTTGCCTGTGCCAGTGGTCTTCAAGCCCAGATCGGCGACGGTCAGGCCGTGTTCGGCTAGCAGGGATTTGATCTGTGTGATCACGCCGGCACGTTCAGCGCGGCGGGCATCCTGCAACTGCTTTTCCAGATCAGCAGCTTCTTTTTCCAGTGCTGCCTTTTTTGCCAGAAGGTCCTGGTAGTTGCTCATAGAGTGTCCTTTGTTGCCCGGCAGGGCGCAAATACTTTTGGTCGATCCACACGGCAGGGGGAGCGAGTTGAATTTACTGCGCTGCATTCCAGTTGGCTGCCGAGGCCGAATTCTATACACAAAAAAAATGGGCTTGCAACGAAATATTATGCAAGCCGCCATTCTCTGGTCAATAACTGAAAAATTGCCGACTTGACAATTTGGTGACTTAATTGTTTCGCGGGTTTATTCCACCATGCGCTATGGCGCAGATACTGTCTGGCCCAGTTGAATCACGGCCAAGGCGTAATAGCTCGACTGGTTGTAACGGGTTACCGCATAAAAGTTTTGGGTGCCCAAGACCACGGTAGGGGCATCACTGCCATTGAGTAATTGCACCAGGGCCAGCTTGCCGGCATGTTCGCGGGCTTCAGGTGGCAATACCGCGCCCAATGCCTGCATTTCTTCTGCCGTGAAGGTTGGAACGATATCGGGAGCCAGTAATTTGCCCAGTGCGGTGGCATCGGTTGGCGGGGTTACTTCGTAGTAGCCGGGCTCGCCGGTGCGCCAACCGTGCGCGGCCAGGTAATTGGCCACGCTGCCAATCGCATCGACAGGGCTGCGTTGTAGATCAATGCGCCCGTCACCATCAAAGTCAATGGCATAGCGGCGAATTGAGCTGGGCATGAATTGCGGCCAGCCAATGGCTCCGGCATAAGAGCCTTGAACCGTTTGGGGGTCCAGGCCTTGTTCTTGGCAGAGTTTCAGGAATTCACCCAGTTCTTTGCGGAAGAATGCGCTGCGATCTGATCTGCCGCTGGGGAAATCGAGGCTGAGCGTAGCCAGAACGTCTAGCACACGGAAATTGCCGGTTTGGCGGCCGTAAATGGTTTCGACACCCAGTACACCGGCGATGACCCATGCCGCTACGCCAAATTGTTGTTCTGCACGCTTGAGTTCGGCTGCCTGTGCCTTCCAGAAGGCTTGCCCGGCGCGAATGCGGACAGGCTCAACAAAGCGGCTGCGGTAGGCCGCCCAGTTTTTGGCTGTGCTGCTGGCGGCGGGCATGATCAGCCGCGTCACGGTTTCTCGGTAGCGGGCCTGCGACAGCTGGTTCCAGACCCAGTCTCCAGGCATGTCGAGCGTTTGCGCCAGTGTTTGAGACAGCGCCCGTGCGTCTTCCCGTTGGGCGTAGTCCGCTCCGTTGCGGGGGGTGGCTTTCGGTCGGATTGCCAGGCTGGGCGACATGTTTAGCGTCGGCGGCACCTTGGCACTATCTGGCTGCGGTGTTTCGGGGGCCGCAGCGCCCTCGACTTTGTCGGGCCCGTTGGGCTTGGGTTCTTCTTGCGTTGAAGCGCAGGCGCTCAGCAACAGTGTCAAAGCCAGGCAGGCTAGCGGAGCGAGGCGAAGGGGGGCGCGGCGCAGATCAGTGCGGGGCATGAAAGCAGACAAGACAGATGCAGAACAGTCAGTGTGCCCGAGTTTGCTTTCTTCCTTTGATTTGACGCCAGTGGCGTGCGCATTGTTCGATTTGGGCAACTCGTTGCCGCACTTCTCGCATGGAGGGGGCATGCGCTGAAGTCTGGCCATAACGCAGCTTGTCGAGTGTTTGTAGCTCATCCAGCAGCTTGGACACCAGCTCTGACTCAGTGGGGCTGCTGGGCCAGTTGCTGAGGCGTCGATGCCAAGCCAGTGCCGGGGCCGGTGTGGGGCTGTTATCAGGCGCGGGCAGGCCGCAGGCGCGCAAGGCTCGGTCAACGCGGCTTTGGTATTTTTGCCAGGGCGTGCGTGCATGCCTGGGTCGGTTGAACCAAAGCCATGCAATGCCCAGCCCACTGAGTGTGGCCATCACGGTGGCGCACAGGCGGATCAGCTCGACCCAATCCGGCGATTTCCAGCCCCAGTTCTGAAGCAACTCCAACTGACGTCCACGGGAGTATTCCAGCACCCACACGTTCCAGCGGTGGTTGCTGGCTTCGATGAATGCCTTGGCATGTTTCAGCAATGGCGAGTCGAATTGGGGGAGGGCCCGGCTCAGCCCTTGCCTGGGGCGGTTCAGCGATTGGCTGAGTTGAATTCGGTCGGGAGACACGGCTGCGGTGGGGTCTGCGCGGACCCATCCTTCGCCGGGTTGCCAGAATTCAGCCCAGGCATGGGCGTGGTTGTTGCGCACCACCCAGAGGCCGTCCACCGGGTTGCGCTCCATGCCTTGGTAGCCGGTCACCACCCGAGCCGGCACGCCCATGGCGCGCATGACCACCACGTAGGCGGTGGCGAAGTGCTCGCAGAAGCCAGATTTGCGATCAATCCAGAACCGGTCAATCAGGTTGCGTTCCACCTCGCCACGGTCATTGGTGGGCATATCGCCTGGGGTCAGGGTGTAGGTGTAGCCCTGCGTGGCAATGTGTTTCATGACCGCGAGAGACAGGGCCTTGGGATCGGTGGACGCGCCCATGGCTTGGTGCAGGGCCCTTGCCCACTGAAGGGTTTGCGTGTTCACGCCAGGCGGCAGTTGCAGCAAATCTGCCAGTTCTGGTGAAGGCAATTTGGGGCCGGACTGGAATTCGGGCCATGCCCGTGCGGTCCATTGCGTGCGTTCGCGAGTCGGCCCTGGCGTGGACCATTGCAGCCCCTGCCTGACCGGGGCCCCCATGCCCAAGGTGTCTGCCTGAAGGGCCAGGGTGCCTTCCAGCACCGGCACGATGCTCAGGCGGGTGGGCTCCAGGGTCATCTGGTAGCTCAGTGGGGATCCAATCGCGTGGACCTCATTCAAATCCTGCGCGGCTTCGGCTTGTTGCAAGGCCGGCTTGCGGGCTATCCAGTTGCGGCCGTCAAACAGTTCCAGCACCGGGCCCCGGAAGTAGCGTTGAGCGGGCGTGGGCAGGGGGCCGTCGAATTTCAAGCGCATGGCAATGCCATCGTCTTGCGCCAGTTCGGCCACATGTCCCAGCGTCAGCTGATCGGACAGGCCGATGCTGGCCTGTGCATCGGCCGGTGCGGTCCACAGTGGGCCAATGCGTGGGAACAGCAGGTACAGCAGCAACATGGCCGGCAGCCCCATCAAGATGGTCTTGCCTGCCGCCTTCATGGCAGACCAGATAGGAGGCCGGTATAGCGGTCGTTGGGCCAGCACCAACGAGGTCAACAGCCCCCAGAACACCCCCCCCATCATGACCGCTGTCAAGATGCTTTGCGAAAACAGAAACTGGGTCAGGATGAGGAAAAAGCCCAGGGCGGTGATCACAAACGCATCGCGGCGGGCCCGCAACTCCAGGGTTTTCAAACCAGCCAGAGCGGAAACCAACGTGACGCCCGCCTCGCGTCCAAAAATGGAGCGAAAGGTCATGAAGGTCAGAACCACGCTGATGCCCAGCGCAACCAGCAAAGTCCAGCGCGGAGGCAGGGCGCCATCCTTGACCGCCAGGTAGGCACGCCAGGCCAAGGCGCCCGAAACGCCTGCCAGGCACCACCAAGGCAAATGCCCGGTGTGGGGATAAATGCTCAGGGCCAGCACGGCCAGCAGCCACAGGGTATCTCGGCCTTCTCGGCTCAGGGCCAATTTAGGGAGAGTCAGTGAGGGCGCGGTTTTCTGCGTGCGTGTGGCGTTCACTTCTGCCCCCACATGGCCAAGGTGTCCAGACAGGCCCGCAAGTGCCTCGGTCCACGGTCGCACGCAATGGTCTGATCCGGCAAGACCAGGCCGTAGAGTTGTCCGTCGTCCTGGGCGCGTTGTTCCGCTTCCAATAGCCATGTAGCCAGCCGGCTCAGCCTGGCTTCAGCGTCCAGGCCTTGCAAGCCAGGGGTGTGGTGCCAATCCAGCTTCAAATCTGGTGTGCGACCAGAGATGGATTCCCGTGTGACCAGGCCATTGCCCGAAGCCAGCGCATGACTTGATTTTTTCCAGGCAATCCAGCGCAAGGGGTCGCCGCGACGGTAATCACGCAACCCTTCAGGCATGGATTCGGTGTGGCGAGCCCGCTGCCGGGCGGCTTCAGATTGCTGCGCACCCATGGATTCGGGCAAGGGCGGTGCATGGGGGTCCAGCGCGGGCCAGATCAGTGCGCGAGCGTGAGGGCGCCAATAGCCCCAGGCTCGGAACAGTCCGAGTGGGTAGCGTGTCTCGATCGTGATCCGAGGAATGACCAGCCAACCGCGCTGCGAGGCGGCCACATCCAGCTCCACGGTCGACTCGCTTCCGGGGGCCAGTTCCACATCTTGTGGGCAGCCTGGGCCTTGCCGTGTGCCTTCCGGTGCCCTGGGGCCAGCAGTGATCTGTAACCCCAGCCGGCCTTGTTTGCGGTGCTGATTGGTCAGCGCTACCTGCAGGCTGAGCACATCGCCCGCATGCACATGGCGCAGGGGCAGTAAGCGCATCGACACGCCGTGCAAATTCGCATGGGTTTGGTACAGCGCAGCCAGAGCGGCGCCCCCCAGCATGAAGCTCAAGGCGTAGCCCAGGTTCACCTGCTCATTGATGGATGCCAGCAGCAACACCATGAACACGCAGGCAAATGCCCAGCCTGCCTTGCTGGGCAAGATATACAAATTTTTCTGTGTCAGGGTGAGCTGATCCTGGCGGGGCAGCCTGGCTTCCCACCAGTTTCGCCACCAAACATGCCAGGGCTGGGTCAAGCCGGGCTGGTCTGAGCGGCGTTGTCTCGGTGTGGGTGGGCTCATGGAACCGGCGTGGACTCCAGCAGCACCCGGGCTTGCGCGGCCGCGCTGCGACCACTTTGGGGCAGCGGCATCAGGCGGTGTGCCACGGCCGGTACCCACAAGGTCTGAATGTCTTCCGGTGACACATGCCCGCGGCCTAAAACCAGGGCTCGGGCCTTGGCCAGCTTCAGCAGCGACAGCCCGGCGCGAGGGCTGAGCCCCTGGGCAAACCAGGCGCCGTCACGCGTGGCGGTCAGTAAAGCTTGCAGGTAGTCCAACAAGTTGTCGGACACGTGAATATTTGCCACCCGGTCTTGCCATTGCTGCCAGTCTGACTGGCTCATCAGTGGGCGAATCTGCTGCAACGATTGACGCTTGTCTTCCCCCGTCAGCAAGGCACGTTCTGCAGCGGGGTCGGGGTAGCCCAGAGACAGTCGCATGGCAAAGCGGTCCAATTGCGATTCGGGCAAGGGGTGGGTACCCAACTGCTCGGACGGATTCTGGGTGGCAATCACAAAGAAGGGCGAGGGCAGTGGGCGGGTTTCGCCTTCCACCGAGACTTGCCGCTCTTCCATCGCTTCGAGCAGGGCGCTTTGCGTGCGCGGCCCCGCGCGATTGATTTCATCAGCCAGCAGCACCTGTGCGAAAACAGGCCCAGGGTGGAAGACAAACGCTTCCTTCTGGCGCTCATAGACGCTGACCCCGATCAAGTCGGTGGGCAGCAGGTCAGCCGTAAACTGAATACGTGAAAAGCTCAAACCCAAAGATCGGGCCAAAGCCTGGGACAGCGTGGTCTTTCCCACACCGGGAACGTCTTCGATCAGCAGGTGCCCGCCAGCCAGAAGGCAGATCACGCTCAGGGTGACCTGATCGCGTTTGCCCACAATGATCGTGCTAACCTGATCTATGAGCTGAACAATCTGAGATGCCTTATGCGCGGAGGTGGCGCCAGACGCCATGACGTTGTGCAAGTCGTTGCGAAGCATCTCGCCACCATAACCCAAACCGGCTCCGCGTGCGGCCCCTTTCTGACCCATGGCAACAGGCTATTTCTCACATCCCGATTGTTTGTCTCATGAAATGGGGTCAGGTCACCCGGAGTGCCCGGAACGAATTGGCGCCATTGAAGATCAGCTGCGTGAACAGGGGCTCGATGCTCGGATGGTGCAGCAAGAGGTGCCGTTGGTCCTGCAATCTGACTTGGCACTGGCGCACGACCTCAATTACATCCTCACGCTAGACGACTTTCTTCGCCAATTGGAAGAAACGGGCGACACCCGTGCGCTTGACCCCGACACATGGGCCTGCCCTGGAACCCGGTCTGCCGTGTGGCGATCCGCCGGGGCGGCCGTGGCGGCCACCGATGCCGTGATCGACGGGCGTCTGGATAACGCCTTTTGCGCCATTCGCCCGCCGGGACACCACGCGCCACGCAACCACACCATGGGTTTTTGCTTCGTCAACAACGTGGCGGTGGCGGCTCGCCATGCCTTGGACGTGCGTGGCTTGAATCGGGTCGCCATCGTCGACTTTGATGTGCACCATGGCAACGGCACAGAAGACATCTTCGCCGGCGACGATCGGGTCCTGATGCTGAGCTTCTTTCAGCACCCGTTCTACCCGTACAGTGGCGCGGAGTGTTCGGCGGGCAACATGGTCAACGTGCCTGTTCCTGCCCGCAGCGATGGCAAAACCGTGCGTGAGGTGGTCGAAGCCTATTGGCTGCACCGCCTGGATCATTTCCAGCCAGAGATGATCTTCATCTCCGCCGGTTTCGATGGGCACAAGGAAGATGATCTGGGCGGCATGGGCCTGGTCGAAGCCGACTATGCCTGGCTCACGGCAAAATTGATGGAAATTGCCAATCGCTACGCAAAGGGCCGAGTCGTGTCCTGCCTGGAAGGGGGGTATAACCTCAACTCCCTGGCTCGCAGCGTGGCGGCCCATGTCCGGACCCTGATCGAAGGCTAAGCCCAGCCGGTGGCTGGCCTCGCTTTTTGCATGACACCTGTATCTGCTCACTCGACCCGTCCCCTGACTGCCGATGAACTGGCCTCGCTGTGGGGCCATTTGCACGAACGGTCGGCCCTGATTGAGGCTGCCTTGCTGGCGGTCTGCCTGGGGTTGGCCTGGTTGGTTGTGCGCTTCTGGCGCGGGCGTCAGGGTGCGGTTGGCTCCGTGTGGTTTGGCGAGCACGTGGTCGATGGGGTGCTCTTTCCCGTGCTGGCCTTGTTCCTGTCCATTGGCTTGAGGCGTGTCTTCATTGACGAACTGCCCATGGCCGTGTTTCGGGTGGCCATACCAGTGCTGGTGTCACTGGCCGTCATCCGGCTCACGGTCAAGGTGCTCAAAGCAGCCTTTCCCGCATCTCAAGCCGTCAAGGTGGTGGAGCGCACCGTGTCCTGGTTGGCTTGGCTGGGCACGGTCCTGTGGATCACCGGGGCCTTGCCCCTCATTCTTGACGAACTGGACGCCATCACCTTCAAAGTGGGCGCATCGCGGGTTTCGGTTCGCAACCTCATCGAAGGCGCCCTCAGCGCGGTCCTGGTCCTGATCCTTTCCTTGTCTTTGTCGTCGGCCATCGAGTCTCGGCTGCTCAAAGGGGCGGGCGACAACCTCTCGCTGCGCAAGATCGCGGCCAACGCCATGCGAGCCTTGCTGCTTACACTCGGGCTCATCATGGCCTTGTCAGTGGCGGGCATTGACCTCACAGCCCTGTCCGTGCTGGGCGGTGCGGTGGGCGTGGGGGTGGGCTTTGGCTTGCAAAAACTGGCGGCCAACTATGTCAGCGGCTTCGTCATCCTGGCAGAACGCAGCTTGCGCATTGGCGACCTGGTCAAGGTCGACAACTTCGAAGGTCGCATCACCGACATCAACACCCGCTACACCGTATTGCGCTCCTCTGGCGGGCGTGAAGCCATTGTGCCCAACGAAGTGCTGATGACCCAACGTGTCGAAAATGCCTCGCTGGCGGATACCAAGCTCATGCTGACCACCATCGTGCAGGTTGAATACGGGGCGCAACTCGACACCTTGTTTCCTGCGCTGAAAGCAGCCATTGCCCAAGTGCCCCGAGTTTTGCAAGAGCCCGGGCCTGCCGTGCACCTCAGCGCCTTCGCGGCCGATGGGCTGGAATTGACCATTGCGTTCTGGATTCTTGACCCGGAAAATGGGCAAATGGCTGTTCGTTCAGACGTCAATCTGGCTATTTTGCGCACCCTCAACGAACTGGGGGTCGAAATTCCCTTCCCGCAAAGAGTGGTGCGCCAGGCACCCTTGCATGAGGTATCCTCCGCCGCACGATGAATCTTTCGCTTCCCCTGGCGGCGCGAGACGGCTGGCCCGACCTCATGCTCGCCTTTGCCGCCGCGCTCGCCGTGACCTTCCTGGCCGGACCGAGCTGGTTGACCGCTTTGGCCTGGCTGACGCTGGTTTGGGTCATTCACCGCAGTCGCGAAGAGCCGCGAGCCGTGCCTGCCCTGCCTGGAGCCATCCTGGCACCGGCTGACGGCCGCGTGGTCAAGATCGAACCCGCCCACGATCCCTATGCGCAACGCGATGCCGTGCGCATCAGCGTGCTGATGACACTGTTTCGAGGCCATGCCAACCGCGCCAGCGTGGACGGCGTTGTGCGCCAGGTGCATTACCATCCGGGGCGCTGCTTCAATGTCAGCCTGGACAGCGCCTCGTCTGACCACGAGCGCAATGCCCTGGTGATCGATTCCCACGGCCGCATTGTGACCCTGGCTCAGATTGCTGGGTTTGTGGCGCGGCGCATTCTGTGTCACGTTAAACCGGGGGACACCTTGATGCGAGGGCAACGCTTCGGTTTCATCCGATTTGGCTCCCGTGTCGACATCTACCTGCCGACCGATGCGGTTCTGAATGTGGCCCCAGGCGACAAAGTTTCGGCCACCACAACGATTTTGGCGACCTTGCCTACAACATGAGTGATCACAATTCTTCCCGTGCCGGCGAACTCAAAACCGCTGAGGCTCTGATCGACGACCTGGACGACGCGCCTCGTCCTCGCCGCAAGGGCATCTACATCTTGCCCAATCTGTTTACCCTGGCCGCCTTGTTTGGTGGGTTCTATGCCATCGTCATGGCCATGAATGGCCAGTTCGAGCAAGCGGCGATTGGTATTTTCTGCGCCATGGTGCTCGACAGCCTTGACGGTCGCGTTGCTCGCATGACCAACACCCAAAGTGCCTTTGGGGAGCAAATGGACAGCCTGTCCGACATGGTGTCCTTCGGTGCAGCTCCCGCCTTGATCGTCTATGAATGGGCGCTCAAGGGCATGGGCAAGGCTGGCTGGATCGCCGCCTTTGTGTATTGCTCGGGCGCGGCTTTGCGCCTGGCACGTTTCAACACCAACATCGCTGTGGTCGACAAGCGCTTCTTCCAAGGCTTGCCCAGCCCCGCAGCTGCCGCTCTGGTCATGGGCTTGATCTGGGTGGTGACCGACATGGGTGAAAGCGCCAAATCGCTGCCCTGGATGGTTTGGTTGGCCTTTGGCTTTACCTTGTACGCGGGCCTGACCATGGTCACCAACATCCCGTTCTACAGCTTCAAAGATGTGAACTTCCGCCGCACGGTGCCCTTCATCGCGGTGGTGGCCATTGCTTTGGGCATTGCCGTGATCACGATTCACCCGCCCATCGTGCTGTTTGGCGTCTTCGTGTTTTATGGCCTGTCGGGTTATGGCGTGTATGTGTGGAAGCGCATGAAGGGCAAACCCGTCAGCGTGATTTCCACCTCCACCGACGAGCCCGATGAAGCCGGCCTACATCGCTGATAGTTTTTTCCAGTGTTAATGCCGGTTTTCAGGCCGAAGCACCGTGTTATATTTTCTCCATGACGAATTTCAGCCACTTCCCTCTACTACTCCTAGGAGTGCCAAGGGCGCGCTGATCGCACACGTCTGTACTTTGTAGTACCGCATCACGGCCCGCTAGCACCATAGCCCGCGGGCCGTTTTGTTTTCAGGAAAGATCATCATGACCGACAAGCTCATCATTTTCGACACCACTTTGCGCGACGGCGAGCAGTCGCCTGGCGCTTCCATGACGCGTGAAGAAAAGCTGCGCATTGCGCGTCAGCTCGAGCGCATGAAGGTCGACGTCATGGAAGCCGGCTTTGCTGCTGCCTCCAATGGCGACTTCGAGGCCATCAAGGCCATCGCATCGGTCATCAAAGATTCGACCGTGTGTTCGCTGGCCCGTGCCAACGATCGCGATATCGCCCGCGCTGCTGAAGCGCTCAAGGCTGCTAACTCCTGGCGAATTCACACCTTCATTGCGACCAGTCCGTTGCACATGGAGAAAAAATTGCGCATGTCTCCAGAGCAAGTCCTGGAGCAGGCGAAGCAAGCTGTGCGTTTCGCCCGCAACCTGACGGCTGACGTCGAGTTCTCGGCCGAAGACGGCTACCGCTCCGAAATTGACTTCCTGGCTCGCGTGTGCGAGGCCGTGATTGCCGAAGGGGCTACCACCATCAATATTCCTGACACGGTCGGGTACGCCATTCCCGAGTTGTACGGCAACTTCATCAAGACCTTGCGCGAGAAGGTGCCCAACTCTGATAAGGCCATCTGGTCGGTTCACTGCCACAACGACTTGGGGATGGCTGTGGCCAACTCGCTGGCTGGGGTCAAGATCGGCGGCGCTCGTCAGATCGAGTGCACGGTCAACGGCCTGGGTGAGCGCGCCGGCAACTGCGCGATGGAAGAGGTGGTCATGGCCATCAAGACCCGTCGCGATTACTTTGGCCTGGACGTCGGGGTGGACACCACTCAGATCATGCCGGCTTCGCGTCTGGTCTCTCAAACCACGGGCTTTGTGGTTCAGCCCAATAAGGCTGTGGTGGGGGCCAACGCCTTTGCTCATGCCTCAGGCATTCACCAGGATGGCGTGCTGAAAGCTCGCGATACCTACGAAATCATGCGCGCAGAAGACGTGGGCTGGGCCGCCAACAAGATCGTGCTGGGCAAACTGTCTGGTCGCAACGCCTTCAAGCAACGCCTGGAAGAGTTGGGCATCCATCTGGAATCGGAAGCCGAAGTCAACGCCGCATTTGCCAAGTTCAAGGAACTGGCTGATCGCAAGAGCGAAATCTTCGACGAAGACATCATTGCTCTGGTGGGTGACGAAAGCGTCACCAGCGAGCAGGAGCATTACCGCCTGGTGGCCTTGTCTCAGCGCTCCGAAACGGGTGAGCGTCCTCAGGCTGAAATCGTCTTCGCTGCTGGCGGTCAAGAGCACAAGTCGGCCAGTGAAGGCAATGGCCCAGTCGATGCGACGGTCAAGGCAATCGAGGCTGTCGTGAAAAGTGGCGCAGAAATCGTCCTTTACTCCGTGAATGCCATCACCTCGGGAAGCACAGAATCTCAAGGTGAAGTGACCGTGCGTCTGCAATTGGGTGGGCGCGTGGTCAACGGCGTCGGGGCCGATCCTGACATTGTTGTCGCGTCAGCCAAAGCCTATCTCTCTGCGTTGAATAAGTTGTACAGCGATTCGGAAAAGGTGGCGGCTCAGGGTTGACCCTGAAGCGTGGGCGAAATCGGCAAGCTCACTTTACAAAAAGCGCGTAAGTCCTTGATCTTGTGCGCATTTTTGTTACACTTGCCGTGTAAGGAAAGGGCTGTATCTGTGACACGCATGAAGTTTAAAAATAACTGGTTGGCAGTCGTTGTGGCTTCGGTGATGTCGGCCAGCCTGGCTCTGTCGGCTGCTACTGCTGAAGCAGCACCTCGCGCCAAAGCCCCGACCCGCACTGCCGCCAAAGCCAAGACGCCAGCCAAAGCCCGTGCCAAGGCCCCAGTGGCTGCGCGCAAAGCGGCTGTGGCGCCTGTTCGCAAGTCTGCCAAAGTGGTTCGGGCGCCTCGCGTGGCTCGCGCCGCGATCGTGCCTGTGGTGGCTGCCGTTCCTGAATTCAAACCTGTTGAAGTCAATGCGCCAGCGTTGCTGGCTGGCAAGGTGGCCACGGCGCCTTCCAGCAGCATGGCGGCTGCATCGGGTGCCTCTGGCGCGTCGTTTGGTCAGTTGTACGGCCTGCACCGCACCAATGACCCGCTCGATCTGAAGTCGAGCGCGGCCTTGGTGGTCGATCAAGACACGAACGAGGTGTTGTTCGCCAAGAACTCTGAGGCCGTGCTGCCCATCGCCTCTTTGACCAAGCTGATGACCGCGACAGTCATCACCGACGCTCGTTTGTCGATGGATGAGATGGTCACCATCACTGCGGAAGATGTCGATACGGAAAAGAACAGCAGCTCGCGCCTGATGGTGGGCACCACCCTGACACGCGGTGAGTTGTTGCATCTGGCACTGATGTCGTCGGAAAATCGCGCGGCCCATGCGCTGGGCCGGACCTATCCTGGCGGCTTGAGCGCGTTCATCACAGCCATGAACAACAAGGCTCGCACTTTGGGCATGACTGACACGCGCTATGTGGATCCCACTGGGCTCAACAGTCGCAACCAGTCCAGCGCCAAAGACCTTGCGGTTCTGGTCAAGGCGGCCTATCAGCAGCCCTTGATCCGCGAGCTGTCCACCTCTCACGAGTACACCGCTCGCGTGGGTTCTCGCCAGGTTCAGTTCCACAACACCAACAGCTTGGTGCGCAGCCCTTCTTGGGACATCGGTTTGCAGAAAACCGGCTACATTGTCGAAGCCGGGCGCTGTCTCGTCATGCAGGCCCGCATGGCCGGTCGCAAGTTCATCTTGGTGTTCCTGGACTCAGCAGGGAAGTACTCTCGCCAAGCTGATGCCGAGCGCGTGCGCCGCTGGATCGAAGTGGCATCCAAGCGCAATGCAATCAGTGGGCTGAACAACCAGAAGGTCACGTCCTGAGATATGGATCGGCTGATTGTTTCGCCCAAATCAAAGGCCTCCTGACGGAGGCCTTTTTTGTTGGCAGATGGGGCGTTTTAACGTGCTTGCCAGCCCATTTGCAGCGAAATGCGTTGCGCAGAACCCTTCAGCGCTTCGCTCCACTCGCTTGTCATGCGGCTGGATGGGCTGTTCAACGCCAGGCTGGCAACAACTTCGCCCAGGTCATTGAAAATCGGCGCCGCCACCATTTGGCTGGCGGGGTCATGACCATCGCCATCGTGGGCGAGGCTGTTCTGGCGAATGGTGTTCAGTTCGGCCTGAAGGCTTTCCAGTCTGGCATTTTGGGCGGAAGCCAGACTACCCAGGGCGCTACCCGATTCGCCTATCAGCAAGGTTTTGCCGGCCGCGCTTGAGGTCAACGGCACACGCAAGCCCATCACGCGGGTCACCTGAACACCGTTGCGTTCGGCAACTGTGCGTTCGATGCACAAGGCGTCATCATCTTGACGAACAAACAGCGACACAGGGTGAGCGGTCAGCTTGTGCAGTTCCTGCATGGGCTTGACCGCCAGGTCGCGCACATCCAGCCTGGATTTGACCAGATTGCCCAGCTCCAGCAAGCGCAACCCCAGGCGGTAACTGCCAGGGCCAGAGCGTTCGACCAAGCGGCCAACGGCGAGGTCATTCAGGATGCGGTGTGCAGTAGAGGGGTGGAGCCCAGTTTGTTCGCTGATGGACTTGAGAGACACCGCGTCGCCTTCATGGGCGAGGGTGTCCAGCAAGGCGAACATACGGCTCAGAACCTGGATCGAAGTGGAAGCAGTGGAATCACTCATCGGGGTTTTCCTCAGTGAGAACCCATTTTGGAAGATGGGATCCCCGCTCAATCGGCGAAATAATCCAGGGCTTGAGTGTCATTCCGGGTGCCCTTTGTACGCATTGAGGAATTTCCTGACGTTTATGAAGAATATGTTGATCGTTGGTGCTCGCCGAGTGGCTTGTTTGGCCTTGGCGCTTGTCTCTTTGGTGGTGGGGGCGCAAAAGCCGTCTGCCGAGGATCCGGCGCGAACTTCTGGCGCGGCGACGGCTGTGACTCGGGGGGCTGCTGCGCCCATTGCAGCGTCGGCCGCATCTGCGGCGGTACCGCCCGCCAGGCGATGGGCCGCGGTAGGTAAGGTCTATGGCCGAGTGCGGGCAGGGGACCTGGGCGTCGTTATCAATACCGATGACCCCTACTCGGTTCAGGTGGGCGAGTACTACATCAAAGCCCGAGGGATTGACCCGGCGCAGGTCTTGCGGGTCGCCATGCCGGTCAAGTCGGTCTTGAGCCGCTCAGAATTTGACGACCTGGCGGCCAAAGTCGAGGCGTTTTACGGCAACAGGGTCCAAGCCTTGGCTCTGGCTTGGCGTGCGCCGTATGCAGTGGAATGCAACTCCATTACCGGTGCCTTGACCATGGGTTTTGATGCCCAGTTGTGCAAGCAGACCTGCGCGGCCAGTCGCGCATCCTCTTACTTTGGCTCCGGCTCAAGCCAGCCTTTCAAGGATCATGGCAAGCGCTTGTCCATGCTGTTGGCCGCGCGCGATGCCACACAGGCGCAGGCGCTGATCGACCGCGGTGTGAAAGCCGATGGCACGTTGGGCCTAAAGGGCGCGCCTGCCGTGAACGTTCATTTCGTGACGACGTCAGATGCGCTGCGCAGCCGACGTCAGATCCTGTTCCCGCCAGAGGGGCGAGTGCCCTCACTGGGGTTGGATGTGCATCTGGATCAGACCGATGCATTGGTTGGGGCGGAACGGGTGCTCATGTACCTGACGGGGCGCGAGCGGGTGGATGGATTGTCTACGCTGGAGTTTGTGCCGGGTGCCTTGGCGGACCACCTGACCTCTTTTGGTGGCATGTTGGACAACCCTCATGGGCAAATGAGCGCATTGGCCTGGATCGATGCCGGCGCCACCGCGACCTATGGCACCACCAGCGAGCCTTGTGCGCATTTGCAGAAGTTCCCGCATCCGCAAGCCTTGCTGCTGTTCTATGCCGGGGGGGCGTCCGCCATTGAAGCGTATTGGAAGAGCGTGCAATGGCCCCAGCAAGGTCTTTTCATTGGCGAGCCGCTGGCCGCACCCTTTGCGCGTTGAGCGAGGCCCCTGGCAGGCCATCGCTCATGAAGGGTTGCTCGGCTTCAGCGTAACAGGCCCCATCGCACCCGAGTTGCAATCCACCATTTCTTCAATGGCGTCAGCAACAGCCGTTCATGCAGGATGCGGTCCTGGCTGTTTTGGATTTCCTTCAGCAGGGTCAACTGCATCCAGCTCAGGGCCACCAGGGGGCGCAACGCGTTGCGCTCGGTTCGGGGCAGTTTGCGAATGGCTTGGAGCCCCGTTTTCAGGTGCCCAGTTGCCGAATCAGACAAAGACTCGATCAGCTTGGGAAAATGGGGGCCGGCCTGCGGGGCAGGCTTGGTTAGTTCGTGCGCTTTGACATCATGCTCTTGCAGCACATTGACGGCGACGTGAACCCATCCCGCGCGGGCGTCTTGGCCCAGGCGGGCCAATTGATGAACCTGCCGCCAGCCCAGTCCCAAGGTTCTGGCGGCTTGCCGAGCTGCCTCGCTGTGGGCGCCCAGAATGACGGCGCAGCCCTCAGCGGCCGAGCCCGTTGTTTGGTCTACATGCTGCTGCAAAGACGCGGCATCCAGCCAGCGAGTCTGGTGAACCAGGTTGATTTGCCCGTTGATCTGGCTTCGCCACAGCGCGACCTCTGGCAGACGCGTCTGCTCCCCTTGGGTGTTTCGCGGCGAAAACACCGATTGGGTCAGCGGGTGATTGGCCTGCCCGGCGCTGGCTTGCTGAATTTCCTGGTCCCACCAGTTCAATTTGGCCTCAGCAACACCAGGGTCTTGCACATTGAATGGAATAGAACTGATCTCATGCCACCACTGCCACCAATCTCGCATCAGCGCTCGGCGTGGTGAGGGGACCATTTGCAGCACGTAATAGAGCGAACTGCCTGGCGGCGGGAGTTGATGCAGCCCGGATGTGGGGGAGGCGAAACGGTGGTCTGACATGGGAAATAGGAAAACGTCAGCCAATATTGTCTCAATAGTTGAATTGACAGGTCGTGGCGGGGTGCATACATTACTGACCCGCGAGTCAGTTAGGATGTCGGCTCGCTGAACCAACAACAAGAGTTAGGACATGACGAATTCACGCTGGCAAAAAGCGGCCCTGGCGGCGGCGGTCTCTGCGGTCATCATCACGGTGACTGGGTGTGGGAAGGCGCCGGTGGCCGAAGCCCCCGTGCGAGCGGTCAAAACCGTGGTCCTGTCGGGAACCGGGGGCAGTCTTGATCGTGAATTCGCTGCCGACATTCATGCGCGCAAAGAGTCGCGTCTGGGGTTCCGTGTGGGCGGCAAAGTGTCGGCGCGCGATGTGGAGTTGGGGCAAGCCATCAAGGAAGGTCAGGTGCTGGCTCGCCTTGATCCGCAAGACCTCCAACTGGGCCAGGAAGCTGCTCGTGCCGGCGTGGCTGCAGCCGAGGCCAATGCCGCGCAGGCCACTGCTGATTTGAAGCGCTTTACTGAACTGAAGGCGCAAGGCTTCATCAGCGCCGCTGAGCTGGAGCGCCATGCCGCCATGACAAAGGCTGCCGAATCGACGCTCAAGCAGGCGCGAGCCCAGGCGGGTGTTCAAGGCAACCAGACTGCCTACGCAGCGCTGGCCGCCCCGGCTGCTGGCGTTATCACAGCGGTGGACGTGGAGCCAGGCCAGGTGGTCGCACCTGGACAGCCTGTTTTTGTGTTGGCCCTCAATGGCCCGCGCGATGCGGTTTTCTCGGTTCCGGAAAGTCAGGCTCGGGCCACGAGGGCTCTGGTCGGCAAAAAGGACGCCGTGGAGGTTCGTGCCTGGGGTACCGACCGTTGGGTGAAAGCCACCATTCGTGAGATGGCTGCTGCCGCTGACCCCGTCAGCCGCACCTTCCTGGTCAAGGCCGATGTGGGGCACGACGGCTTTGAGTTGGGCCAGACGGCCAGCGTCAAATTGCTGGCGGCGGTCAACAATCGCGACGGCGTTCGCGTGCCTTTGCCAGCTGTAGCAGAACGCGGTGGCAAATCGGTGGTCTGGGTGCTCGATGCACAAACCTACACCGTTCAGCCTCAGCCGGTCGTGACTGGCGACATCGTGGGCGATGTGGTGTTGGTGACCAAGGGCCTCAAGCCTGGCCAGGAAATCGTGGTGGCGGGAGCCCATGTTCTCAATCCTGGACAGAAAGTGCGCCGCTATCAGCAGCCCACGAACGCTGCCAATAAGTCCTGAAGGTTGAAGGAACTGGTACGTGAGCACGCCTGAACAAACCGGGTCGGCGCAGGGCCGACAACGCTTCAATGTGTCCCGCTGGGCACTCGAACATCCATCCCTCACGCGCTACCTGATGGTGGTGTTGATGCTGCTGGGGGTGGTCTCCTATTTCCAACTGGGTCAGGACGAAGACCCACCATTCGCCTTCCGGGTGATGGTGGTTCGCGCCTACTGGCCTGGGGCCTCAGCCAAAGAAGTGGCCGAGCAAGTCACCGACAAGATCGAGCGCACCCTGCAAGAGGTGCCCTATGCCGACAAAATCCGTTCCTATACCAAGCCGGGCGAATCGCTGACCTTGTTGCAGGTGCGTGACTCGTCTCCTCCAAAAGAAATTCCCAACCTCTGGTACCAGGCGCGGAAAAAGGTGGGCGACATGCGCCACACCCTGCCGCAGGGGGTATATGGCCCATTCTTCAACGACGAGTTCGGTGATGTGTATGGGTCCATCTATGCCCTGTCAGGCGACGGCTTCTCCGACGAGGAATTGCGCCAACACGCCGAGCAGGTGCGTTCAGCGCTTTTGCGGGTTCCATCCGTTTCCAAGGTTGAACTCTATGGTGTTCAGCCCGAGAAAATCTATATCGAGATTTCTCAGCACCGACTGGCCGAGTTGGGGCTCGACATGAGCCAGTTGATCGGGCAACTCAACGCCCAGAATGGCATCGAAAGTGCTGGGGTCTATGCTGGCCAGGCCAATAACGTGCAAATGCGCGTGGCGGGTTCTTTCTCGTCGGTGGAACAGTTGCGAGCCATGCCGCTGCGCCTCATCAACCCGGTGACGGGGCAGGGTCGTACCTTCAAACTGGGCGACATTGGTGAGGTGCGTCGTGGTTATGAAACCCCCGCCACGACCCGTGTGCGCCATCAAGGCAAGAGCGTGGTGGCCATCGGTATTTCCATGGCCAAGGGTGGCGACATCATCGCGTTGGGCAAGAATCTGCAAACAGAAGCGCAGCGTATTCGTGGTGAACTTCCTGCCGGCGTTGAGCTGGACCAGATTCAGGATCAGCCCAAGGCCGTGTCCTCTTCCGTGGGGGAATTCGTCAAAGTCCTGATCGAGGCCGTGGTGGTGGTGCTGGCTGTGAGCTTTGTCAGTCTGGGTCTCCACACAAAACCCTGGCGTTTGGATGTGCGTCCAGGCATGGTTGTGGCCATCACGATTCCATTGGTTCTGGCAGTCACCTTCCTCGTCATGTATTACTGGGGTGTGGGCCTACACAAGATTTCGCTGGGGGCGCTGATCATTTCGTTGGGGCTGCTGGTGGACGACGCCATCATTGCCGTCGAAATGATGGTGCATAAGCTCGAAGACGGCTATGACAAGGTCAGTGCGGCGACCGCAGCCTACGACCTGACTGCCATGCCCATGTTGACCGGCACACTGATCACGGCGGTGGGTTTCCTGCCTATCGGGATGGCGCAGTCGGGCGTGGGCGAATACACCTTCGCCATTTTTGCCGTGACTGCGGCCTCCTTGCTCATCTCGTGGGTGGTATCGGTCTACTTCGTGCCCTACCTGGGGCAGTGGTTGCTGAAGACCAAGCCCAAGGTCGGCGCCGACGAAGATCTGTACGACACGCCGTTCTACACCCGCTTCAAAGCCTTGGTGAACTGGTGCGTGCAGCACCGTTGGATCACCATTGGCTTGACCATCCTGGCTCTGGTGGCCGGCTTCATGGGCATGTCGCGCGTGCAGCAGCAGTTCTTCCCTGATTCCAGCCGCCTGGAATTGCTGGTGGACTTGTGGCTGCCGGAGGGCACCAGCTTCCAGACCACGGAAGACGTAGCCAAGCGCTTTGAAGCGCGCCTGATGAAAGAGCCCGGTGTACAGACCGTGACCACCTGGGTCGGCTCTGGTCTGCCGCGCTTCTATCTGCCAATGGATCAGATCTTCCCGCAAAGCAACGTCAGTCAGGCGGTTGTGCTGCCGGTGGATGCGGCAACCCGTGAGGCTTTGCGGCACAAGCTGCCCGAAATCATGGCCGCCGAATTCCCTGAAGTGCGCAGCCGTGCCAAGTTGCTGCCCAACGGCCCGCCAGTGCCTTACCCCGTGCAGTTCCGAGTGATCGGCAACGACGTGGCTGCTGTGCGTCAGTGGGCTGACGAAGCCAAGGCCTTGATGCGAGCCAACCCAGATATGGTGGGCGTGAACGACAACTGGAACGAATCGGTCAAGTCCGTCCGCCTGCAGGTCGATCAATCCAAGGCGCGCGCGTTGGGTGTCACCACCCAGTCCATCGCGCAAGCCACACGCGTGCTGACCTCGGGTAGTCCGATCGGGCAGTTCCGCGATGGCGACCGCACCATCGACATCATGCTCAAGTCGCCTCAGTCAGAGCGTGAAACTCTATCTGCGCTGGGCAATGCCTATGTGCCGACTGCAACGGGGCGCATGGTGCCCATCTTGCAGGTCGCGCACCCAGTCATGACCTGGGAGCCCGGCGTCTTGTGGCGCGAAGGTCGCCACTTCGCTGTGACGGTTCAGGGTGATGTGCGTGAAGGCGTGCAGGGCCCTACGGTCAGCAAGGCCCTGTGGCCTCAAATGCAGGCGCTTCAGGCCAAAATGCCCGATGGTTATCGCGTGGAATTGGCCGGCACGGCTGAAGAGTCAAGCAAGGGGCAGGGCTCGATTTTCGTGAACGTGCCCGTCATGCTGTTCATCACCTTCACCTTATTGATGCTGCAGCTGCAAAGCTTCTCGCGCGCCTTGCTGGTGTTCCTGACTGGCCCCATGGGCATTGCCGGGGTGGCTTTGGCCTTGATGGTGTCGGGGCGTCCGTTCGGTTTTGTGGCCTTGCTGGGGGTGATCGCCCTGATGGGCATGATCATGCGCAACTCGGTCATCCTGATTGACCAGATCGAACAGGATCGAGCCCAGGGCGTACCAGCCTGGACGGCCATCGTGGATGCCGCCGTGCGCCGGTTCCGCCCCATCGTGCTGACCGCTGCCGCTGCGGTCCTGGCCATGATCCCGCTGTCGCGCAGCGTGTTCTGGGGCCCCATGGCCGTGGCCATCATGGGTGGACTGATCGTGGCGACTGCTTTGACCCTGTTGGCGTTGCCTGCGATGTACGCAGCCTGGTTCCGGGTGCGCAGAGATGCGTGAGAGGAACAAAACTGACCAATTGCCGCGCTAGAATCACAGATTCGACCGAATAGCCAGTTTGGGCGTTTTTGCGCCCAGACCATTTTTCTGGTCCATGCGCGGGTGGCGAAATTGGTAGACGCACCAGGTTTAGGTCCTGACGCCAGCAATGGTGTGGGGGTTCGAGTCCCCCCCCGCGCACCAGACCGTTTCTTATCAATCAAGACTGAGAGTTCAGATCATGGCAGTCACCGTGGAGACCCTCGACAAGCTGGAGCGACGCATCACCCTGTCGCTGGCAGCTGACGTCCTCAAGAATGAAGTCGACGCCCGCCTGAAGAAGCTGGCCCGCACCGTCAAGGCCGATGGCTTCCGCCCAGGCAAGGTGCCGATGAACGTGGTGGCACAGCGCTACGGCTACTCCGTTCAGTACGAAGTGCTGAACGACAAGCTGGGCGAAGCCTTTGCCAAGGCCGCTACCGAAGCCAACCTGCGCGTGGCTGGTGCTCCCTCCATCGCTGAAAAGCAGGGCGAGCCCGTTGATGGTCAGGTCCAATTCGACGCCACCTTCGAGGTCTATCCCGAAGTGTCCATCGGCGACCTGTCCACCGTTGAAATCGAGCGCGTCAATGCTGACGTGAACGATGCAGCCATCGACCGCACCATCGAAATCCTGCGCAAGCAGCGTCGTACTTTCGCTCAACGTCCTGCCGCTGAAGCAGCAGCCGATGGCGATCGCGTGACCATCGATTTCGAAGGCAAGATCGACGGCGTGCCCTTCGATGGTGGCAAGGCTGAAGGCTTCCAGTTCCTGCTGGGCGAAGGCCAGATGCTCGAAGCCTTCGAAAAGGCTGTGCGTGGCATGAAGGCCGGCGAGTCCAAGACTTTCCCTTTGAAGTTCCCTGACGACTACCACGGCAAAGACGTGGCCGGTAAGGAAGCCGACTTCCTGGTGACCGTGCAAAAGATCGAAGCCCAAAACCTGCCTGAAGTGAACGAAGAGTTCATCAAGAGCCTGGGTCTGGCCGACGGTTCGCTGGACACCCTGCGCGCCGACATCAAGAAGAACCTGGCTCGCGAAGTCAAGTTCCGTGTGGCCGCTCGCAACAAGGCTGCAGCCCTGGAAGGCCTGCTGACCGTGGTCAACTTCGATCTGCCCAAGTCGCTGATCGATGCTGAAACCGAACGTCTGCTGGAAGGCGCTCGCGCTGACCTGAAGGCTCGTGGCATCAAAGACGCCGAGAAGGCTCCGATCCCAGCTGAAATGTTCAAGCCTCAAGCCGAGCGTCGCGTGCGCCTGGGCCTGACCGTGGCTGAGTTGGTCAAGACCAACAACCTGCAAGCCAAGCCAGAGCAACTGCAAGCTCACATCGAAGAGCTGTCGCAGAGCTACGAGCAGCCAGCACAAGTTGTGGCCTGGTACATGAGCGACCGTCAGCGCATGGCTGAAGTGGAAGCCGTGGTCATCGAGTCCAACGTGGCCGAGTTCATCCTGTCGAAGGCCAAGGTCGCCGACAAGACTCTGGGCTTTGAAGAGCTGATGGGCCAACAAGCCGCCTGATCGGCTGTGTAGGTCTGAGTCAGGTGCTTGCCTGGCTCTGAGCACCTGTCATTCCCTCGGGAATGCAGGTGCTTTTTGTTTCGTGCACCCTGGTTTGTGCGTGCAAACAACGGAAAGTCGATCAAGGTAGTCCGCCGCTTTTTCCGGCGTTCGACATGGTCGATCTGGACGTCATAATCATTTCACACACAAAAATTGCCTCCTTGCCTTGGGCGGGGTGGTTTTTCTGAAGGATGCACATGAGCGCACTGGATACGCAAAACCTGGGCTTGGTGCCCATGGTGATCGAACAATCGGGCCGTGGCGAGCGTGCCTATGACATCTACAGCCGCCTGCTGCGCGAGCGTGTGGTGTTTCTCGTGGGCCCTGTCAACGACCAGTCGGCCAACCTAGTTGTGGCCCAGTTGCTGTTCCTGGAGAGTGAAAACCCTGATAAGGACATCTCCCTGTACATCAACTCCCCTGGCGGCAGCGTGAGTGCTGGTATGTCGATTTTCGACACCATGCAGTTCATCAAGCCCAATGTGTCGACGCTGTGCATGGGCATGGCCGCCTCCATGGGGGCCTTCCTGTTGGCTGCAGGAGAGAAGGGCAAGCGTTTCGCGCTGCCTAACTCCAAGATCATGATTCACCAACCTCTGGGCGGTGCGCAAGGTCAGGCCACGGACATCGAAATTCACGCACGTGAAATCCTGAAAACCCGCGAACAGCTCAACCGTATCTTGGCTGAGCGCAGTGGTCAGCCACTGGAAAAGATCCAGGCTGACACCGAGCGCGACTATTACATGTCGGCAGCCGAGGCTGCCACCTACGGACTCATCGACAAGGTGTTGGAAAAGCGTCAATAAGATGGGTAGGGTCGGGTTTCTTCGCGAACTTGTTCACGGCCCTATTTGTCTTATTATCAGAACCCATACCTTGCCGACTCTTTGACAGGCCGCACCATGCCCGAGAAAAAAGGCTCCTCAAGCGAAAAAATCTTGTACTGCTCGTTCTGCGGAAAGAGCCAGCACGAGGTGAAAAAGCTCATCGCTGGCCCGTCCGTCTTCATTTGTGACGAGTGCATCGAGCTCTGCAACGACATCATTCGTGATGAAGTGGCAGCCGAAGCAGAGCAGGCTCGCCCTGCCAAAAGCGATTTGCCCACCCCACTGGAAATCAAGGAAAGCCTTGACCAGTACGTCATTGGTCAGGACACGGCCAAGCGTACCCTGTCGGTGGCGGTGTACAACCATTACAAGCGACTCAAGCACATGGGCCACGGCGAAGGCAAGAAGCCTGACGTGGAACTGGCCAAGAGCAATATCTTGCTGATCGGACCGACTGGTTCCGGCAAGACACTGCTGGCGCAGACCCTGGCCCGCTTGCTGAACGTGCCCTTCGTGATTGCCGACGCCACCACCCTGACCGAAGCCGGTTACGTGGGGGAAGACGTCGAAAACATCATTCAGAAGCTGCTGCAGAACTGCAATTACGAGGTTGAAAAGGCCCAGCGCGGTATCGTCTACATCGACGAAATCGACAAAATCTCGCGCAAGTCTGACAACCCCTCCATCACCCGCGACGTGTCGGGTGAGGGGGTGCAGCAGGCGCTGCTGAAGCTGATTGAGGGCACCATGGCTTCCGTGCCGCCCCAAGGTGGCCGAAAGCACCCGAACCAAGATTTCCTGCAGATCGACACGACCAACATCCTGTTCATTTGCGGTGGCGCCTTCGACGGTCTGGAAAAAATCATCCAGAGCCGTTCCGTCAAATCTGGCATCGGCTTTGCAGCCGAAGTGCAGAGCAAGGACGAGCGCAAAGTCTCCGAAGTGTTCCGCGAGGTCGAACCCGAGGATCTGATCAAGTTCGGCATCATCCCCGAACTGATTGGCCGGATGCCCGTGGTCGCCACCCTGGGTGAGCTGACCGAGGATGCTCTGGTGCAGATCCTGACCGAACCCAAGAACGCCCTGGTCAAGCAGTATCAACAGCTGCTGTCCATGGATGGCGTGGAACTGGAAATCCGCCCTGCGGCCTTGTCCGCCATTGCCCGTAAAGCTCTGGCGCGCAAGACCGGGGCGCGTGGGCTGCGTTCCATTGTGGAGCAGTCGCTGCTGGACACGATGTTCGAATTGCCGACTAAAGAAGGCGTGCAGAAGGTCGTGCTGGATGAATCCACCATCGAGGAGAACGCGAAACCCCTATTGGTTTATCGGGAACAGGCCAAGGCCAGTGCTTGAGCAGGCACTTCAATGTCCGCTTTGATTGGGCACCGCTGAAAAACCGTCCCTTTTCTGGTTTTTCCGGTGCCCTTGTGTTTTGTCCGTGAGGCCCCAACTGGGTCTCAGAGAAAGTGAGCCACATCATGTCAGGACACCCCATTCTTCCCTCTGAACCGATCAATCTGCCACTGTTGCCCTTGCGTGACGTGGTGGTCTTTCCCCACATGGTGATTCCGCTGTTCGTCGGGCGCCCGAAGTCCATTAAGGCTTTGGAAGCGGCGATGGAAGCTGGTCGTCAGATCATGCTGGTGGCCCAGAAAGCCGCTGGCAAAGATGAGCCCAAAGCGGAAGACATGTTTGAAATCGGGTGCGTCTCCAGCATCCTGCAAATGCTGAAGCTGCCCGACGGCACCGTGAAGGTGCTGGTTGAAGGTGTTCAGCGTGCCAATACCAAGTCGATTGACGACAGCGGCGAGTTCTTCACCGCTGAAGTGGTGCCTGTGCAGCCTGAGGGCCAAATCACGCCCGAAGTGGAGGCACTGCGCCGCGCTGTGACCCAGCAGTTCGACCAATACGTCAAACTCAACAAGAAGATTCCGCCTGAAATCCTCACCTCGATTTCGGGTATCGATGATGCCGGCCGTCTGGCTGACACCATCGCTGCGCACTTGCCACTCAAGCTTGAGTCCAAGCAGGCCGTGCTGGATCTGTTCTCCGTGTCTCAACGCCTGGAAAAGCTGCTGGAACAGCTGGAGCACGAAGTTGACATCCTGCAGGTTGAAAAGCGCATCCGTGGCCGCGTCAAGCGCCAGATGGAGAAGTCTCAGCGCGAGTACTACCTGAACGAGCAGGTCAAGGCCATCCAGAAGGAGTTGGGCGAAGGCGAAGAGGGTGCCGACATCGAAGAGTTGGCCAAGAAGGTCGAAGCCGCTCGCATGCCCAAGGAGGCGCGCAAGAAGGTCGAGGCCGAACTCAAGAAGCTGCGTCTGATGTCGCCCATGTCGGCCGAAGCCACCGTGGTGCGCAATTACATCGAGACCCTGGTCAACCTGCCATGGAGCAAGAAGTCCAAGGTCAAGCACGACCTGACCAATGCCGAGCATGTGCTCAATGAAGAGCACTATGGTCTGGACAAGGTCAAGGAACGCATCCTTGAGTATCTTGCTGTGCAGCAACGCGTGGACAAGGTCAAGGCGCCCATCCTGTGCCTGGTTGGCCCTCCTGGCGTCGGTAAGACTTCGCTGGGGCAGTCGATTGCCCGTGCTACTGGCCGCAAGTTCGTTCGCATGGCCTTGGGTGGTGTGCGTGACGAGGCTGAAATCCGTGGTCACCGCCGCACTTACATAGGCTCCATGCCCGGTAAGGTCTTGCAAAGCCTGAGCAAGGTGGGTGTACGCAACCCATTGTTCTTGCTGGACGAGATCGACAAGTTGGGCATGGACTTCCGCGGTGACCCTTCATCGGCGCTGCTGGAGGTGCTCGACCCCGAGCAGAACCACACCTTCGGTGACCACTACATCGAAGTCGACTTTGACTTGTCGGATGTGATGTTCGTGGCGACTTCGAACTCGCTGAACATTCCGCCCGCCTTGCTGGACCGGATGGAAGTGATTCGCCTGGCTGGCTACACGGAAGACGAGAAGGTGCACATCGTTCAAACGTATCTGCTGCCCAAGCAGATCAAGAACAACGGTGTGAAGGATGGCGAGCTGGACGTGGCAGAAAGCGCGATCCGCGGCATCATCCGTTACTACACCCGTGAAGCTGGCGTGCGCTCGCTGGAGCGTGAAATCTCCAAGATCTGTCGCAAGACGGTCAAGGGCTTTGCGCTGAAGCAGTACACCGGCAAGGTGGTGGTGACCGACGAGAACCTGAACGATTTCCTGGGCGTGCGCAAGTACTCCTACGGTCAGGCGGAGAAGGACAACCAGGTCGGTCAAGTCGTTGGCTTGGCGTGGACCGAGGTGGGTGGCGATTTGCTGACCATCGAAGCCGCAATCATGCCGGGCAAGGGCAACATCATCCGTACTGGCCAGTTGGGCGATGTGATGAAGGAGTCGGTCGAGGCTGCTCGTTCAGTGGTGCGTAGTCGGGCTGCTCGCCTGGGCATCAAGGACGAGTTGTTCGAGAAGCGCGACATCCACATCCACGTGCCTGATGGCGCCACTCCGAAGGATGGTCCGTCGGCTGGTATCGCCATGACGACGGCCTTTGTTTCGGCTCTGACAGGCATTCCTGTGCGCGCTGACGTCGCCATGACGGGTGAAATCACCCTGCGCGGTGAAGTCACTGCCATCGGCGGTCTGAAAGAGAAGCTGTTGGCCGCACACCGAGGTGGCATCAAGACGGTGTTGATTCCTGAAGAGAACGTCAAGGACTTGCAAGAGATCCCTGACAACGTCAAGAGCGACATCGAGATCGTGCCTGTGAAGTGGATCGACAAGGTCTTGGAAGTGGCTTTGGAGCGCGCCCCTACACCTTTGCCTGAAGAAGAGGCCAAGGTTGAGGCCAAGCCTGAAGCCGCTGCCGCACCAGCGTCGCCTACAAGCAACGATGTGCTGAAACACTGAAAAAAGTTTTGGCCTGTTTGACAAATGGGCCAAAACCGCGCTATAGTTCAGTTCTTCGCTGATCACGCACCAACGTGATCGAAACAGCAAAGCAAGCGGTAACGCTAGAGCATCTGTTAAAGCGAAGGCTGCAAGCAAATGGCTTCGTCCAAATGCGCGCAATATGCGGGATTAGCTCAGTTGGTAGAGCGATACCTTGCCAAGGTATAGGTCGAGAGTTCGAGCCTCTTATCCCGCTCCAAATTCCTAAGAAGGGAAGCCCAGTGATTCACATAGGCTTCCCTTTTTTGTCAGGATAGGAATCCTGGTTGCCTTTTCGGGGCGCGGTAGCAAAGCGGTTATGCACCGGATTGCAAATCCGTGTAGGTCGGTTCGACTCCGGCCCGCGCCTCCAAGATCGAGCCCCTTCAAGCTGTTTGAAGGGGCTTTTTCGTTCTGGCGAGCGGGTGGCTGAAATGCCGCCCAAATCCCGGATTCATCAGGCTATCAGCGGCGACAGAGTCTTGCACCATATGAGATGAACGAGGGGCAATCTCCTCCCCCCATAACTCTCAGTCAAAAGGTGGCCTGCCATGACGAAAACGCTGGACCTCGGATGCGGTTTGAAGCCCAAAAACCCGTTTAACGCCGCAGAGGTTTATGGCATTGATGTCCGAGATGATGCCGATTCGAACATCGTCAAAGCCGATCTGGTGGTGGATCCGATTCCCTTTCCTGATGACTCATTCGAGTACGTGACCGCCTATGACTTCCTGGAGCACATTCCTCGGTTGATTTACACCCCAACACGTCGAAACTCGTTTATCGAGTTGATGAACGAAGTCTGGCGTGTGCTGAAGCCGGGTGGTCATTTCTTGTCTTTCACGCCTGCATATCCGCACTCGGCCGCATTCTGTGATCCGACACACGTGAACTTCATAACCGAGGAAACGTTCCCGAACTATTTTGACGACGTCAAAACCTGGGCGGTGATCTACGGGTTCAAGGGGAAGTTTCAGGTGGTCAGCCAGGAGTGGCGTGGCAGCCATTTGATGGCTGTTCTGCGCAAGGTGGCGTGAGGTTTGAGCCGATAGCCTGGGCTGGGGCTTGCCTGCACTTCAAGGCGAGGGCAAGAGGCTAGGGCAGGGAAGCCTGCTCAATTGAAACTTTGAGGTGGTGCCCCGAGCCGGACTCGAACCGGCACGCCGCCTATTCAGCAAGCGGCGGATTTTAAGTCCGCTGTGGCTACCGATTTCACCATCGGGGCTAGGCTGCTGAGTGTAATGGCAGTACAGTTGGTGCAGCACTGTGACGATTTTTTGCAACAACTTGCGTTGGTTGGCAAAAATGATGTATAGTTCAGTTCTTCGCTGATGACGCGCCAACGTTATCAAAACAAAGCGATACGCGGGATTAGCTCAGTTGGTAGAGCGATACCTTGCCAAGGTATAGGTCGAGAGTTCGAGCCTCTTATCCCGCTCCAAATTCCTAAGAAGGGAAGCCCAGTGATTCACATAGGCTTCCCTTTTTTGTCAGGATAGGAATCCTGGTTGCCTTTTCGGGGCGCGGTAGCAAAGCGGTTATGCACCGGATTGCAAATCCGTGTAGGTCGGTTCGACTCCGGCCCGCGCCTCCAGATACAAAGCCTTCTGTACCCCGCCGGTTCAGAAGGCTTTTTTGTTGGCGTCGTGCGGTGTGGTTCGGCGTATCAACTGGCTTCAACCAGGCGGCTTGTTTCCTGCAAGATCTCGGCGCCGCGGCGGGTCAAGACCAGCATGCTGCCAAGCTCCTTGAACCACACATTCGCGTGGCGTCGTACGAAAAGCGGGTCAACCACAGGGGGCCTGATCCCGTCGCCGGTTTTTTTCCCGTCAAAGAGCTTGCGGAAGAGTGCCAAGTCATCTTCGGTGTAGGGGTGGGTGCTGTCCATCGGATGCTTTCATCAAACTCCAATGTCAGCATGCTGCCAGATATTCAGGAACTGCGCCTATTCGTGTAGGGGAATCCTGATGTGTGGCGGTAAAAAATGACAAAAATGAACAGTCCTAGCAGGACGGCTTACCCCGCATTTTTGACCAACTGAATGACCCGCATCTGGTCCTCATGGCTGAGGTCCGGATACATCGGAAGGCAGAGCACGCCTCTGGCAGCCTGGCTGGCGACGGGTAGATTGTCGCGGTGCGCCGAGGGAAGGCCGCGATACATCGGGAACTCTGAGATCAAGGGGTAGAAGTACCGTCGAGCGTAGATGTTGTTGTTGCGCATAACGGTGTAGAGCGCGTCACGGTCGATGGGGTAGTTCTGATCAATCAGGATTGGAAAGTACGAATAGTTCGAGACCGTTTCCCCTGAGCGGTCCAGGCAGCGGATGCCAGGGACCTCAGCCAGGTGCTCTCGGTAGATCGCATCGATTTCTTGTCGGCGCTGGATGGCGCCGTCGATGTATTTCAGTTGGAGCATACCCAGCGCGGCATTGAATTCGCTCATCTTGCCGTTGATGCCGGGAGCAACCACGGTGACTTCGTCCACGAAGCCGAAGTTCTTCAAGTGATCAATGCGCTGCTTGGTTTTGGCATCGGGGCACACGATGGCGCCGCCTTCGAAGGTGTTGAACACCTTGGTGGCATGAAAGCTCAGGACCGACAGATCGCCGTAGCGCAGGATGCTGCCGGTTTCATTGCGCACACCGAAGGCGTGGGCTGCGTCGTAGATGACTCGCAGGTTGTAGTTGTCTGCGATTTTCTGAATGGCATCGACATCGCAGGTGTGGCCGTAGCAGTGCACCGGCATGATGGCCGTGGTCTGCGGAGTGATGGCCGCTTCGATCTTGCTGGGATCAAGGTTGAGCGTGTTGGAGTCGATGTCGACGAACACGGGTTTGATGCCGTTCCAAAGCAATGAGTGGGTTGTGGCAACAAATGAGTAGGGCGTGGTGATGACTTCACCAGTGATGCGCAAGGCCTGCAGGGCGGTGACCAGTGCGATGGTGCCATTGGAGAACAGAGCGATGTGTTCAACGCCCAGGTATTCGCAAAGGGCCTTTTCCAGTTGCTGGTGGAATGGTCCACCGTTGGTCAGTACTTTGCTGTCCCAAATCTTTTCCAGATAGGTTGTGAACTCCTCCAACGGGGGCAGGAATGGCTGGGTAACGAAGACCTGTTTGTTGCTCATCAACTTGCTCCGAAGTGGGGCCGGTTCAAACGGACAGGGCTGCCCAGTCCACATTCGGGCTGAGGTAGCCTTCCATGGAGTGAGTCGAGAGCCCGGGGATGGGGGTCAGAAGGACACGACCACGTTTCTGGGTCAGTTGGGTGAAGAAGTGGTAGTCGGTCTTGCCACTGGCCCAGATGTCGAAATCACGCTCGAGTTCCGCCTTGCTGACGATGAAGGAGGCGCAACTGGAGGGCGCAGTCCGCCAGTGATGCGATTGAGACAGCAGCAGCCGACTTTGAAGGTCGTGGTACATCGGCAGGATGTATTTGTCTTTGTGGTCGTACAAAGACACGATGTCGAACTGGTGTGGGCTGTTGTACAGCTCAAGGACTTTGCTGACCCAACCGTGTTGGTGCAGGTAGTCGTTTTCCAGGAAATAGATCAGGTCTGAGTCGGGTACGGGTAGAGAGCGAGCCAGCGACATCGTGATCAGAAACGAATTGATGTCAGAGCCGCCTTTGATGAACTGGATCTTGACGCCCAGTGCCTCGTTGGCAATGTAGGGCGCGATGAAATCAGTCTGCAGTTGCTCAAGAGACCCGTCGTACACGACTGTCAACGAAACACGGTGGCCTTGCGGGTCGGCGGCGATGGTCTGCAACAAGTTGTGGAAGCACTTGGCATGGGAGAACCATTCCGGACGCGTTTTATTGGGGTCGCGACTCCGCTTTTCTGCGGACACGTGAACGTGTCTGTAAAGAATGTGGATACGGCGTTCTTGTGCTGCCATCGCGACCTCGGGGTCTTGTGTTTATGGTGGGATATGAGTGCCCAGAGTAGAGGAAGCCTTGGCTGGCCAGTGGTGGCAATAAAAAGCCATTTCCCGCTCTGTTCCCATGTCATGGAATTCTAGAGGCCAAGCTGGCGGTGATGGGCAATCTGCCACAGCGGGGAAATACGCGGTATTCGGGCCTCTATTGCGGCTAAAGCAGCGCGGTCTCGACACCTAGCATTCCTGTATGTGCCCCCAAAGGGTTGGTCTCCAAGCGACCTGCCCGTTGCAGTTTGGGGTGCATGCAAGGAGTTTTTGGTTGAACACCCCTGACGAGTCCGATTTGATCGAGCCAGTCAACATGCCCGATGCTGAGGTGGCAGGGGATGGTGCGTCTTCGGTGGATGATCCCTTGCTCGAAGCGGTGATGTGGCTTTGCCGACATCACGGGGTGGATCGCACGGAAAACTCTCTTTTGAATGGCACGCGCCCGGAAGGGGCCATGACGGGCCAGCAGGCGGTCGAGGTACTCAAGCGTGCAGGTTTCAGCGCGACGCTGGTCAAGCGTCCGCCAGGCAAGATCCTGGGCTTGTTGATGCCGGTGGTGCTGTTGCTGCGCAACGGTGATGCTGTGATCTTGACCAAGCGCATCAGTGTGCGATCCAAGCGCGCCGGTGGTGCCCGCTACGAAGTGGTCATGCCGGGGGCAGGTGGCGAGATGGTGACCGCCACCGAAGAGGAGTTGCTGCCAGAGTATTCGGGCTACGCCTTGTTGGCCGCGCTCAAAAGCAGCAATGGTCAGGGGGCCGCGGCAAGTCATGTCGATGAGCCTGACGCCCATTGGTTGTGGTCCACCATGAGGAACTACTTGCCCTACTACCGGGGGGCGATGGTGGCAGCGTTGCTGAGCAACATGCTCATGCTGATCACGGGTTTCTTTACCTCGGTTGTTTATGACAAGGTGATTCCGCACAAGGCCATGACCACGATGTGGGCCATGGGGGTGGCAGCCATCTTGGGCATTGTGTTTGATCTGGCCGCACGCCAGCTACGCAGCTACCTGATTGACATCGCTGGCAAGAAGGCTGACCTGGCGATGGGCAACATTCTGTTCAATCAGGCCATCAATATCCGCCTGGAGCACAAACCAGATTCTGCAGGCTCGTTTGCGCACAAACTGGCCCAGATTGAAGTGGTGCGGGAGTTCTACACCTCGGCCAGCACGGCGGTGTTGACCGACATGCCCTTCATCCTGGTCTTTGTTCTGATGACCTATGTGGTGGCGGGGCCGCTGGCCATGGTGTTGTTGATTGCAGTGCCTGTCGTGCTGGGCATGTCTTTCGGGGTGCAGTCGATTCTGCGCCGCCTGATGACTGCGAACATGTCACAGCATGCGGACTTGCAAGGCACGCTGGTGGCAGTCGTCGAGGGCTTGGAGGATGTTCGGGCAGCTGGTGCGCAGGGGTATTTCTTGCAGCGCTATCAAGCTGCGAATGCGGCGGCGGCATCTTCTTCGTTGAGGGCTCGCGCCATAGCTTCGATCGTCAATAACTTCACCATGATCATGCAGCCGCTGGTGACGGTGGCCATGCTGATCTGGGGCGTGATCCTGATTCAGGATGGCCACATCTCCAGTGGCGCGCTGATCGGTGCGGTCATGTTCGCTGGTCGTGCGATTGCGCCATTGTCGTCAGTGGTGATGCTGGCCGGGCGGTTCCAGGGGGCGAGGGCGGCCATGCGCACGCTCAATGACTTGATGGCGATACCTACCGAACGTGACCCGGAGAAGCGTTATCTGTCTCGGCCCACGGTGCAAGGGCAGTTGGCCCTCAGGGACGTGAGCTTTGCCTATCCGAAGGGCAATCGTCAGCATGCACCCACTGTGCTCAAAGGCGTCTCGCTAGAGATCCGCCCTGGGGAGCGGGTGGCCATTCTTGGCAAGATCGGCAGTGGCAAGTCCACCATTTTGCGTTTGTTGGCGGGCTTGTATCAGCCAACGGATGGCTTTGTGGAAGTGGATGGAATCGACTTGCGGCAGATCGATCCGATGGACTTCCGTACCCACGTGGGCTTTGTGTCGCAAGAGCCTCGCTTGTTCCAAGGCACCTTGAAGGAAAACGTGATGTTGGGGCGTTCGCACGCCAACATGGAGCGATTCATTGAGGTGGCGCGTCAGACCGGGTTGGACAAGCTGGCTGCGGCTCATCCTATGGGCTATGACTTGCCTGTTGGTGAGATGGGCAGCTTGCTGTCGGGCGGTCAGCGGCAATTGGTCGCATTGGCTCGCTGTCTGGTGACGCAGTCACAGATTCTGTTGATGGATGAACCGACCAGCTCCATGGATGCCCAGTCGGAGGCAGGGTTCATCAAGCATCTCAAGACCGCTGTGAATGGGCAAACCTTGGTGGTGGTGACTCACCGGCCAGCACTGCTGGAAGTGGTGGATCGCATCATTGTGGTCGACAACGGCCGATTGCTGGCTGATGGCCCCAAGGCCCAAGTGTTGGCCCTGCTGGCCGGACAGCGACCTGGTCAGCCAGCACCCCAGCAAGCCGCGCCCCAAGCGCCTGCACCGCAGCGCGAGCTGGCGATGACAGCCTGAGGGTGGCGGCATGAAATGGTTTCGCCGCAAAGAGAGCCTGGCTGGTGAGTACTTCGCCGGTGACGAGCAGTTTCTGTCAGGCATCAAGGAAGCCAATGTGGTGGAAAGCGCGGTCAAGGCGACCTGGGCGCTCTACCTGATGTGCGCCGTGGTGTTGGCTGCAGGCATCTGGGCTTCGCTGGCGCGGGTGGATCAAATTGTGAAAGCCGATGGCCGTGTGGTGGCCGAGGGGCGCGAGCAGGTGATCTCCAGCCTGGAAGGCGGGATTCTCGGCAAGATGATGGTGCGTGAAGGCATGTTGGTCGAGAAAGGCCAGGATCTGGTCCAGCTTGATCCGACCCGGTTCGAGGCTCAGCAGAATGAAGGGCAGGCCAAACGCATCGCTTTGCTGGCCACTGTGGCTCGGCTTCAGGCCGAGGCGCTTGGAAAGTCCCTGAAGTTTCCCCCTGAGGTTCTGGCAAACCAGGCCGTGGTTCAGGGCGAGACTGAATCTTACGAAGCGCGTCGCCAGGCCTTGAATGAAGCGGTTGGCGTGACTCGCCGCAGCTTGAGCTTGCTGCAACGCGAACTACGCATGTCGGAACGGCTCGCAGCCAGTGGCCTGATGTCCGAAGTCGAAGTCATGCGTCTGCAACGCCAGGCCAACGACCTCGGCCTCCAGATTCAAGAACGTGTGAACCGCTTCCGGCAGGACGCCAGTGCCGAGTTGGTGAAGGCTCGAACTGAGTTAGCCCAGCTGGAAGAGCAAATGGTGGTCAAGCAGGACGTGCTGAGCCGCACGACGTTGAAGTCGCCTGTTCGCGGTCTGGTCAAGAACATTCGCATCGCCACGGTGGGCGGCGTGGTCCAGGCCGGCGCGGCCATCATGGAAATTGTGCCGCTGGGATCGAGGGTGCTGATTGAGGCCCGAATCAAACCGGCTGACATCGGGTTCGTGAAAAAAGGGCTGCCTGTGACCGTCAAGTTATCGGCTTACGACTACTTTGTCTATGGTGGACTAGAGGGCGTGATCGATTACATCAGCCCTGACGCGCTGGCAGAGGAAGGCAAGGCCAATTCGCCTGATGCCACCTACTACCGAGCTTTGATTCGCGCTGACGTGTCGACCTTGAAGAAGGGTGGCCAGCCTCTGTCGGTGATACCGGGGATGACGGCCACGGCGGAGATGCGAACGGGTGAGCGAACTGTCATGCAGTACATCCTGACGCCGCTGATGAAGTCGAAGGAAGCTTTCCAGGAGCGCTGAGCCATGAAGCTGTCAAAATTTTGGATTCGAGCCGTACCTGCATTGGTCATGGTGGGCTGCAGCAATGTGGTTTGGGCGGCGCGCTGCAGCGAGGATCTGGCCAACCAGAACCTGGAAAAGTACCTGAAGTCGGCTTCGCGCAATGCGGCTCCAGAGAAGGTGGAAGTCGAGCCGCAGGTGGAACCCATGACTCAGCTGCAGGCCATCTCCAGGGAGGCGGCCAAGCGCAGCGCTTCCTTGGGCGCTGCTCGCTTGCTGGCCGAGGCGGCTGAATTTGATCTGACTGAAACGAAGGCGGGGCGCTGGCCTACTGTGTCGGTGAACGGCACCTTGGGCGCGATTGGCAATCAGGTTGGGCAAAACGATCCGGTTCGCCAGAAGCAGGCCAGTGTGTCGCTCAATGTCAGTGCCAATCTGTATGACGGCGGGCGCTTGCGCCAGCTGATGGCCTATCGAAACGAACTGCTGGGGGCTGCGCGCTATGGTGCGGCCGTAACGCAGGACCAGGTGGTGCTGGAAGCAATTTCTGCCGCGTTGGAACGCAGCCGATACAAATTGCAGGCCCAGGTTTACCAGCAGTACATGCGCAAAATGAGCTGCTTGGTAGAAGCCCTGGAGGGCATTGTTGCCGAAGACAAGGGGCGGACCAGCGAGCTGATTCAGGTTCGCAAGACCCAGGCCCAGACGGAATTGCAACGTGATCAGGCCTTGGCCCAGAGCCGCCAGAGTGAGTTGAAGCTGCGCAAGCTGGTCGGTGATTTGAACGTAACGGGCGATGGGTTTACCTTGCCATTGTCTGTGGTGCCAGAAATTGGTGAAATCAACCGCCAGATCGAGTTCGGCAGTGATGCCCAGCAACTGCGAACCCAGGCTGACGCAGCGGATGCTTATGCCCAGGCGGTTGCCGCGGGGCAGCGCCCTCAGCTGAATTGGAATGTGGGCAAGACCGAGGCAAGGCAGGGCGGAACGCCGGTGTCGTCCTGGCAGGCCGGGGTCACCTTGAGCTATTCCCTGTTCAATGGTTTCTCGGACGATGCGGCAGCCCAAGCGGCTTTGCGGCGGGCTCAGGCGACTCGTTCGCAACTGACCGATCTGCTCAACACGAAATACGCCCGCACCGCTGAGGTCTATGACATTGCCACCAGTGCGTTCGACCGAGCCAAGCGCTATGTCGATGTGCTGCGCGACAGCGAACGGGTGCGCAACTTCACCTTCCAGCAGTGGTCTCAGATTGGCAAACGCTCCTTGTTTGACGTCATGTCAGCCGAGAGCGACCACTTCAACCTGAGAATTTCGTACGTGAATGCGCTGTACGACGGGTATCAGGCGACCGCGCAACTGCGTGCCATGGGCTCGGGCCTGAGTGCCTGGGTGATGCCTGAGCAGCGTTGATAAGCCCGGTTTTTGGGGCGCTGATGCGAACACTGCGCCCGTGAAAAATCCCCTAATCTAGACGTCATCATTGTGTGAAACGTCTCCATAGGGGCTTCCAAGATGGGTCATCTTTCCTCCGATGCCGGTGTTCGTGCGGCTTCCCAGGCTGCTGCCGAGGTGGTCAACCAGTCCATGCAGGCTCATTTCGGCACGCCCGAGAGTGCGCCGGTCGTGACCCCTCAAAGCGTGGACCAGTCCGTTCTGGTGCGCGGCATTGAATTGCAGAATGCTGGCCGCATGGAAGAAGCTGCAGCGCTGTTTCGCAGCTACCTGCAGGCAGTTCCTCATGATGGCGTTGCCACCTATTCGCTGGCCGTGATCATGATGCAGCGGGGCGAAAGCGCTGCTGCGATGGACATGCTGGCCCAGGCTGTGGCTGTGACCCCCGGCTTTGCGCCTTTGTGGATGGCGTATGGCTCGGCCTTGCAAGGGGCGGGCCGCCCAGCCGATGCCCTGATTGCCTATGACAATGCGATCAAACTGAACCCACAGTATGCGGAAGCGCTGATCAACAGTGGTGTGCTGCTGCGTGAGGCCCATCGGCATGTCGAGGCACTGGATCGCTTCCAGCGTGTTCTGGCCTTCAGGCCTGATCACGAAACTGCCCTGGGCAACAGCGGCATCATCCTGACCGAGTTCAAGCGCAGCGAAGAAGCTGTGGCCGTGTTCCAGAAGTTGCTGTCAGTCAAACCCGATTACGACTGGGGCGAGGGTCTGCTGGCCTATGAGCGCCTGCATGCCTGTGACTGGACCGATTTCGACGTCGCCGCCCAGAAGATGGTCGAGGGCATCAAGGCGGGTCGCAAGACCTGCAAGTCTCTGCCTTTGATGGCATTTTCTGACGACGCTCAGGCGCACCAGATCAGCGCGCAGCTGTTTGCCGCACGTTTCCCTGCACGCGCTCCGTTGTGGACGGGCGAGCGCTACCGTCACAAGAAGATCAAGCTGGCCTATGTGTCGCCAGACTTGCGTGAGCACCCAGTTGGCCACCTGATGGCGGGTATTTTTGAGCGTCACGATAAAAATCGCTTCGAAACCATCGCCATTTCGCTGGGCATTGACGACAACAGCCGCTTGCGCCACCGCATGACTGCCTGCTTCGACCATTTTGTCGACGCACGCCTGATGCATGCCAAAGACATTGCCAAGTTGATGCGCGACATGGAAGTGGACGTGGCAGTCGATCTGGCCGGCTACACCGCCGACTCCCGCACCGATGTGTTTGCCTATCGCCCCGCGCCTGTGCAGGTGAACTACCTGGGCTATCCCGGCACCATGGGCACGTCCTATATGGACTACATCATTGCAGACCGCTTCGTGATTCCGGCCGAACACCAGCAATTCTTCAATGAGAAGGTGGTCTATCTGCCCGACGCCTATCTGCCCACCGACACTGGTTTGCAGATTGCAGACACCACGCCCACTCGCCAGGAATGCGGCCTTCCGGATGAGGGCGTCGTGTTTTGTTCGTTCAGTCACGACTACAAGATCTCGCCACCGTTGTTCAACGTGTGGATGCGTTTGCTGCAGCAAGTGCCCGGCAGTGTGCTGTGGCTCATGTCGCGCAGCGAGGTGTCACAGCGCAATTTGCGCCAGGAAGCGGCCAAGCGTGGAGTGGCCCCAGAGCGTCTGATTTTTGCCAAGCGCGTGCCGCGTGTGGAAGATCACCTCGCGCGCTATCGTCAGGCGGACATTTTCCTGGATACCCATCCCTACAACGCGCACACCACGGCTGCCGATGCCTTGATGGCGGGCTTGCCTGTGGTGACCTTCCTGGGCGGTGCTTTCCCTGCACGGGTGGCTGCCAGCTTGCTCAACGCCATGGGCATGCCGGAGTTGGTGGCTGATTCGCCCGCAGGCTATGAGGCCTTGGCCTTGCATCTGGCGCGCAACCCGGAAGTACTGAAAGGCGTGAAAGCCAAATTGGCCTCACATCGTCATACCCATGCGCTGTTCGATACCGATCGTTTTTGCCAGAATCTGGAGGCGATCTACACGGCCATGTGGCGCCAGGCCGAGCTGGGTGATGCGCGTGACGCACTGAGCCATGCTTGAAGGAGTTGAGATGAGTTCCTGCGCGATCGTCATTCCCATCTACAAGCTCGGTCTGGACGAGATGGAGCAGTTTTCACTGGACTATTCGCTCGCTCGTCTCACGGCTGGCCGAACCTGTTATTTCATCGCGCCGGCCTCGTTGGATGTCTCGTTTTACATGACGCGCTACCCTGGCGTGGGCCTGGTTCGCTTTGCAGACGAGTACTTCGCGTCCATTCAAGGCTACAACCGCTTGTTGCTGCACCCAGGCTTCTACCAGCACTTCATGGATCACGAGTTCATGTTGATCTTGCAAACCGATGCGGTTTTGCTGCGCGACGAGCTCGATGACTGGTGTGCCAAGCCCTATGACTATGTGGGCGCTCCTTGGCCCGATGGGCTTGAAATCATGGTCAATGTGGATGCCTTCTCGGGTGACAAACGCAAGCGCGTGAAAACCCATGTGGGCAATGGCGGCCTGAGCCTGCGTCGTAACGCGGCCTGTGTGCGCCTCTTGAATGAATTTCCTCAGGCCACGCAGATGTTCGTGCAGACGGGGTCGAGCGAAGACATCTTCTTTGCGATCATGGGCTCGCAGTCCAATGACTTCCTGGTGCCCAATGAGCGAGTGGCTTCTCACTTCGCGCTGGAATTGCGCCCTGAGTATTACTACGCCGTCAATGACAACCTGGCCCCCATGGGCGGGCATGCCTGGTGGCGCTACAACCAGGCTTTTTGGGAAACCTTGCTGGAAGAGGCTCCCCCGCGCGCTGTCGGGCGCTATGCGGTGCGCCCGCCGGCCATGCCGGCGATTGAGGCGGCCCATATCTGAGCGCCCGAATCTGAGCACATTTGCCTGATCTGAGATGGCCCCTTCGGGGGCCATTTTCTTTGCCCAACGATTTTTTGGCAGACGATGGCGCTGCTGACGGGCAAGGGCAGGGCGAAAAAAAACCGGTGGCCAGAGCCACCGGTTTTGCCATCCCGTTTCAGCCGATCAGATCAGCGGATGGTTATTTTGCTCGTCGATCAGCTTGGTCGGATCGGTGGTCACCAGGGTGACCTCGGTGTGGACGACCTGGGTGGTGATCTCCACATTCAAGGTGCCGCCTGCGCTCGCCATCAAGTCATGGCCTGGGTCTGCCAGCAGATCGCCCGCTGAGACGCTGAGGTGCGTGGTCGTCGAGTCAACCGCCACCGTGGCCGTGGTGTGCTCGGTGGTGCCGCTGGCGATACCAGCCTGTACCGCAGCCTGGTGGGCTTCGGTGGCGCCGGTCTGGGCGGTGTTGCTCGATGTGTCCACATGGGTGGCCTCGGCGGCAGGGGCCTTGGCGAACCACACGTCGGCGACAGCGTGGTTGGCGCCGTCAGCGGTCTTGTAGCTCGAGGTCAGCCCCAGCAGGTTGCCATTGTTCATCTCGGTACCGGCCTGGCTGTGCAGGTCGATCTCGATGATTCCCAGGCTGGCCAGCGAATGCAGTTCGCTTGTGTCCGTCACACCGTTGCCATTGGCGTCCACCCAGACCTTGAGTTCGCTGTAGTGCGCATCCAGGGTCGTGAGCTTGCCGTCGTGGTTGGTGTCTTCCAGGCGCATTGCGGTGTAGCCATCGCCAGCGTTGTGACCATCGGCGGTCTTGGTGGCTGCACCAAACAGCTCGCTGCCGTCGTTGATCTTGCCGTCGTGGTTGCGATCCATCACCAGCAGACCATCGGTCTTCGAGACCCAGCCTGCCTGGACTTGGTGACCGGTGGCCAGCAGATCGAACTGAACCCCGTGGGCCGCGTCAACGGTCTGGATGCCGTTGCCGTCCAGATCCAGCACGATGGGCGAGACACCCGACAGCGCGTTGGTCTGTTCGGTGGTCAGCGCATTGAACTGGGTCGAGGTCAGTGCGGCGGCCTGGACCATGCTCCACGAGGCCAGATCGGTGGTTTCGATCGCAGCCACCTGGTCAGTGGTCATGGCCTGGATCTGCGTGGTCGTGAACTCACGGAACTGCGCGGTGTTGAGCGCCGCGATGTCTGAGGTATCGAGTGCCGCGATCTGGGCCGTGTTGAAGCCGTGGATCTGGGTCGTGGTCAGGGCGCCGATGTCCGTCGTGTCGAAGGCATTGACCGCCGAGGTGGTCAGAGCCGCAATCTGGTTGCTCGACAAGGTGCGGATGTCGGTGGTGTCCATGGCCGCGATGTCAGCCGTATTCAGGGCCGAGATCGCCGAGGTGCTGAGCGCCGCGAAGTGCGAGGTGTTCAACGCCACGATCTGATCGGTGCTCAGGGCTGCCACGTCACTGCTGTCGAACACGGCGACTTGGGCGGTGCTGAGGGCACCGATATCGGTCGTGGTCAGGGCAGCGATGTGGGTGGTCTCCATCGCATTGATCTGAGCGGTGCTGAGGGCTGCGACCTGGGTGGAGGTCATCACATGCACCTGGTCGGTGGTCAGGGCATGGATGGCATCGGTGCTCAGAGCGCGAACCGCAGCCGTGGTCAGCTGACTGATGTCAGTGGTCTCGATGGCCGCGACTTGTGCGGTATCGAGGACGGCAGCCTGTGCCGAGCTCAGGATCGCCAGATCGGTGCTTTCCAGCGCTGCGATCTGAGCGGTGTTGAGCTCACCCACTTGCGTGGTGCTCAGGGCCGCCACTTGGGCGGTGCTCAGAGCCACAACCTGCGCGGTGTTGAGGCCGACCAGCGCAGCGGTGTTCAGCGCGCGGATGTCTGCTGTTGTCATCGCGCTGATGTCCGTGGTCTCGATGGCACCCAGTTGGCTGCTGTTGAGCACAGCGGCTTGAGTGGAGGTCATCGCGGCCAGGTCGGTGCTCTCCAGGGCTGCGATCTGAGCGGTCGTCAGAGCGGAGATCTGGTTGGTGTTGAGCGCCGCAACGTGGGCAGTGGTCAGCGCCTGGATCTGAGCAGTGGTCAGGGCGTTGATCGCCGCAGTGTTCATCTGCTGGATGGCCGAGGTGGTCAGCGCAGAGATGTCTGTCGTTTCGATCGCCGCAGCCTGCGCCGTGTTCAGCGCAGCAGCCTGGGTCGAGCTCAGGGCGTTGATCTGAGCCGAGGTCAGAGCAGCCACCTGGGCGGTGTCCAGACCGGTCAGTGCGGTGGTGGTCAGCGCACGGATGTTGGCCGTGTTCAACTGGCTGATGTCTGTGGTTTCCAGCGCTGCAGCTTGGGTGCTGGTGAAGACCGCCACCTGAGCCGAAGTCAGCGCAGCGGTATCCGTGCTTTCCAGCGCGGCGATTTGCGCTGTGGTTAGCCCTTGGACCTGGGTGGTCGACAGAGCCACCACTTGGGCGGTGGACAGTGCAGCGATCTGATCGGTGCCCAGGGCATTGACCGCGGCGGTACTCAGGGCGCGGACAGCCGCGGTGCTGAGTTGGCCGATGTCAGTGGTCTCGATGGCCGCTGCCTGTGCGGTGTTCAAGGCGGCAGCTTGGGTCGAGGTCAGATTGCCGACCTGAGTCGAGCTCAGGGCCGCGATCTGGGCCGTTGTCAGACCGGTGACAGCCTGGGTTGTCAGCGCACGGATGTTCGTGGTGTTGAACTGTGCGATGTCGGTGGTTTCGATCGCTGCGGCCTGGGCACTGTTGAGTGCTGCGACCTGGGCAGAAGTCAGAGCCGCTGCGTCGGTGCTTTCCAGCGCTGCAATTTGGGCGGTGGTCAGGCCTTGGACCTGGGTGGTCGACAGCGCGGCAACCTGTGCGGTGTTCAAGGCTGCGATCTGATCGGTTCCCAGGGCATTCACTGCTGCGGTCGACAGGGCGCGGACCGAGGCGGTCGACATCGCGGAGATGTCGGTGGTCTCGATGGCCGCGGCCTGTGCGGTGTTCAGCACGGCAGCCTGAGCCGAGGTCATCGCAGCCAGGTCGGTGCTTTCCAGAGCGGCCACCTGAGCGGTGGTCAGGGCTTGAACCTGGTTGGTGCCCAAGGCCACGACTTGAGCGGTGCTCAGCGCAGCGATCTGATCGGTGCCAAGGGCGTTCACAGCCGCGGTGCTGAGGGTACGGACAGCCGCAGTGCTGAGTTGGCCAATGTCGGTGGTTTCGATCGCAGCGGCTTGTGCCGTATTCAGCGCGGCAGACTGGCTGGAGCTCAGGGCACCGATCTGAGTCGAGGTCAGGGCGGCGATCTGGGCCGTGGTCAGGCCAGTCAGGGCGGTGGTGGTAATGGCGCGAACGTCGGTCGTGTTGAGCAGGCTGATGTCAGTCGTCTCAATCGCGGCAGCCTGGCTGCTGTTCAGTGCGGCCACCTGGGCCGAGGTGAGGTTGGCCAGGTCGGTGCTTTCCAGCGCGGCAATCTGCGCGGTGGTCAGGCCTTGGACCTGGGTGGTCGACAGTGCCACGACTTGCGCGGTGGTCAGCGCGGCAATCTGGTCGGTACCCAGTGCGTTGACGGCGGCGGTGGTCAGGGCGCGGACCGAGGCGGTCGACATCGCGGAGATGTCGGTGGTCTCGATGGCGGCGGCCTGAGCGGTGTTCAGCACAGCCGCTTGAGCCGATGTCATCGCAGCCAGATCGGTGCTTTCCAGTGCGGCCACTTGTGCCGTGGTCAGGGCCTGGACCTGGGTGGTCGCCAGGGCCACCACTTGGGCGGTGGTCAGGGCGGCGATCTGGTCGGTGCCCAGAGCGTTCACAGCGGCCGTGCTCAAGGCACGGACTGCGGCGGTGGTCAGCTGACTGAGGTCACCGGTTTCAATCGCAGCAGCCTGGGCGGTGTTCAGCGCGGCGGCCTGGGTCGAGCTCAGGGCATTGATCTGAGCTGTCGTCAGGGCTGCGATCTGTGCGGTGTTCAGACCTGTCAGTGCTGCGGTGGTGATCGCACGAACGTCGGCCGTGTTGAGTTGGCTGATGTCGGTGGTTTCGATGGCCGCAGCCTGGGCGCTGTTGAGTGCCGCCACTTGAGCCGAGGTCATGGCAGCCAGATCGGTGCTTTCCAGTGCCGCGATCTGCGCGGTGGTCAGGCCTTGGATCTGGGTGGTCGACAGGGCGACCACTTGGGCTGTGGACAGAGCTGCGATCTGATCGGTGCCGAGGGCGTTAACGGCGGCGGTGGTCAGCGCGCGAACCGCCGCTGTGCTCAGCTGTCCGATGTCTGTGGTCTCAATCGCCGCGGCTTGCGCGGTGTTCAGAGCAGCAGCCTGACTCGATGTCAAGGCACCGATCTGAGTGGAGGTCAGCGCAGCGATCTGGTCGGTGCTCAGACCGGTCAGAGCGGTGGTAGTGATGGCGCGAACGTCAGTTGTGTTGAGCTGACTGATGTCGGTGGTTTCAATCGCGGCGACTTGGGCACTGTTGAGCACCGCCACCTGAGCCGAGGTCAGGGCGGCCAGGTCGGTGCTTTCCAGTGCGGCCACCTGGGCTGTGGTCATGCCCTGTACCTGTGTGGTCGACAGGGCCACGACTTGGGCGGTGCTCAAGGCAGCGATTTGGTCCGTACCCAGGGCATTTACGGCGGCGGTGGTCAGGGCGCGGATCGAGGCAGTCGACATCGCGGAGATGTCGGTGGTCTCGATGGCAGCGGCCTGCGCGGTGTTCAGAACCGAGGCTTGAGCCGAAGTCAGGGCTGCGAGGTCAGTACTTTCCAGCGCGGCCACTTGGGCGGTCGTCAGTGCCTGAACCTGGTTGGTACCCAGTGCCACCACTTGAGCGGTGCTCAGGGCAGCGATCTGGTCGGTTCCCAGGGCGCGGACTGCAGCCGTGCTCAGGGCACGAACGGCGGCGGTGGTCAACTGGCTGAGGTCGCCGGTTTCGATGGCGGCGGCTTGAGCCGTATTCAGCGCGGCGGATTGGGTGGAGGTCAGCGCATTGATCTGAGCGGTGTTCAGCGCAGCCACCTGAGCCGTATCCAGGCCAGTCAAGGCGGTGGTGCTCAAGGCACGCACGTTGGTGGTGTTGAGCTGGCTGATGTCGGTGGTTTCGATTGCTGCGGCTTGGGTGCTGCTCAGTGCAGCCACTTGGGCCGACGTCAGTGCTGCGAGATCGGTGCTTTCCAGAGCGGCGATCTGGGCAGTATTGAGGCTTTGAACCTGAGTGGTGCTCAGCGAGGCGACTTGTGCGGTGCTCAGTGCAGCCACCTGGTCGGTGCCAAGGGCATTCACGGCGGCGGTGCTCAAGGCGCGTACGGCAGAGGTGCTGAGCTGGTTGATGTCGGTGGTTTCAATCGCAGCAGCCTGGGCTGTGTTCAGCGCGGCAGCCTGGCCAGAGGTCAGGGCGCCGATCTGAGTCGAGGTCAGAGCAGCGACCTGCGCTGTGGTCAGACCCGACAGCGCGGTCGTGGTGATGGCGCGGACGTCGGTCGTATTGAGTTGGCTGATGTCTGTCGTTTCGATCGCGGCCACTTGGGCGCTGTTGAGCACAGCGACTTGAGCCGAGCTCAGTGCGGCCAGGTCGGTGCTTTCCAGGGCGGCGATCTGGGCCGTGGTCATGCCTTGCACTTGCGTGGTCGACAGAGCCACCACCTGGGTTGTGGTCAGCGCTGCGATCTGATCGGTGCTCAGCGCGTTGACAGCGGCGGTGCTCAGGGCACGCACGGCGGCGGTGCTCAGCTGGCCGATGTCGGTGGTCTCAATCGCGGCGGCCTGAGCGGTGTTCAGTACGGCAGCCTGAGCCGAGTTCAAGACAGCCAGATCGGTGCTTTCGAGCGCAGCGACCTGCGCGGTGGTCAGACCCTGAACCTGTGCGGTGGTCAGCGCAGCGACTTGGCTGGTGGCCAGTGCCTGGATCTGATCTGTTCCCAGCGCGTTGACGGCAGCCGTGCTCAGAGCCCGCACCGTTGCGGTGCTGAGTTGACCAATGTCGGTGGTTTCAATTGCCGCAGCTTGGGCGGTATTGAGTGCGCCGGCTTGGGTGGAAGTCAGGGCGGCGACTTGGGTTGAGGTCAGAGCCGCAACCTGTTCGGTGTTCAGGCCACTCAGAGCCGTGGTGCTCAGTGCTCGTACATTCGTGGTGTTGAGCTGGCTGATGTCGGTGGTTTCGATTGCGGCGGCCTGGGCACTGTTCAGTACAGCCACTTGCGCCGAGGTCATGGCGGCCAGATCGGTGCTCTCCAGCGCGGCCACCTGAGCGGTGGTCATGCCTTGCACCTGGGTGGTCGACAAAGCCACCACTTGGGCGGTGGTCAGCGCGGCGACTTGATCGGTGCCCAATGCGTTGACGGCAGCGGTGCTCAGGGCACGCACGGCGGCAGTGCTGAGTTGGCCGATGTCGGTGGTTTCAATCGCGGCAGCCTGAGCTGTGTTCAGCGCTGCAGCTTGTGCCGAATTCAGCACAGCGAGGTCAGTGCTTTCCAGCGCGGCGACTTGAGCCGTGGTCAGTCCCTGAACCTGGTTGGTGCCCAGCGCGGCAACTTGAGCCGTGGTCAGTGCTTGGACCTGATCGGTGCCCAGCGCATTGACGGCAGCGGTCGACAGCGCGCGAACTGCGGCGGTGCTCAGTTGGCCCACGTCAGTGGTCTCAATTGCGGCAGCCTGGGCAGTATTCAGTGCGCCAGCCTGGGTCGAGGTCAGTGCACCGACTTGAGTCGAGGTCAATGCAGCAACCTGAGCCGTGTTCAGTCCGGTCAGCGAAGTGGTGCTCAGCGCACGCACATTGGTGGTGTTGAGCTGGCTGATGTCGGTGGTTTCAATCGCGGCCACTTGGGCGCTATTGAGGACAGCCACTTGAGCCGAGGTGAGGTTGGCCGCATCGGCCGTGGTCAGGGCGGCAACCTGTGCGGTCGTCATGCCTTGAACCTGCGAGGTCGACAGGGCTACCACTTGCGCAGTGGACAGCACGCCGACCTGATCGGTACCGAGGGCGTTGACGGCGGCGGTGCTCAGGGCACGCACAGCGGCGGTGCTGAGTTGAGCGATGTCAGTGGTTTCAATCGCTGCGGCTTGGGCGGTGTTGAGCACAGCAGCTTGTGCCGAGGTCAGGGCGCCGATCTGAGTCGAGGTCAGCGCGGCGATCTGGTCGGTCGTCATGCCCGCGATCGCCGTGGTGGTGATGGCGCGTACGTCCGTCGTCGTCAGCTGGCTGATGTCGGTTGTCTCGATGGCCGCTGCTTGGGCACTGTTGAGCACGGCCACTTGGGCAGAGCTCAGTACCGCAACATCGGTGCTCTCGAGGGCCGCGACCTGGCTGGTCTTCAGGCCTTGCACTTGTGCAGTGGTCAGCGCAGCCACTTGTGTGGTGGTCAGGGCTTCGATCTGGTCGGTACCCAAGGCATTGACTGCGGCAGTGCTCAGGGCGCGCACGGCGGCGGTGCTGAGCTGGCCGATGTCGGTGGTTTCAATCGCAGCGGCCTGGGCGGTGTTCAGCACGGCGGCTTGAGCGGAGCTCACCACAGCCAGATCGGTGCTTTCCAGCGCGGCGATCTGGGCGGTGGTCATACCTTGCACTTGCGAGGTCGTCAGGGCGGAAACCTGGGCTGTGCTCAACGCCTGAACCTGGTCGGTACCCAGAGCGTTGACTGCGGCGGTGCTCAAGGCGCGCACGGCGGCGGTGCTGAGCTGGCCGATGTCGGTGGTCTCAATCGCAGCAGCCTGGGCGGTGTTCAGAACCGCAGCTTGAGCGGAGCTCACCACAGCCAGATCGGTGCTTTCCAGCGCGGCGATCTGGGCCGTGGTCATGCCTTGCACTTGCGAGGTTGTCAGTGCGGAGACTTGGGCCGTGGTCAGGGCCTGGACCTGGTCGGTGCCCAGGGCGTTGACGGCGGCGGTGCTCAAGGCCCGCACGGCGGCGGTATTGAGTTGACCAATGTCGGTGGTTTCAATCGCGGCGGCCTGGGCGGTGTTCATGGCGCCGGCCTGGCTGGATGTGAGCGCACCGATCTGAGTCGAGGTCATGGCCGCGATCTGAGCGGTGGTCATGCCAGCCAAAGCAGCGGTGCTCAGGGCGCGCACGTCGCCTGTCGTGAGTTGGGCGATGTCGGTGGTTTCAATTGCAGCGGCTTGTGCGCTGTTGAACACGGCGATCTGCGCCGAGCTCATCACTGCGATGTCGGTGCTTTCCAGTGCGGCAACTTGCGCGGTATTCAGGGCAGCCACCTGGGTGGTGGACAAGCCCGAGGTTTGCGCGGTGGTCAGCGCCTGGATCTGGTCGGTACCCAGGGCATTGACGGCGGCGGTGCTCAGAGCACGGACCGCGGCAGTGCTCAACTGGCCGATGTCGGTGGTTTCAATCGCCGCGGCGTGAGCGGTGTTGAACACGGCGACTTGTGCCGAGCTCAGGATGGCCACATCGGTGCTTTCCAATGCGGCAATCTGGGCGGTGTTCAGGGCTGCCACTTGGGCGGTCGTCAAGCCGGCAATCTGGGCGGTGGTCAAGGCCTGGATCTGGTCGGTACCCAAGGCATTGATGGCGGCGGTACTCAGGGCGCGGACAGCCGCGGTGCTGAGTTGGCTGATGTCAGTGGTTTCAATCGCTGCTGCTTGGGCAGTGTTGAAGACCGCAGCCTGGGTGGAGCTCAGCGCGCCGAATTGTGTCGATGTCAGAACCGCAATTTGTGCCGTATCCAGAGCCGCGATGGCGCCGGTCGTGAAGGCACGTACGTTGGCGGTGGTCAGAGCGCTGATATCGGTGGTTTCGATCGCCAGGGCCTGGGCCGAGTTCAGCACGGCGGTCTGGGCCGAGTTCATGGCGGCCAGATCGGTGCTTTCCAGTGCAGCAACCTGGGCGGTGTTCAGCGCGCCGGCCTGACCGGTGGTGAGCACGGAGGTTTGCGCAGTGGTCAGGGCCACGATCTGATCGGTCGTCAGCGCGTTGATGGCCGCAGTGCTCAGGGCACGGATGTTGGTCGAGCTCAGTGCGCTGATGTCGCCGGTTTCGATGGCGGCCGCCTGGGCGGTGTTCAGTACGCCAACTTGGGCCGAGTTCATGGCCGCCAGGTCGGTGCTTTCGAGCGCAGCAACCTGAGCTGTGGTAAGGCCCGCCACTTGAGCGGTAGTCAGGCCCGCCACCTGCGCGGTGGTCAGTGCTTGAACCTGATCAGTGCCCAGGGCGTTGACGGCCGCAGTCGTCATGGCGCGGACCGCTGCGGTGCTGAGCTGGCTGACGTCGGTGGTTTCGATGGCGGCCGCTTGGGCGGTGTTCAAGGCAGCGGACTGGGTCGACGTCAGCGCCCCGACCTGAGTGGAGGTCAGTGCGGCAATCTGGTCGGTACCCAGGGCGTTGACTGCGGCGGTGCTCAGGGCACGCACGGCGGCGGTGCTGAGTTGGCCAATGTCGGTGGTTTCGATGGCCGCAGCCTGGGCGGTGTTGAACACGGCGACCTGGGCTGAGCTGAACGTGGCCACATCGGTGCTCTCAAGCGCGGCCACTTGTGCGGTGTTCAGTGCGCCGACCTGGGTGGTCGACAGGGCCGATGTCTGAGCGGTGGTCAGTGCCTGGATCTGGTCCGTGCCCAAAGCGTTCACCGCAGCGGTGCTCAGCGCACGAACGGCAGCAGTGTTCAGCTGAGCGATGTCGGTGGTCTGAATTGCGGCAGCCTGCGCTGTGTTGAACACGGCGGCCTGGGCCGAACTCAGCACCGCCACATCGGTGCTTTCCAGTGCAGCGACTTGGGCTGTATTCAGCGCGGCGATCTGCGAGGTGGTCAACCCAGAGATCTGCGCGGTGGTCATCGCCTGGATTTGATCGGTACCCAGTGCATTGATGGCAGCCGTGGTGAGCGCGCGCACGGCGGCGGTGCTCAACTGGGCGATGTCGGTGGTCTCGATGGCGGCGGCTTGAGCCGTGTTCAGTGCAGCGGCCTGGGTCGAGCTCAGCATGCCGATCTGGCTGGAGGTCAGTGCGGCGATCTGGTCGGTACCCAGTGCAGCCACAGCCGCGGTGCTCAATGCGCGAACGGCGGCGGTGTTGAGCTGGGCGATGTCGGTCGTTTCAATGGCCGCAGCCTGGGCGCTGTTCATCACGGCGACTTGAGCCGAGCTCAAGGCGGCCACATCGGTGCTTTCCAGCGCTGCGACTTGCGCCGAGGTCATGGCGGCGACCTGGGTGGTCGACAGAACCGAGGTCTGGGCTGTGGTCAGCGATTGGATCTGTGCGGTGTCGAGCGCATTGACTGCGGCGGTGCTCAATGCACGCACGGCGGCGGTGCTCAACTGGCCAATGTCGGTGGTTTCAATCGCTGCGGCCTGGGCCGAGTTCAGTACGCCCACCTGAGCTGAGCTCATGGCGGCAATGTCGGTGCTCTCCAGCGCAGCAATCTGAGCCGTGGTCAGGCCTGCAACCTGCGCGGTGGTCAGGCCGGAGGTTTGAGCGGTGCTCAAAGCGGCGATCTGGTCTGTGCCCAGGGCATTGACGGCGGCCGTGGTCAGAGCTCGAACCGCAGCGGTACTGAGTTGGGTGATGTCTGTCGTTTCAATTGCCGCAGCCTGGGCGGTGTTGAGAACGGCAGCTTGCCCAGAGGTCAGTGCGGCAACTTGGGTCGATGTCAGTGCGGCGATCTGGTCTGTTCCCAAGCCTGTGATGGCCTGGGTAGAGAGCGCGCGAATGTCAGCCGTGCTGAGCTGGCTGATGTCGGTGGTTTCGATGGCCGCAGCCTGGGCCGAGTTCAGCACCGCAACTTGCGCTGAACTCAGGACGGCAGCGTCGGTGCTTTCGAGCGCAGCGATCTGGTTCGTGCCCATGGCCGCAACCTGGGTCGAGGTCAGGCTGGCTGTCTGGGCCGTGTTCAGGGCTTGAATCTGGGCGGTGTCGAGTGCGTGGACCGCGGCGGTGCTCAGGGCGCGAACCGCGGCGGTGCTCAGTTGGCCGATGTCGGTCGTTTCAATGGCCGCAGCTTGTGCGGTGTTCAGCACGGCGGCCTGAGCTGAGCTCATGATGGCCAGGTCGGTGCTTTCCAGGGCCGCAATCTGGGCGGTATTCATGGCCGCGACCTGTGTGGTCGACAGGCTGGCGATCTGGGCGGTCGACATCGCCTGAACCTGAGCCGTATCCAGCGCATTGATGGCGGCGGTGCTCAGGGCGCGAACTGCGGCGGTGCTCAGTTGCGCGATGTCGGTGGTTTCAATGGCAGCGGCTTGGGCTGTGTTCAGCGCGCCAGCCTGGGTCGAGCTCAGGGCACCGAGCTGGGTTGAGGTCAAGGCGGCAATCTGGGCTGTGTTGAAGCCCGTGACAGCGGTGCTGCTCAACGCGCGGATATCGGCGGTGTTGAGCTGCGAGATGTCTGTGGTTTCAATCGCGGCAGCCTGGGTGCTGTTGAGTACACCGATCTGGGCCGAGCTCATGGCGGCCAGGTCAGTGCTTTCCAGGGCTGCGATCTGGGCCGTGTTCATGCCGGCCACCTGGGTGGTCGACAAAGACACCACTTGTGAGGTGGTCAGTGCGGCGATCTGGTCTGTTCCCAGGGCGTTGACCGCCGCAGTGCTCAAAGCCCGCACGGCCGCGGTGCTCAGTTGCGAAATATCGGTCGTTTCAATGGCGGCTGCCTGAGCCGTGTTCAGCACAGCCGTTTGAGCCGAGCTCAACGCTGCCAGGTCGGTGCTGTCGAGCGCAGCGATCTGGGCGGTGGTCAAGGCACTGACTTGCGAGGTGGTCAGGCCAGCAGTCTGTGTGGTGTTCAGGGCAGCGATCTGATCGGTGCCCAGGGCGTTGACAGCGGCGGTGCTCAGGGCACGAACGGCGGCAGTGCTGAGTTGACCAATGTCGGTGGTCTCAATCGCGGCTGCTTGGGCGGTGTTCAGGACGGCCGCTTGTGTCGAGCTGAGGGCCCCGATTTGCGTAGAGGTGAGGGCGGCGGCCTGGTCGGTGGTCAGCCCCGTCAGGGCTGTGCTGGTGATGGCGCGCACATCGGCGGTGTTGAGCGCCGAAATGTCGGTCGTTTGAATGGCCGCCAGTTGGGCGCTGTTGAGTACGGCCACCTGCGCCGAACTCAGGGCAGCGAAGTCATTGCTCTCCAGCGCAGCGATCTGTGCTGTCGTCAAAGCACTGAATTGACCGGTCGACAGGGCGCTCAGTTGGGTTGAGCTGAGGGCAGCAATCTGGTCGGTGGTCAATGCGTTGACGGCAGCCGTCGTCAGGGCGCGCATCCCGGCGGTGCTGACACCGGCCAGGTCGGTGGTCTCAATCGCAGCAACCTGGCTGGTGTTGAGCAGACCCATCTGCGTGGTCGATAGCGCGGCGATCTGTGCCGACGTCATCGCTTCGATCTGCGTGGTGTTCAGCGCTGAAAACACCGCCGTGGTGAGGGCGCGAAGGTCAGCGGTTTCAATTGCCGGGATCTGTACCGTGGTCAGAACCGCAATTTGTGTGGTGGAAAACGCAGCCCAGTCGGTCGTGTTCAGGTTCGCAATGGATTGCGTTGACAACGCAGCGATTTGCGTTGTGTTGAACATTGGAATCAGTGAGGCCATGGCTGAACCCTTTTTAGAAAACGTCCTGACGAGAAGCTACCGGAGGGGCGGTGCTTGTATTTGCCAGAACAACATGTGTAGATACGGCCAAATCACAAACCAGCACGCGCGCACCAGCGCCCCACTTCGGAAAAGCTATCGGCCGCCGAGAGCTTCATCTGAAGCCCTGGGCGGCCGATTGGTTAGCAAATTTGTTAAATTTGTTAAATAAGCGGTGTGTTCTTCTGTTCTTCCATCAACTGGGTATGGTCGATCGGCAGCAGCGTGACGTCCGTATGAACCACCGCCGTGGTCAGCATGACCTCACCAGAGTTGGTGCCGGCGTCACCGCCTGGCAGCAGGTTGTGCCCTGGATCAGCCAACAAGTCGCTGGTCGAGACACCCAGGTTGGGGTGCTCGCTGGTCGACCCGACCGCCTGATCGGTAGACGATGCTGCGGTCTCATGCTGGCTGGTCTGGCCTGCCGCTGCTGCCACCGTGGTGGTGTGGGTCGCAGTCTGAGCATTGGCGCCATTTTCATCATGTGAAGTGGAGCCGCTGGCCGCCGCGGTGCCGGCACTGTTGTGGCCGTTGTCGCGGGTGAACCAGACGTCGGCCACTTCGTGAGACTTGCCGTCAGTCGTCTTGTAGCTCGAGACCAGGCCCACCACGTTGCCGTTGTTGATCTCTGAACTGCTGTGAGCCGTCAGATCAATTTCGATGATGCCCAGCTTGTCCAGACTGACCAGCTCGCCGCTGTCGGTCTTGCCGTCGCCGTTGGCGTCGACCCAGACCTTCAGGTCCTTCCACTGGGCGTCGAGCATGCTCAGTTTGCCGTCATGGTTAGAGTCTTCCGAGCGCATTGCGGCGTAACCATCGCCAGCCCGTTGGCCGTTGGCCAGGACAGTGGCTGCGCCGAACAGTTCGGTGCCGTTGTTGATGACTCCGTCATGGTTACGGTCCATCACCAGCAGACCGTCATGTCCGCCGACCCAACCTGTCTTGCTGGCGTGCCCAGTTGCGTTGATGTCGAAGTTGACACCGTTGGCGGTGGACACGGTCTGGATGCCGTTGCCATCCAGGTCCAGCACGATAGGCGTTGAGCTGACCAGCGTATCGACCTGAGCGGTGTTCATGGCCGCGATCTGGGTCGAGGTGAAGGCCACGGCCTGCGTCACGGTCATGTGAGCGATGTCCGTTGTCTCCAGGGCCTGGATCTGATCGGTTGTCAGAGCCTGAATCTGTGTGGTCTTGAACTCGTGGATCTGGGCGGTGTTAAGGCCGGCAATCGCATCGGTGTTCAAGGCCTGGACCTGAGCCGTGGTCAGAGCCTGAATCTGCGTGGTGGTGAACGCCGCGATGTGGGTGGTGTCGAGAGCAGCGATCGCGGTGGTGTTGAACCCGCTGATCTGGGCCGAGTTCAGCACACGGAGGTCGGTGGTCTCGATCGCATTGATCGCGTCCGAAGTCAGAGCCCCGATGTGCACTTTGCTCAGCGCGGTGAACTGCGTGCTGGTCAGCGCCACCACTTGATCCGTGGTCAGTGCCGCGATGTGTGTCGTGGTGAAGGCAGCCACCTCGGCGCTGGTCATGGCGCGCAGATCAGCTGTTTCGATGGCCACAACCTGAGTCGTGGTCAGCGAGGCCACTTGAGTGGTGCTCAGCGAGGCGATCTGGTTCGAGGTCATCGCTGCGATCTGATCCGTACCCAGGGCGGACAGGGCCGAGGTCGAGAAGGCGCGCACGCCAGCGGTGGTCATCGCGGCAATGTCGGTGGTCTCGATGGCCTGAGCCTGGGCGGTGGTCAGGGCCGCGATTTGAGCGGTGCCCAGCGCGCCGATTTCAGCAGTGGTCAGTGCAGCGATCTGGTTGGTGACCAAGGACTGAATCTGCGTGGTGCTGAAGCCGCTCAATTGCGAGGTGGTCAGATTGGCGATCTGGTCGGTTGTCAGAGCGGCCACCGCAGCGGTGGTCAGCGCTCGGATCGAACCGGTGCTGAAGGCCACCAGGTCGCGGGTCTCAATCGCCGCGGCTTGGTCTGTATTCAGCGCGCCGACTTGGGTGCTGGTCAGGGCTCCGACCTGAGTCGAGGTCAGGTTGGCGATCTGGTCGGTGTTGAGTGCACCGACTGCAGCCAGTGTCAGGGCACGAATGCTGGCGGTCGACAGGGAACCAATGTCGGTGGTCTCGATCGCCTGGGCCTGAGTGGAGGTCAGTGCGGCCACCTGTGCCGATGTCAAGGCTTGGGTCTGAGTCGATGTCAGTGCCGCGATCTGATCGGTACGCAGCGACTGAATCTGTGTCGTACCCAGGGCCGAGATTTGATTGGTGTTCAGCACCGAGATCTGATCGGTGCCCATCGCATTGAGGGCCGCCGTGGTCAGGGCACGCACGCTCGCTGTGTTCAGCGCCAGCAGATCGGTGGTTTCGATGCCGGTGATCTGGTTGGAGGTCAAGGCCGCCACTTGCACCGAGGTCAGCGCGCCAACTTGCGTCGAGGTCAACGCTGCCAGTTGGTCTGTGCCCAGATTGGCCAGTGCCGAGGTGGTGAAGGCGCGAACCGCAGCGGTGCTCAGTTGCGAGATGTCGGTGGTTTCAATGGCCGCAGCCTGGGTGGTGTTCAGCGCTGCAACTTGAGCCGACGACAGTACGCCAACCTGAGTCGAAGTCAGGCCTGCGATCTGATCGGTTCTCATTGCCGCCACTTGGGTGGTGCCCAGCGCGCCAATCTGTGTGGTGCGCAGGACCGCCAGTTGGTCGGTGTTCAGCGCATTGATGGCTGCCGTGCTCAGTGCGCGGATGGCCGAGGTGCTCAAGGAAGTGATGTCGCCGGTTTCCAGGGCCTGAGCCTGGCTGGTGCTCAGTACGGCGGCCTGGGTGCTGCTCAACACGCCCACGTCGGACGACGTCAGTGCGGCAATCTGGTCGGTCGTCATCACACTGACCTGGGTTGTCGACAGTGCCGCGACCTGTGTCGTGCTCAGGACACCGATCTGCGTGGTGGTCAGCGCGGCCACTGCTGCGGTGCTCAGCGAGCGGATCGCAGCAGTCCCGAAGGCAACCAAATCACGGGTTTCGATGTTGGCGACCTGATCAGTGTTCAGTGCTCCAACCTGTTGGGTGGTCAGCGAACCAACCTGGGTGGAAGTCAGATTCGCGATCTGGTCGGTATTCAGCGCGGCCACAGCGGCTGTGGTCAGGGCTCGGATACCGCCTGTGGTCAGCGCGCCAATGTCGGTTGTTTCGATGGCGGCAGCCTGGTCGGTGTTCAATGCACCGATCTGGGCTGTGCCCATGGCGGCGAAGTCAGCGGAGGTCAACGCTGCAATCTGAGCCGAGGTCAGCGCGGCCACCTGAGTGGTCGACAGCGCTGCCGCTTGCGTGGTGGTCAAGACGCCGATCTGATCGGTGGTCAGGGCAGCCACAGCTGCGGTCGACAGGGCTCGGATCGCACCGGTTCCCAGAGCGCCCAGGTCGCGAGTTTCGATCGAGGCAGCCTGGTCGGTGTTCAGAACCGCCACTTGCGTGGTGGCCAAAGCCCCGATCTGGTTCGATGTCAGGCTGGCAATCTGCTCGGTACTCAGAGCGGCCACAGCGGCCGTACTCAGGGCACGCACACTGGCTGTGGTCATCGCACTGATGTCGGTGGTTTCGATGGCCTGGGCCTGGGTCGAAGTCAAAGCCGCAACCTGAGCGGAAGACAGCGCACCGACCTGGGTCGAAGTCAACCCGGCAACCTCATCGGTGCGCAGAGCTTGAACCTGGTTGGTACCCAGCGCGCCAATCTGGCTGGTCGACAGCACGGCCACCTGATCGGTGGTCAGGGCGTTGATGGCGTTGGTGCTCAGCGAACGGACGCTGGCGGTATTCAGGGCGGTCAGATCGGTGGTTTCGATGCCGGTGATCTGGTTGGAGGTCAGGGCGGCGGCCTGAGTGGAGCTCAGAGCGGCGACCTGGGTCGAGGTCAGTGCGGCCAACTGGTCGGTGTTGAGTGCCGCGACAGCCGAGGTCGACAGGGCGCGGATAGCCGAGGTCGACAGCTGGCCGATGTCGGTGGTCTCAATCGCAGCGGCTTGAGCGGTGTTCAGGGCGGCAGCTTGAGCCGACGACAGGGTACCCATCTGAGTGGAAGTCAGAGAGGCGACCTGATCGGTGTTCATGGCCGCGACCTGAGCGGTGCTCAGAGCGCCGATCTGGGTGGTGCGCAACACCGAGATCTGATCGGTGCTCATCGCATTGATGGCAGCCGTGGTCAGGGCACGCACGCCACCGGTGCTCAGTGCAGTCAGGTCACCGGTTTCGATGGCCAGCACTTGGGCGGTATTCATGGCGCCGACTTGGGCTGTGCCCAGAGCGCCGACGTCAGCGGAGGTCAGGGCGGCGATTTGGTCGGTGGTCAGCGCTGCGACCTGGTTGGTTGCCAGAGCGGCCACCTGGGTGGTGGTCAGCACACCGATCTGATCAGTGGTCAGTGCGGCAACGGCGGCTGTGGTCAGCGCGCGGATCGAAGCTGTGCCCAGAGCGCCCAGGTCACGGGTTTCGATGGCGGCAGCCTGATCGGTGTTGAGCGCAGCGATCTGAGTGGTGGTCAGCGCGCCGATCTGGTTGGAGACCAGGTTGGCGATCTGATCGGAGTTCAGCGCGCCGACGGCCGCAGCGGTCAGGGCCCGGATGCCAGAGGTCGAAATCGCGCCGATGTCGGTGGTTTCGATGGCCTGAGCCTGGGTGGAGGTCAGGGCGCCGACTTGTGCGGAACTCAGCACAGCGGCCTGGGCCGAGGTCAGGGCGGCGACTTCATCGGTACGCAGGGCCTGAACTTGTGTGGTGCCCAGAGCGCCAATCTGGTTGGTGTTGAGCACGGCCACCTGATCGGTGGTCAGGGCGTTGATGGCGTTGGTGCTCAGCGAACGGACGCTGGCGGTATTCAGGGCGGTCAGATCGGTGGTTTCGATGCCGGTGATCTGGTTGGAGGTCAGGGCGGCGGCCTGAGTGGAGCTCAGAGCGGCGACCTGGGTCGAGGTCAGTGCGGCCAACTGGTCGGTGTTGAGTGCCGCGACAGCCGAGGTCGACAGGGCGCGGATAGCCGAGGTCGACAGCTGGCCGATGTCGGTGGTCTCAATCGCAGCGGCTTGAGCGGTGTTCAGGGCGGCAGCTTGAGCCGACGACAGGGTACCCATCTGAGTGGAAGTCAGAGAGGCGACCTGATCGGTGTTCATGGCCGCGACCTGAGCGGTGCTCAGAGCGCCGATCTGGGTGGTGCGCAACACCGAGATCTGATCGGTGCTCATCGCATTGATGGCAGCCGTGGTCAGGGCACGCACGCCACCGGTGCTCAGTGCGCTGATGTCGGTGGTCTCAATCGCAAGAACCTGGTTGGTGTTCAGTGCAGCGACCTGCGTCGAAGTCAGTACACCGACATCAGCCGAGTTCAGTGCAGCAATCTGATTGGTGTTCAGATTGGCAATTTGATCGGTACCGAACGCGGCGACTTGTGTGGTGGTCAATACCCCGACTTGATCGGTGGTGATGGCATTCACCGCTGCGGTGGTCAGTGCACGCACGGCGGCCGTTCCCAGAGCCGTGATGTCGCGGGTTTCGATGGCAGAAACCTGATCCGTGTTGAGCACGCCGACCTGTGTGGTGCTCAGGGCGCCAACTTGTGTCGAGGTCAGGTTGGCAATCTGATCGCTATTGAGCGCGGCGATTGCAGCGGTGCTCAAGGCGCGAACACCCGCTGTGGTCAGGGCTCCAATGTCATTCGTCTCGATGGCTGCGGCCTGCGTCGAGGTCAAAGCCCCGACCTGTGCGGTCGCCAGTGCGGCTACATCGGCCGAGTTCAGTGCGGCGATCTGATCGGTTGTCAGATTGGCCACCTGGGCGGTCGTCAGCGCATTGACCTGAGCAGTCGACAGCACACCAACCTGGTCGGTTGTCAGGGCGGCGACAGCAGCAGTCGACAGCGAGCGAATCGAGGCGGTATTCAGCCCAGCGATGTCGGTGGTTTCAATGGCCGCGGCTTGAGCCGTATTGATGACGGCGGCTTGTGTGGTGCTCAGTGTGCCGACTTGAGTCGAGCTCAGCGCCGCGATCTGGTCAGTGCTCAGAGCCGCCACGGCGGCGGTATTCAGAGCGCGAATGCCTGATGTCGAGATCGCGCCAATGTCTGACGTCTCGATGGCTGCGGCCTGTGCTGTGTTGAACGCCCCGACTTGCGAAGAACTCAATGCGGCGAATTGAGCCGAATTCAGCGCAGCAATCTGGTCTGTGGTCAGCGCGGCAACCTGGGTGCTGCTCAAGGCAGACACCTGCGCGGTGTTCAGAACGCCCAATTGCGCAGAAGACAGTGCTGTCAGCGCATTGGTGTTCAGCGCGCGCATGTCTGCGGTGTTCAGCCCGGCGATGTCGGTGGTTTCGATGGCGGCGACCTGATTCGTGTTCATGGCAGCCACTTGCGTGGTGCTCAATGAACCAATCTGGGCCGAATCCATGGCTGCGATCTGATCGCTGCTCATGGCTGCAATGCCAGTCGTCGAAATGGCGCGAACGGCAGCTGTGCTCAGCGCGCCAATTTGGTCCGTGTTCAGGGCAGCGACTTGAGTGCTGTTCAGTGCACCGATTTGAGCGGTGCCCATGGCGCGCAAATCAGCGGTCTGAATCGCGTTGATCTGGTCGGTCGTCATGGCCGCGACCTGGCTGGTCGACAGCGCGGCGGCCTGCGCCGAGTTCAGCGCCACGATCTGTTCGGTGTTCAGTGCATTGACCGCAGCGGTACTCAAAGCGCGGATGCCGGCGGTTGAAATCCCCGAGATGTCGGTGGTTTCGATGGCGGCAGCCTGCGCTGTGTTCAGAACGGCGATCTGAGTGGAACCCAGAGCGGCAAACGACGTCGACGTCAGTGCGGCGATCTGATCGGTATTCAGATTGGCAACCTGGGCGGTATTCAGCGCAGCGATTTGAGCGGTACTCAGTGCGCCAATTTGGGCCGTCGAGAGGGCGCCCACGGCTGCAGTGTTCAGCGAGCGAACGGACGCCGTGCTCAAGCCACTGATGTCAGTCGTTTCGATAGCACCGATCTGATTCGTGTTCAGAACGGCGACTTGTGTGGTGCTCAGCGCCCCGATTTGAGCCGAGTTCAGCGCCTGAATCTGGTTGCTGTCGAGTGCAGCCACTGCGGCGGTGCTCATCGAGCGAATGCCAGATGTGCTCAGAGCACCAATGTCGGTGGTTTCGATGGCACTGGCCTGGTTCGTGTTGAGCACGCCAGCCTGGCTCGATGTCAAGGCGCCAACCTGGACCGAACTCAGACCTGCGATCTGGCTGGAGTTCAGGGCCCCAATCTGATTGGTGCTCAAGGACGCAATCTGAGTGGTGTTGAGCACACCAACCTGGTCGGTCGTCAGTGCAGCCACTGCTGCGGTGGTCAGTGCGCGCACACCGGCAGAGTTGATCGCACCCAGGTCAGTGGTTTCAATGGCGGCAACCTGTGCCGTATTCAAAACGCCCACCTGGGTGGTGCTCAGCGCGCCAATTTGCGCCGAGTTCATCGCCGCAATCTGGTCGGTGGTCAAAGCCGCGGTGGCGGCTGTGTTGAAGGCGCGTATGGCCAAGGTGTTGAGCACACCAATTTCACCGGTTTCCAGAGTGGCAACCTGTGCGGTGTTCAGTGCGCCAATCTGAGCTGAGCTCAGGGCGCCCACCTGATTGGAGTTCAGTGCCAGAACCTGGTTGGTGTCCAGTGCGCCAATCTGGTTATTGGCCAATGCACCGACCTGGCTGGTGTTCAGTTGGGCAATCTGATCCGTGTTCAGCGCGGCAACGGCTGCGGTGCTCATCGCACGAACGGCCAGGGTGTTCAGCGCAGCGACGTCGGTGGTTTCGATGGCCGCGGCTTGAGTGGCCTTCAGCGCCCCGACTTGCGTACTGCTCAGCGCGCCGATCTGATTGGAGCTCATCGCTGCGATCTGATCGGTCGTCAGGTTGTTGATCACGCTGGTGTTGAAAGCACGAACATCAGCCGTGTTCAACGCCCCGATCTGGGCGGTGGTGAGCGAGGCGGCCTGATCCGTATTCAAGGTCGCGATCTGAGCCGTGGTCATCGCGGCCAGGTCACCCGTTTCAATAGCCGAGACCTGATTGGTGTTGAGCACAGCCACCTGGCGCGTGCTCAGCGAGGCCACCTGCGCGGTGTTCAGGGCGGCGACCTGATCGGTTCCCAGCACAGCCACAGCGGCTGTGCTCAGGGCACGAATGCCATCGGTGCTCAACGCACCAATGGCTGTGGTGTCGATCGCTGTGACCTGTGCCGTGTTCAGTGCGCCGACCTGGCGCGTGTCGAGCGCAGAAATCTGCGTCGTGCTCATCGCATCGATCTGATCGGTCGTCAGCACGGCGACGGCAGCGGTACTCAAGGAGCGGATGGCGCTCGAGTTCAGGACACCAATTTGAGCGGTTGTCAGGGCTTGGATCTGTGCCGTGTTCAGTGCGCCGAACTGTGTCGATGTCAGCGCTGCCAGGTCTGTCGTCTCAATTGCCTGGATCTGAGTGGTGCTCAACGCGCTCATTTGCGTCGAGGACAGTCCTCCCATCTGGCTGGAACTCAAGGCGGCAATCTGATCGGTCGTCATGGCTCCGACCACCGTGTTGCTCAGCGCACGCAGATCGGCGGTGTTCAGACCGACGACGTCACTGGTTTCGATGGCCTGCACCTGTGAGCTGCTCAGCGCTGCGACCTGGGTCGAGGTGAAGTTGCCGATTTGAGCCGAAGTCAAGGCGGCAATCTGATCTGTCTTGAACGCCGACATCGACGTGGTCGTCAGGCCGCGCACATCGGCGACTTCAATGGCTTGAATCTGATCCGTCGTCAGAGCCTGAATCTGTGCCGTGGTGAACAAGGCCCAGTCTGCAGTGGTCAGCCCGGCAATGGTCGTGGTCGACAGCGAGGCCACTTGCGTGGTCGACAGCATTGGGATCAGTGAGGCCATGTTCTAACTCCATATATCTGCCAGGCGGCGTCTGCGCTCGACTGACAGAGAAACTCGACGGTAGAAGGAGGCTAAGGATTTGTCCTTGCTACCAAAGGGGAGAAAAAAGGCCTGTGCCGGCATCACATCCACGCGCTGGCCCGAGCCCTTTCCTCCAGATCTACGGATTTATCGGTGCGCGCTATGCAGACTTGACTTCACAATCTGTTTACACAGTGAGTCTGGCCCCCCGAATTTCGTGATGAAGATCACGTCAAATCGGTGTGGATTGGCGATGGAAGGGGATCTGATGCAGTGATGTCAGGCGAATCTCACTGTGGCATGACCCGCGCAGCCAATGGCCAGCCCAGCCAGCTTTGAGCCACCCGTTGCAAATGTTCCGGGCTGCCTGTGGTCCACAGCTCGACCGAGCCATGGGTGGCTCGCACGGGATTTTTTGCATCGTGAAGACCGCCCAGCAGGGTCGCTGTGTGGCGGGCCACGGCTCTGGCCGTGTCCAGCAGTTCAACGTTGGGGCCCAATGCCGCCCGCAATTGCTGCGCAATGAATGGGTAGTGGGTGCAACCCAGCACCACCGTGTCGACTTTCGCTGCCTTGAGGGGGGCGCAGAAGTGGTCCACCAAGTCGAGCAATTCAGGCCGGTTCAGGTCGCCCGCTTCAATCGCCTTGGCCAAACCGGGGCATGGCTGCAGAAACAAGTCGGCATCGCCCCCGTGTCGCGCTACCAGCGACTTGAATTTCTGGCTAGCCAGCGTTCCTGGTGTGGCCAGTACCCCCACACGTTTGCTGCGTGACTGAGCAATGCCCGGCTTGATACCGGGCTCCACCCCGATGATGGGCAACTGCGGCAGGTTTTGCCGTAACTCCTGCACCGCCACGGCAGTGGCCGTGTTGCAGGCCACCACAATGCCGTTCACATCCTGGCTTTTCAGGAAATGGCTGATTTCGCGGCTGCGCTCTTTGATGAATGCATCGCTGCGCTCTCCATAGGGGGCATTTGCCGAATCGGCCACATAGACCAGGTCGGCCTGAGGCATGACCTCGCGAATGGCCCGCAGCACCGACAGTCCACCCACGCCTGAATCGAACACGCCGATCCGAAGCCCCTGACCCGTTGTGGAAACAGGTGTGTCGTAGTGAACAGAAAGCGTGGACATGCCGGAAAAAATTGAAGCGAATCAGGCCCAAACAGGCAGAAGTCGCTTATTGTCTGCGTTTTGCGCAAACAGGGGGGTGTACACCCCTCGAACTCGCGCTAGAATCGAACGATCGTGCTTTTTTGGTACGGCAATTTTTCTACTAACTCTTCCTCATGACGCAGGAGAACAACGCATGAAGGTTCTGGTTCCGGTCAA
>ERZ724505.45-NODE-45-length-75328-cov-9.005739_pt1 | contig 75328 bp, 131 predicted proteins | sample MGYA00376038_ERZ724505 | MGnify/ENA primary metagenome ERZ724505 (study PRJEB28724, sample SAMN07190884) | wastewater metagenome | isolation source: effluent of sewage treatment plant in Hong Hong | place: Hong Kong | collected 2016-03-17 ... | reverse complement strand
AAAAATATGTAGTAAATGTAAAATTTTAAAAAATGTTAAAGATTTTAATAAAAGAAAGAAAGGAAAAGGTGGACTTTGTGAAATATGTAAATATTGCGACAAAGAATATAAAAGTAAATATTATTTAAAAAACAAGGATAAAATAAATAAAAGAAACAAAGAATATTATATTAAACACTGCAAAGATGAGCAATATGGCAGAAGAGAATATAACAAAAAATATAGAGAAGAAAATAAGAAAAAAATTAGTGAAAACAAAAAGGAATACGCTAAAGCCAATAAGGAAAAAATTAAAATCAATAACACGCGATATAGGGAAAATAATAAAGAAAAACTTAGAAAATACCGCAAAGAATATAATTACACACTAAATTATAAAATTTCTAAGATATTAAGGAGTAGGCAATGGAAAGCATTTAGTGCGAATAATTCACAAAAACATATTTCTACAATAGATTTATTGGGATGCTCAATAGAGTTTTTTAAAAAATATTTAGAATCTAAGTTTACAAAAGGTATGTCTTGGGAGAATAGAGGCAACAACGGCTGGCATATCGATCATATACGACCATGCTCATCATTTGATCTTAGCGACCCTGAACAACAAAAGATATGCTTCCATTATACCAATCAACAACCTTTGTGGGCAACCGCCGCAATTGCAATAAAATATGGAGAAAGTTCAGATTATATTGGAAATTTAGAAAAGCAAGATAATTTTTAATGTTTCTGTTAGTTGATAATTTTTCATATGCCAGCTTTCCCTCTATAATCTAATTGATCTAAAATTTGCCCAATAAGTGGGTGTCTAAGAATATCCTGTTTTCCCATACTTACCATACCACAAAGATCTGGTGAATTTTTAAGTTTATCTTTTAAATAAGATAATCCGTCATATTCAAGTAGGTCTTTTTGATCTGTATCGCCCTCAAAAATCATCTTGCAATTTTCTCCCAATCTTGTAATAGCCATAACTGATTGGGCAACAGTCATATTTTGAGATTCTGTAATAAGAACAAAACAATTTTTATAAGTAAATCCCCTCATTAATTCTATGGCTTGCATTACTATAGTTTCATTGGTAAGTAATCTCTCCAATTCAAATCTGGAATCTAATAAATCTTGCAAGTTAGATAAGATGGGCGAAAAATAAGGTGTTAATTTTTCAATTAAACTGCCCTTAATATAAGGAAAATCCCTGTTAGATGTAGCAATCATTGGGCGAGTAATATAAATTTTAGATTGGGGTTTATCATCTCTCATTACATGCTCAATAGCAGTAGATAGGGCCACTAAACTTTTTCCTGTACCACTTGGCCCTGAGCATATTGTAACGTCATTCTCTACCATTGCCCTAATATAAGCCCTTTGATTTTCTGTTTTTGCTTTAATCAATTTATAGGGCCCACGTTTTACTTCTGGTGGAGTAAACTGTACTTCTGGGGCTGGCTTAGATCTTCTTGTTTTAGTAGCCTTAACTCGCTGTCTGGTCATTCATTTTCTTTCCCTGTAAGATTAAGAATTAATTGATATGTTTCTTCTGTTGGCTTTTGAGATTTTAATTTCTCTTCAATAAACGATTTAATTTCTTTGTCATTACTTATTACAATAACAGAACTTTTAGTTATAACAGATGACAATAACATAAAAGATATAAATCCATAAAAAGCAAACATACAAACTAGCACTTCAAAAAAGATTTGGATTGTTTCTTCTATATATTTTAGATTGATTTTCACATGAAACCCTTTATTAATTATATTACAAAGCCCGTTTTATCTGCTTTTGCCTTACCCTTGGCCTTCAAACCAATGATATGGCCCTTTGGATCTAAAAATCTTAGGTCTGTTAAATCTCCGTTTATTACCTTGTACCCTTCATAAGTCTCTGGCACTTCTTTAAAAACCGCAGCAACAGTGTAACCGTTGTCTAATACTTGTTTACAGAAATCCCAATTGGTTTCGCTGCGAGAGAAAGTTAGATAGTAGTTGGGCGGACATTTGCCCTCCATAAACTTACGCATAATCTTCTCTTCTTTAGTATATCCATATTGCATAAATGAAGGAAAATCTGAAAATAGTTCTGGAAATTTATCGGGCCAGTAAATATCACTGGTTCCGTTAAGTCTTACGGCTGGCTTAACGCCAAGCTTATCACATTTTTTAGAAAATTGGGCAAACTCTTTTAATAGCGTCGCCCTAAACATTTCCCTATTTTCAAAAAGCATTTTGGTCTTTTTTGTGCGAGCTTCTTGTACATTATTAAACTTGCCCATTCCAGCGGTAAACAAGCATGACGCTTTACAACCTTCCGTTGCTGAAGGGCACACCTGATAACCAGAAGTTTTAGCTGGAGCCAAGTAAAGGATTGCGGTTAAATAATCCCCTTGGGCATTACTCTTTTTTGTTTTTGCATCGGCATTGATGCTTAATAGTGACATTTTAAACCTTTTGATTAAATAAAAACGTAATATATCTAATTAAATCTTTGCCCTGTTTTTGAGACAAGTTAGCAATAATTTCTGCTAATTCTTCTTCGGGCATATCAGAGGATGAAACTATAACAGAGGTAGGCGGCTGATTTCCACCGCCCGCTAATTTATCATCAACATTGTTAATACTTAGTAAACTCATAATCCGTAACCTCTTGTTGTTTTTTGGGATACAAAAACATTACGTTTTTACATTGCAAACAGTTGATTTGGGATAGTTCTTCATTTCTTTCATAAATAACATGAAGTTCGCTTTTAACAGCTTCAATTAAAGCCCTGCAATGCTTACATCTTCCCTGCCAAATCTCATCTTGTTTAGTACCCTTTTCAATTATTCTCATAATTAGTACTCCGATAAACCATCAGGATCAGCTTCGCGAAGTTTCCTAGTTACAAACTCCCTTACAATTACAAGGCCATCTTCATCTGGCTCTGTAATAACTTCGCCCGCAAAATATACTCCTTCAACATCAAGTCCACTAACTAGTGAACCAATCTCTGGCACAAATTCCTCAAAATATTCATCACAATAATCTTCATCGCATTCACATTCATCGTAATTGCAATTATAAACTGTACTTTTCAGAATTTTGCAGTAATCCTTTACTACTTCGTACTCACACACACGAACTTTAGTAGAATTGTGGTCATGAGGAACGCATACTACATCCCTAGGATTAACTTTAACAATAACACAAATATCACCATTTTGAGAATACCATCCTTCTGGGCCGGAATACTGAAGTCCGCCCACATGGAGGCCAGCAGCACAATGGTAGTTAGGATCATCACTAATCTTACTACGATCCATCTTGATAACTTTGCCAACAGAATTATCAATACTATTGGAATATTTATCCATATAGGTGCTTCGCACTGCTTTATAAGCAAGCAGACAGCCATCCTCGGTGAGTGGAAGTTTATGATGTTCTACGAATTTCCAAAGCTGATCAATTGAATTTTTAGAAGGATTCTTCAAAAGATTTTCAAGGAAATTAACAATGGGCGAAATTGGCAGGCCCATAGATTGGTAATCGAAAATGGCGTCTACTACAGCATTATTTACAGGCTGCCCATTATAATATACTACACCGTCACCAACTTCGATTTTACCGTTAGATGCACTTGAGATCGCCGAAACGATGCAGGTAAGTTCTTTTACTTCTTCAAAGGAGCCACCATCAGACAAAAGGTTGGCAACTTTAGAGAAGTTGGGGTGATCTCGCCCAATTTCAACATAATTTGGGCCGTCAAACACAGAAAGACTATCGCCAGTTAATACATACTGTAACATAAAATTCTCCTACTTGGTAAAGATATTTTCAAATAAAGTCTGGTCGCCCTCTAAAAGATACTTTCTTAGGTGCGATATAGATGGTTCTTCGTACGCGTTATAACTCACAACTTGTAAAATTGGATAATATTTCCACAAAATTGTATTTATTTTATCGTCATAACTATTATCATTGTAATGTTTTGGGGCACTTAGACCTAAATTAATGGCTACAGCGTGTAAACACCTAGTATTAATGTTATTTTCTGGTGTTCCAATAGAATCTAAAGATTTCTTAAAGTCAGCCCGAACATTATAAAGTAGGGCAAGCTTATTATTTACTTTTATTCTTTGTACAAGTTCCCAATTATAAAAGTCGTTACAAAGTTTTACATAATTGTCCTTAATGTAGTCAATAAAATTAATAGCTTTGGGCGGAATATCCTTTGTTTCCCAGTCTATCACAATAACGGGCTTCTTAGTAATTTTTTTAGCTTCATATATATCGCCAATAGTAAAGCTTTGGCCATTATGGACAATAGATCTGCCCTTACAGATAACATAAAAACCTTCAAATTTTTCATAATCGCCCGTAAATTCTTTGGTGCAATTAATAAAGGTTTGATAATAGACAATATTGTCAGTAATGACATACGTTTTTTTCTTGGATTTCTGGGCGACGACCTTTTTTGGTGGCTCTGGTAATGTAGACGTTTTCTGGTGGAATAAGTTCCCGAATTCTTTGATAAATTCTTCAGTTTTCTCAGAAGATTTTTCAATGAAAACTACAACATTACCTGCGTGATATGATGCCTTTATCTTACTTAAAGCTCCCCTTTTACTGTCATCCAAGATTAAAACAGCACTGTGATTTATGTTATATCTGTAATCTTTTGGTGTATCTTTTTCATAGACCAGAAAAGAACTTCCTCTTTTAATTCTAATATCAAAATAATCTGCAGCATTTTTTATTAGATCATTTGCACATAAATCTTTTCCCTTCCATTGGACATTGGAAATTTTGATTATGTTCATTCTGGAAACGATGTTTAGGGCGGTCCAATAGTCCGCAGCTTCATCTACTTGTTTTTGAACTTCTTTTTCAATGTTTTCATAGATAAATTCGACAACTGACTTAATATAAGCATTTGTCTTAGCATTTAATTTAAGTTTTTCTCTCGAAGCTTGAACAGAAACAGCCCCAATAGGGGCCTCAATTGTAATAGTATGATTATTAAAAATAGATTTGCCCAAAGAAGTTGGATCATATTCATAAGCAACTCCGCCCATAACTAGAATATTTCCCACATAACCACTGCTCCAAGATTTAGATCGTATAAAAATATTATCGTTAAATGATAGGGCTAATTGTTTATCGTTTTTAATATCATCCTTATAATAAGAAACTTCATTACAATATTTATATTTTGATTTCTCAATATATTTAAGTACACTGTAAATATCATTAATAAAAGGATTAATATCTTGTCTCTTAATATTATACGAAACCAATAGGCCGTTTGGACCCTCGACTTTGCTAGTATTAATATGGGCAACTTGGGGAATTCCGGTTGGCCCCATAAAAATTGAATAAATAGAAGCTTCGCCATCGCGAAAAGAGGTTACATTAAAGGATTCTACATAAGCCAAAGGAGAGAGTGCCCCAATACCAAAGAATCCAATTTCGTTCTCTATTTCTTTTTTAGAGGAAGAGCCCAAGCTAGTATATAAAGTATAAATTTCTTCGTGCAATAATCCTCGCCCATAATCTCTTACGGAAAATGTAGGATTAATAGAATTGGGTGGGGTTACTAAAATTGGGCGATCTGACTTTGCTCGGACAGTTGCGTCCAATGCATTTGAGATAATTTCTCTTACGCCAGCAAGACGAGGCATCGAATAGACAGATTCAGTAAGAATACTAAATATCGCCCCTGTATTTTCAGATATAGTGGCTGCCTTAAATTCTGTATTAGATTTTATCTTCTTATCAATACTATAATCTATCATTATTATTTAACTCCAGAAATCTTTTGGTTTATTCTTATTACTTATTGTTTCATCAATATACTTTGTGCCATCAAACCTAATATAATAACTTTTAACCATAGAAGAGGTGACCATAAATGATCCCTCTTTTTTGATCTTTTGATAAATGTTAACTCTATAACAATCATTTCCAACAGAATTGATTTGGGCGGTGCAATTGTCCGCAAGGCCTAGAAGCTCTTTGACATCAGAGGGTGTCATTAATAAATTTCCTCTCTATATTCAACATTTGGGGCACTTGACATTTTAATATAATCTTTTAAGTGCTTTTGCCCATTAGGCGAAGATTCTAAAATAGTATTTATTAAATCTACTACTTTTTTTAGAATAGCTGCACTTTTCTCAGTTTGCCCCCACTCTGTTACTTCTAGTTCAAATAATTGATAAAGTGAAATTTCTCTAAAATTAAGCTCATCACCGTAATAACATTTATAGCGCCCGCTCTCTTTTTCACCATAAAATATAGGCATTACTCCACCTTCAATTCTTCAACAATAACATCTTGAACAAATTCATAATCATCCTCATTGATCTCAAGAAGTTGAAGCCTTTCTCTGTCCTGACTTATTCTGATTAATGAGACTAACCCTGTAGTTTCGCCCTCAGAATATACTACATATAAGGCGTAGTTGGGCACCGTCATGTCAATATCAATTTCCTTTTGATAGTCCCAGCGAACCTTTTCCTTTGATAGATAGTAGTGATGGTTACTATACATATCTACGCCGTTTTCCTGATTATAATTTTGCTTGAGACATAAGTTAATTTTCAATTTATCACCGCTTTCTTGTCGATAATTGACACAATTCCTTTACCCTTAATAACACATCTTGGTTGAGTTTTTCTGCTATGAGTTCTAATGGGCACATTACATTCTAATTCTTCTACGAAATGGCACTGTTTATCAAAGTGAATACTTAGTATGTTGCGTCCCATTTTTTTTAGAAAGTGGCTTGTTGTAGTGAAAGAAGAAGACCTTTGGTTTAGTAATCATTTTTGTTCCTTATAAAATCTTTGTACCATCACATTTGTTGCATTGAACATGTATTTCACTGTACGGAAAATGTTCTTCTACAAATTCAAAAATTCCGCCGCATGTACAATGATCAGTGCCATAAGTCCAGTAACTTGTATATTTTTCTTTTAATATTCTATATTTAAAGCATTGATTTAAGTATTTAATATCTTCGTCAGTTAATCTCATAAGTTTCTAATTCTGCAAGTGATACAAACTTAAATTTTTTACTTTGTTCTTGATAAGATTTATGATGATGGCCTGAACACCATAATTTGGGAATATGTTGATCTAACATCATATCGCATAATAAAGAAGTATTCTCTCTAAATCCGATATGAAATTTAAACTTTTGAAGAATACTATTTCCTTTGTTGCTATGAATTTTGTTTATAAATCTCTGAGGTGGAACATGGCTAATTACATAGTCAGGCTTATATTCTTTATACATAGCTAGACAATTCGTCATTTGAGTGAAATTAAGCTCTTCTTGACTCACCAAGTTTTTGGCCCACCACTTAATTCTTCACCCACCCTATATACTCTATCTATAGAAAGTCCGCCACTTACAAAGAATATTAGTTTATTATCAATCTCATAAATACCATATCCACCAAGATTGTATGGAGAATGATAGGCAATATCATGGTCGTCGTGATTACCAAGGCATATTTTATGATTGATTGGATCTAAATTAGAATAACCTAGTTTTGTCCATTCTCGTGAAAACCCAAAGTCACCAAGGCAAATTGAATATTTACACTTAGATGCTATATTGTAATATTCGTCATATTTTCCGTGAACATCGCCCACTACAGTAATCATATTATTCCTCTTCTCTTATATGAAGCATAACTGGGAACCTTGGAATACCATCAGCAGTATATTCAAAAAAGCGAACTGTAGCCATTTTACCAATTAAATCAGGAGCAGCTCCTAAATAAACCAAACGTTCAGCTTCAGTACCTTTGGGTACCGCTTCAAAAGTTTTATTATCTGGTGTTATAAACTCAAAAGTGGGTATGTTGGCAAATTTACCCTTACCAACTTTCCATCCAATAATTTTAAACTCTTCATCTAGAAAATCTTTTTTCTTGAGAAGATCGTAAGATCGTTTATTAGCTTGATAGAGGGCATCTATATTTCTAATCATAGTACCTTCTTCACCCATTGCAATAAATTGAGTATGTCTTTTCTCAACTTCTTCGGGCGATTTTACAATGTACCACGGCACAACTTTGGTAAATGTAAGGCCAGATACTAAATTATCAAGTGATACCACTCTTTGGTGGTAAGTATCACCATTAATTAAATCAAAAGCGTAGAAAAAGATGTCTTTCATGCGTGGGTCTGTTGATTTGCTCTTGCGGACAACTGATGTTATTTCTTCGAAAGAAAGGATATTACTATACAATTCTCCATCAAATACTAGATCTTGTCCCAAAGAAAGGAGTTCATCCGTAATATGTTCAAGGCCCAAAAGCTCTTTTCCAGTACGACTTGTACACTTGACTTTATTATTGCTTATTGTAAATATACAGCGAATTCCATCTATTTTACAGCTACAAATTGCGGGCCATTTTACTTTATGTTGAAAGTCTTTGTATTTATGGGCCAGCATGGGGAGAGCGGGCACATCGCTAGGCACATCTTCGGTGTATCCTTTTCTCCCCATCTGTTTTTCATAGAGGGCTTGGGCTTCTGCCCTACACTGCTCCTCTGGTGTCGTCTCGTTGGATCGCCCTACATTCTTGCCTTCTGGAACAAGAACGGCGGTTTCCTGCATTTTTCCACCATCTTGCCCGTGCTTTACAGAATAGATGGGCACTCCCCCTTGTTCGCCCACAAATATTTCCCAGCTTCGCAGTTTTCCTTTTGAATCAAGCTTGTAGAGCGTTTTTCCAACTTTTTTCATTAGTAATCAATACCTTCATTAATCGTGTGATGAATAACATTTTCAGAATCAACAAATTCAATGCGCAAAACACCGGCTACCAAAGTTTTGTTTTGTACAATAACATTTTTGAGAGCATAAGCTTTATTGATTGTGGCACTATATTTCGTCTTATCTACTGGTTCAGACTTAATAGTAAGAACTCCGTCAATTTCCTTAATCTTAATCTCATCATGTCTAAGACCATAAGCTGGAAGTTGTACGATTCTTGGCTCTGAAATTGTTTCGGGGCCTATGGCAGCTGTTGTGCCAACAGTATACGGATAATAATAGCCGCTTAAATTATTTATCACCTTAGAATCTATTGACCAATTTGCACTGGCATATACGCTTGGCATAATTCCTGTCATACTATTTCCTTCTTTTCTACTTTCATAATTTCTTCAACAATAGACTTTATATCACATGAATAAAGTCCAGACGTGTTGAGGCTATTTGCCTCTAATTGATAAATTTTCCCACCACAATTTACAACGTCTAAAACCCACATTGGATAAGGATGGTAAGTTGAAGTGTCCAAATTATCTTCAATTTCTTTAATTTGATCCTTGGTAAGCAGCAATACATCATTGGTATAACAGCAATGTGTTACTACCTTATGGGCCCATAGGCCACTTTCGTCATCGTATTCAGATCTGATAACGCAACGATATTCATCGCCAATATCCTTCGGTTCAGCAATAACGAGCATATCTTCTTTAAAAAGGTTTACTCTATTAGCTTCTCCAAAGAATTCTTTGTGTGTATATATTCCGCCTTGAAATTTTTTGAGGCCAGAATCTGATCTGATAAACATTTTATCATCATCACTACTATACTCTTCGCCCATTTCTTTTTGCCATTTAACATGTTCTCTAAGAATCATACCATAGGGCAATACATAAAATTCTGTATTTAGCATATCATCTAGGTGGGCACCGAAGTAAGAATAATCAAACTCTACTCCGATCCACAACTGAAAGCGGGCACCGGCCCGTTGTAGGGCGATTGCTGTATGTAAACTTCCATAAAAGAATACGTGATTATCAGCGGACAGGTAGGGTGGTCGCCCCTCTTTATTCCAAATGGAATATTCAATCTTTAATTCATTTAGGGCGGCAACTAGCCTCTTTTCTTCTTCTGGAAATACATTTGCTTCAATTAAAAATTTCATGTTTCACTTTCTATAATTGCTAATGCTTCGTCAGGCCACATTGTATTTTCATTATATTCAGTTTGTTCTTCCATAAGAAAGCATTCATAAGCTTCATCATCTATTACTAAAATTGGAATTGCCCAATTAGATTTTAAATAACAGGATTTACTTTTTACTATTTCTCCGTCTTCATAGATAACTCCGCTAGTATGCTCAAAGTCGCCCTGAAGACCAGCTTGGGCAATTTGTGGATTTTTCTCTTTAATTTTTTTAGCTGCTGCGACCCAATCAAATACCCTTTTTTCTTTTCCTTTATTGGCCCGACCTTTTTCAAAAGCCCGTTCGTCCCAAAAGTAGTAATTTGAAATTGGGCCCTCATTTACTTTTTTCATACTTATCCTCTTTCTCTTTTAATAAATCAACCAACTTTAAATAAAGTTCAAACTCTTTATCTGAAAGCCATTCGTGGTTATACAATTTTTCTAACAATTCTGAAAGCTTAATCATAATAGCATCCTTATTTGGGATATGGTAAATCGCGACAATCAGCATAAACAGTTATACTATTTCCATCAATCCATTCTATACCTATTATTTCCATTTTCCAATATTGGTAACTTAAAAATTCTCCAACTCTTGGGACAAATTTAGAAAGATATCCATAACTATATTGATAGATGTATTCTCCACTTTTATATGCATTAACCCTTATTGTAAGAAAATCTTTAATTTCATCTTTCATGAGCAAGAAGCCTCTAAATAAACATCCTCAATAGTAACATTGTCTTCGCCCATCAATAGAAATAGGTTACAATTTCCCATATCGCCCCAATCATTATAGACTGTACACAAATAAGTATATTCTCTTCCATCGTCAGAAAATGGAACTAGTTCGCCTTGCCTAAAATCCGGATATCCGCCCCACTTAACATAAAAGTATCTTAGATTATCTTTTTCCTGTGTTGCGGGAAATGTAGTTTCAACATATTCTATAATATTCGCCCTAAACGGAACTCCGTTGTCATCGTGTTCAATGTCAAAAGCAATAAAAAAGTTTTGCCCCTTAATTGGAACAATAGCATGTGTGTCATCTGTCCAAACCGGCCCTTTAAATTTCATTAGTAACTCACATCTCTAAGTTTCTCATTAACTAGATCTTCAAGAGTGTTTTCGACTGCCCTGCAAATATCTATCAATTCAAGCTTGGTATCATAACATTCACCGCCCACATGTATTTCTTTTTCTGAACAATTATCAAAGACGCGTTGTATTAATTTTACAATTTCAATTTTAGTATCAATGTCCATTAGTTAAATTTCCTTTATATTCTTTAATCAACTTATTAAGATCTTCTACTCTAATATATTCTGGGTGATGCGAGCATTCTCTGATTTCTTGCCAATTTCTATCCCAAAAGACACCAACGATATCCATAGAATCTAAATCATTTAGTAGATTTTCTAAAATTTCCTTATGGTTTTTCATATAGTTCCTTTAATCTTTTAAGATCAGCTAACTCTCTTGCCCTTTTTCTTTCGGCTTCCAACTCCGCAATTTTTAATTCCTCTTGCCTCTTTTCTTCGGCTTTTTTAAGCGTAAGCTCTTTTGCTTTATTCTCTCCGGCATCAAGAATAGAAGAAATATCTTTATCCTTTTCCCAATAATCGCATTCTTCTACTTTGTACAAGTAAACATCTCCATCGGGATATTCGCTTTTAAATCTGCCTATATCTTCAATAATACCATCTATATTGTATAGTTCCCATGTTTGTTTAGAAAAATAGGGCCCCTTTGACCAATGACAGTAGCCAGACGTGTCCCAGTAGCCGGTTTGATCAGCTTGTAAAATCAATAAGTATTTCATGAAAACTCCTAAAAAGAAAATGCGCCAGACAGGACTCGAACCTGCAACATCAGGTTTGGAAAACCCGCACTCTACCAATTGAGTTACTAGCGCAAAAAGGCCACTGTCGGTTACGATCCGACGTCTCAAGTTTACAAAACTAGTGTAATACCATTATACTAAGTGGCCATGTTTAAACGGATTGCTATTACGCTAAAAACTTAGGTTGGTGTTAAACCAATGTAGACCCGCCCCAACACCGCTTCCGGGACGGTTCCCTCTTCATGGGAATACTACGTAACATGCTGATTAATATGTGACAAAGATCTTATAGATAACATATCAGCTAAACTCTATAAGAATATGATGCCCATATAAGATACATTACTTTTTAAAAGATGGCTGCTTCTAAGCCTACTTACCGTTTAAAACTATTCATCAATTTGCTAATAACAGAATCGAACTGTTTATAAGTCCATATGAAAGACCTGTGTTCACCATTACACTAATTAGCAATCTTTAATTAATTATTTATTTTCGATGCAATAATCAATAAAAGAATATTAGCAACACTATAACAAAAATAAAGGGCCCCGACATATTTGCTGCCGTACATAAACTCGTGGCCCATCGCTGCCAATTGTACAAGGGCCAAAAGGACCATGAAGGGATTAGGGCTCATTGCTTCGCCTCTACAACAATTCTTCCGTGAGTCATTTTGATAACATCTCCACTAGGATTTACTTCATACCACACATCTTTCCACGGCCCCCTAAATGTAAGGGCCCATGTATCTGAGTGTGAAATTACCCTATGACAATTAGACCTTGGAGTAAACTTAGAATAAGAGAGGGCCCGAAATCTTTATGTTCGCCCTCCAATTTTTCTTCTGTCACAGATCCCTTTAAGAACCAACTTAGGGCGTTGAAGGCATGGCTATGATAGTTTTCACGAGACCCCTTCTTAAAGTGTAATAGTCCTATGGAAAATAGGGCCTTCCACTCAATAAGAAAGTAGCCAATAACTCCCGACTCGGGCCCACCATCAAACTTTTTATAGAAGAAGCGAGGTATCCATTTATGTAAAAATAGATTCATTGCTTTGCCTATTCTTCTTCATTAAGAAGAGTATAAATATCTTGGGCAAGTAACTTCTTATCATCAACACTCATGGTCGCCCATGCAATGTCTGAGATAAAAAGTGTAATATCATTATCTTTTACAAATTGATGTAATTGTTCGTAGGTCATATCTTCAATGCTAATCATTTTTTCTTCCTTCTTATTATAAATATCAAGTGATCTATCAATTATTTGATTCCATTGTGCAATTTTTTCTGGATCTGTACAATTTTTATAAGAGTTTACAAATGCATCAATTGTTTTATTTAAAGCTTTTGCAAGTTTTTCTGCGTCATAATCATATATCATCTTATTAGTACCTTATAATAGATTGATACCAGCCCAAAGCTATAGCATTTTTGTATTCTTCTTCACTGTTTGTAACAATTAATGCTTCTTGATCAATGCCCCAAGTAATAATTCCATTTTGGATCGATAATTCCCAATCCAACTTTTGTCCGCTCGGATACGTTAATTCACCCGTCATTTCCTCTAGTAAATCATAAATATCGTTTATGTCATAATATCTAGAATACCAAAAGCTATCACCGTCGCCACTTGCACTAAAAACTTCTGCTACTAACCATTTGATTAGTATTTTTAAATGCTCTTTGTTATCTTTTACACTTAAATATTTCATTATATTTTCCAAAAATTTACCACATCAATCTTTAACTTTTTAGCTTCACCCACTGTATAAAAAGTTCCACCAGAACTAACCTCTGGATCGAGCAAAGCAACCACTTTATCTGATCCAGTTATCATTTGAAGATCTCTATCAAGAAATACTTTAGGATAATACTTATCTGAAGTATAATTAATAGCAGAAGCTTCGTCTTTTATTCTTTCGTATTCTTTTCTGGAATCTGATGGCCACTGATCGCCTTGACCCTTAAATGGTAAATAAAGGTGCAAGTCCAGTTTTAAATCTAGAGCAACCTGTGCGAGCCAAGTATCCCAACCTATCGCCCCACCAGCCCTTACAATTATTTGTTCATCTCCAAAGCCCATCTCAATTAAGTAGTTTTCTAATCTCTTTTTAAGATTAATAAGCCACGGATGATCATTTTTATATTTACATGGGCAATATTTGGGGCGATGTCCAGTTCCTGCTATAATCATATTAACCCTCACAAGATTTACACTCCATAATACTTCTATTTAATAATTGTGCCGGATTGGCACCCTTCTGATAATAAAATGTCTTAATACCATTTTCCCAACCATAAATTAGCAATTGGCTAACTTCTTTTGGAGAAGCTGATGGAAGAATCATCAAATTTAAACTTTGAGATTGGTCCAAATGTTTTTGTCTTTGAATTGCTTGGACAACAATTTCTTTTTGTGAAATTTCCCCAAATGTTTTAAAAACATCCTTTTCGTTTTCTGATAAAAATTTAAGATGCTGTACTGACCCGCCAGTATTTAATATAGATTCCCACACCTTTGGCGTATCTTCTCCATGAGATTTTAACAAGTTTTTAAGTAGAGGATTTTTATATGTAAAATTCCCTTTAGATAGTTTTTTAACAAAATAATTTGAATCAATTGGCTCTATACCTTGTGATATTTGCCCAAGAATAAATGAAGATGATGTAGTTGGAGCAATAGCTAGTCTAGTCGCAAATCTTTCCCCTGTACCAATCATTAACTCTGGTTCGCCATATTGTTCAGCTATTTTTTTAGATGCTTCAAGGCTTTTTTCATTAATTAATTTAAAAATTTCAACATTTAAAAATTTTGCATTCATACTTTCAAAAGGGATCATTTTGCTTTGCAATAGTGAATGCCAACCAAGTACACCAAGACCAATCGCTCTTTGTCTTTTAGCAAAATTATGGGCACATTGCATAAAGGGCAAATTTATTGTTTTGTTAATATATTCTGTAGTAACTGAATCTAAAAAATACATCATAGTTTCAATTAGATCTGTATTTTTCCATTCATCATAATGTAATAAATTTAACGATGATAATACACATACAAACGATTCGTCCTCTGATGATGAAATTGCAGTCTCGCTGCATAAATTGCTGGCATGAATATACTTACCTTTATTTTTATAAACAATAGGGGCGTTATTATTAACTGTGTCTGTAAAAAATAGATAAGGATATCCACTTTCAAATCTTTTACGAATAATTTTGCCCCATATTTTTAATTTATCTTTATCCTTATTTAATAAAGACTTCATCCATTCATCAGATATACATACGCCAAATGATAAATCTTGTATAGGATTACCTTCAGATTTAATTTCTAAAAACTCTTCTATATCTGGATGTTCGACGTTTAAATAAGCCGCCATACTACCACGCCTAACATTAGATTGTGATATGACAGAAATAGATTTGTCAAATAACTCCATAAAATGTACTGGCCCGCTTGATTCACCACCCATAGAAACTGCTGCACCTCTTGGCCTTAATTTACCAAAATAAGCAGACGTACCAGACCCCATTTTGGTCATATAACCAATTTCTGAGACCTTATTTAATATAGATGAAATTGAATCTAAAACCAATGAGCCATTACAAGATGCCGGTAAACCCCTATCAATTCCATAATTCGCCCATACAGGACTGCTTAAAGAAATCCAGCCATTATTCATATAGCTTTCAAATTTATCAGCAAAACCATTTATATTTAAATATTTTTCAGCAGTTTCAGAGATTTCCCTAATTCTTTCCTCGGGCGTTTGATTGTCTTTTAAATATCCACGAGATAAAAACTCTCGTGATTTATCATTTAACCAATAAGGTTTAGGCTTGTTCATATTAAGTCACTTTCATCTATTATTATATTTTTGGAGTAATTTACTGGCCTAGAATGGAAAAAGTCCGCTGCGCTATTCGCGTTCAATTCTTCATCAGCCCATTCATAGTCTCTTTTAAGATCTTTATTTGTTTCAAATATTTCTTTAAAACCAATTTGTTTTAAAGATTGATTTAGCCTATCTTTGATATATTCTTTTAAAATTTCTGCTGAAATTCTTTTATCTTTCCAGTCTCCAATCATCCATTCTATTATTTTACACTCTGATTTAAAAGCCTCATTAACTTCGTGTAATATTTTGTCTTCTAAATCTTGATCGAATAATTCCGGTAATTCTTCTCGAATTGTATTAATTATTTTAATTCCGACATTTGCATGTACCAATTCTTCGTTACGAGTATAAGCTATTTGCTGATTAGTATCTTTTAATACATTTTTAAATCTTCCAAACCACGCTATAATATAAAACTGACTGAATAATGATACATTTTCTACAAAGAGACTGAACAATATAATAGCGTATAAATATTGTTTTTTTGAATCTTTATAATATTTATGAGTATATTTTTTAAGATACTTAACTCGATTTTGTATACATTCTAATTTAAGGTTTTCCTCAAATATATATTCCATATTTAATTCTTTAAGAAGACGCTCATATGCTCTATTATGTACACAATTACCAGCAATAAATGTTCTACCATTTCTTCTGGTTAAAATCATTCCACTTTCAACTTCCACACAATAAACATATCCATTATATTCCACAGTTTTATGCGATAGATCAATAATATGTCGCCACAAATTAGGTTTTCGTGAAAATAAAACTCTATATTTTGTTGAATCAGAATATCTAATATCTTCCGTAAACCCAACTGTTGTATTTAATCCAGCCAAAATACCAATGTGTTGACAAAAATCTACGTTTGATTTATGTTTTGAATAATAAGCTCTCCATTGCGTACTTCCGTCCCAGTTAAATAATTCTTCAACAAATTCTTTACACCAATTTGTAGTTTTGTTAGATAAATCAACCCAAGAAAAATCTTTAAAATCATAACTAAGTGGTAATTTAATTGCAAATAAAGTTGTCTCATTATTACTTATTAAATTTTCAGTATATTCAATATTTGCGCTTTTTAATAAAGCTCTAAATCTCTCTATTTTTCTTATTTTTTTTAATCTTACTTGGTGAGTAAATCCGCCATTATTTCCTTTTAAAATTTTAGCTCCATCGCGATTATATCCGTATGATCGAGTTCCATCAGCTTGAACGGCTATTAATAATCTTTCATAATCAGAAAGATGGTCAATAGATCCGTTTTTATAAATAATTGTTTTGGGCATTTTTATAGCTGAATGAAATTTAACATTTTTTGCTTTAACTTTTTCTAATTTCCATCCATCTGTTTTTTTTCTTTGAATTACCATTTCATGATTTGGAGTAACTAAACAATTATTACTATTATTTCCAAATTCAAACATTTCACCAGAATATTTTTTATTAATAACATTTTTAACACTAGTTTCTTCTAATACATATTCATTTGTATATTGATAAACTCTATCTCCAACTTTAATATCTTTGATTAGTTTCCATCCTAATGGTGTTAATATTTCTGTATCATCAGAATAACACTCTGTATTTGCTAAAACATATCCTAAATCAACTAATGATGGATGAGGTAAATTATCTCCTAATTTACCCCAAAAAGTTTTAACTGCTACTTCTATTTGAGCAATTGCTGATAGCGTTTTTACTATTATTTCTCTTTCTTGATTATTAAGAGTTACTTTAAAGTCTTGTTTATCTGATGAAAAACTAAATTCTGCATCTGTCCAAAACCCGGCGTGCATACTTATGATAAATTCATCAGCCCAAGGATATTTGTTGGGCTTACGCGAAATTTGTTCATTAAATATTGACATTTACTTCTTTTCATAAAATTCTTTCTATTGTACACTTCTCAAAAACTTTATTATTGGGCCCAAACAAAATACGATCGCCCTATTTATTATTCATAAATTTAATTATATTATCTACAGCGTTTTCATCTCCGTCAACTTCAGTATACTTAATAGCGAAGCTTTTAAGCATATTTTCTATTTCTAAATCAATCAACTTAGCCTCTTCTTCTGTTTGAAGTCGGCCCAAGGCACTGTAAGGTTTCACTCTTTTAAGTAAGAAGTGGTCTACCTTATATCCATTTTCCTTACAAATAGAGTGGTGATTTTTAAGCATACTTAGGGAGGTATTGAAGAGTTGCTCGAACTTATCATAACGAAGACCGTAGAAGTGTGTAAGAATTAAGGGCGAATCTGTAATAATGAAATCAAGACCATTTGCCATGTAAATGCGCTCTTTGCGAGACATTTTAGCAAAGAAGTATGATTGATCGCCATGTTTAGGTTTTATATCGTCGTAAATCAGATCCTTAATATACTCTCTGTTCATCTCACATTCGTAACCGTTTAATTTTAATTTATAAAATAAACCAGCACAAGTTGTTGATTTTCCACATCCGGGTCCACCATATAAGCAAATTATCCTTTTAACGTTCATTCACAAACTCCACTAATTGGTCAGCAGGACAATAACTAACTACTCCATCTTTACCAGAAGACTGAACTCCATAAAGTTCGCCATCATACACAAGTCCGCCCCCACTCATTCCATATATAACAGGAGCCTGAATAGACATAATGGGCGAACCTAGCTCAGTAGAATAATCATAATTTAAAACTGAACTATCATTCTTAATAAGTCTATTTGATTGAGAATATCCATAAGATACTGTTTTGGCGCCCTTAAGTAAAGTGGATCGCCCAATTTTTAGTCTTTTAATTTTAAGACCTAAATTATTGGGGCCACTTAATAGAAGAACATCTTTATCGGCATCAGTCTTTTGAACATTTAGAGTAATGATTGCAGACAATTGAGTATTTTCAACACGATCTGTAAACATTTGGGTAATCATCACTTTTGGATTAGTAAATCCCATTGTGCCGTGCCAGCACGTCAGCACCTGAATCTTAGAGTCCTCTGACTCTATAACAGTTCCAGAAAACTCTCGGGATTCATTGGAATTTTCAAAAGTAAGCTTCGCATGGGGCCCGTACTCTTGGGCGAAAAGGGCTGACGCCGTTATAAAAAAATATAAAAACAAAATAGCGTAAGCTTTCATATCTTTTCTCCAGCAGGTTCTGTTAACTTGGAAGATCCCCATAACCAATTATTAAAATAATTACTACATAATTGAATATATTCATCGTCAGTATAACAATGTAATATATCTTTTTGAGAATGCTCATCCCAAATAGTAATTATTTGACACACTCTAGATATATCATCGTCTAATGCCCACCAATAACCCACAGAATTTGGTCTTTTTTTAGTCCACTTTTGCACTTTTCACCTCCACTTTTCCAAATCCTATAGTTTTTTTATCTTGCACATTTCTAACTTCAAATTCTTCGGGCATAAAAACATTAGTGTTGTAATTATCCCCTGCCCACCATCCTATATTGTAAACCACGGTGTTATTTGAAGATATGGTTACTGTACGAATAAATCCATGAATGTGTGTATTTTTAAAAGTAATTTCTGTTCCGGGCTGAAAAATTTCCAAGGCTATCGCCTCCTTTTTAAATTGGTCCAAACTTTTCTCTATAATAACTTACGGGGTCATGACCCTTACGGGCAATTAATAGGTCGTAGATCTGATCTTCTGACCAAATTCCCCAGTCTCCAAAATGACTTTTATAAGACTCTGGACAAACGTCTAAGCTCCTCATTTCTTTTAATTCTGGAATTTGATTCCAGTATTCAGTTCTTCCATTATGTAAATGACCGTACAAATGAAAAGATCCGTAGTGAGATTTTGGCCAAATCAAGTGAGGGTAGTGACTAAGCCAACAGGGAATTTCTTTAATTTTACACTCGTGTACTTGCCTAAAACGCTCGCCAAATGCACGTTTACACGCCTCATCGCTTGGACAATGATTTCCTTTTATCAACCAAATATCTTTAGGTTTTAATTTCATTCTAGTTTTTATTAAAAAGTTTCCTCTCCCAAGTGCAAAATCGCCCAAAATAAATAATCTATCATGTTTTGTTATTGTTTTGTTTATAATATCAACAATTAAATCTTCCCATGATTCTACTGTAAATCCAAACCCTTTTCTTCCGGGAAAGTTTAGGGCCTTTTCATGTCCAAAATGTGTATCTGACGTAAAGTAAATCATGTTAAATCCAATGAAATAGTGCCATCTTCATCAATAACGGGTTCCAAATAGCCATTTTTAACAAGTGTCGCCATAATATTAGAAATAATTAAATCTGAAATTTGATCAGCAATTTCCTCATTTGAAAGTTCCTTTGGGGAATTTTTAATTACGTAATAAGTAAGAAATTCGCCCGGATAATCCTCTACCAAAGTTTGATCATATGCGATTGCTATTAAGCAAAGTTCCAAAATCTGTTCGTCGTTTAAAATTTCCATTTTATTTTCCTAGAGAGTGCCCATAATATATTACACCAAATTACTTTTTTTATTTACTTTTATTTTTCTGGATAATCTTTATTATATTCTCTACAGGCTTCTCCGTAGCCCTCCCAATTATCCACACCACAATTTCTTAAACATTCAAGAAATATAGAGTCCGCGAGTAGTTCTTCATAGTCTGAAACTGGAATTTCTATTAATTTTTCTGACATTTACAATATTCCTAAAAAAATGACCCCATTTTGACACAATTTTTACAATTTTTGTGTAATATATAGTAGAGGGGAAATGTTTCCCATCCTTATTATTAAATGAAAAGAAAGAAAGATAAAGAATGCCTAGTTACGAGTACACACAATCAGCTATTTCTAACAATGTTATTAACCAAGCTGCCCAGATTTCAACTGGGGCAAAAGCGGGTGGGCCAACTCAGCACACTAATAAGTATGGGCGAGTTACAGGTGTAGCTACTAGCGGTGTTGATATTTTGACTGGAAATATTACTTATGTAGCTGCTGAAGGCTCTGGTTACGGTTACAATACAACTTTTACGGGCGTTCCTGTAGACAAAGAAGTAGATGCTCAAAACAATCCTTATGTTACTCCAGCAAGACTTACTGTTCTTGGCGATCTCGGCCCAGCTTCTTACAATCATCACACATTAGGTTAATTAGAAAGACCAAAATGACAGACTTCTTAAAGAAACTAAAGGATGTATTTACTAAAAGTGTTCCAGACACTTCCGACCCTAAAAAGGTTGACAGCACGGACGTTGCTAAACTGGTAAAAACAGGGGCTTTGGTAGGTGTAGGGGCTGCTCTGTCTTATGTTGTAACAAATGTTGATCCAGCACATCTGGGGCCCTATCAACCTGTTATTATGTTAGCTTTAACGCTTGCATTGGACTTTATTAATAAATTGGTAAAAAATAATTCATAGGAGTAAAAATGCAAGATTTTTTAGTTGAAAATTGGAAGTACATAGCAGTTGTTGTGGCTGCTATTGTACTTTTTGGTGGTGAAAAGATTTTGGCATTTGTTAAGAATTTTAAGATGCCAGCTTTATTTGGTAAAAACACAAGCACTAAAGTTGTTAATAGCTCTAACTCTGAAGCAGAAGATTTAGAAGCTATTATGCATTTGCGCGACAGGGCCGTAGCAATTAAAGATAAAGAATTGCTTGCAGAAATTAAGATGGTATCTAATAAGATCTTCGACCTTTATTCCAAAATAGATAAAGGGGCTTAATATGAAGGCAACATTTAAAAACTGGATTGTAGCTATAGCAATGGTATTAGCTATGCCATTTGCGTTTTCTGACTCTAAAGATACTCCTGTTGACAGCGTAGCCCTTTCAGTAACAGAGGCGGCTAATACAGATAGCATAAGCAATGAAGATTTGGCTGTCTGGTACTCTATTTACCGTGGAACCTATCTTTATGGTACAAAGTTTAACTTTGATGATTCCATTGATTTTGGAAAAGTTTTTGATAAGCAAATTAAGGTACGAGATAAACTGGTGCCTAGTAAAACTGAAAAACTAAAAGTTGTTATAAACTCTATCTTTAAAAAGTATGAAGAATTGCCCTTCGATGATAATTCTAAGAGTAAATTTTTAGAAGAATGTGATTCTGTCTCAAAGGGTTTGAGAGGCGCAATTGATTAAAACAAAAAATTATATTAATGAAGTTGAATTATTATTTAAAAATGGATATAATTCAAAACAAATTACAGAAAAATTAAATATTGGCAGACATACTGTATATACATGTTTTAGAAAACTTGGTATTAAATGTCAAACTAATATAGAAATTTTGTCAAAAAGATATGGTGACAAAAGCCCCTTATGGGCGGGATTTAAATGTATACCGGGATCATTTTTGTGTTGTTTAAAATCATCAGCAATTCAACGCTCAATTAAATTTGATTTAAGCATTGAAGATATTTATAATCTTTATATTTTTCAAAATAAAAAATGTAAACTTTCTAATATTGATTTGCATTTTGGATCTAGAAAAAAGAAAGAGTTTAAAAATGCGAGTTTAGACAGAATAAATAGCGATTTGGGATATTGTATAAATAATATTCAATTGATTGATTCTAGAATAAATATTATGAAAAAAGATTTTTCATTGAATCATTTTTATGATATGTGCAATCTAGTAGTAAATCCCGCTGATAATTATTCTGATTATGTTTTTGATAAAGAAATCAATGTAAATTTAATTTTTAGAATAAGTCAAAAACGAGCAAAAGATAAAAATTTTGATTTTGACATCAATAGATCTGATTTAATTTCTCTTTATGAGAAGCAGGAGAGAAGATGTGCTATTACAAATTTGCCAATAGAATTTAAAGCTGAATATAGAAAGCCCTTTTTTAATCAAGTTTCTATTGATAGAATAAATTCTGATATTGGATATATAAAATCAAATATACAACTTGTTATAAAAGATATAAATTTTATGAAGCATAAATTAGATTTGAATGAATTTAAAGATTTGTGCAATCAAATTATTAATCATAAAAGGAATTTATATGACAAAATATAATACTAATGGTTTTGTATTTTTACCAGATGTATCAGATGCTATTTGCGCTTCTTTGGCTAACGGTATTTTTGGCGACGCCGCCCCACATCTTAAAGATTCCGGAAAAGGCGTAACAAAATTACTTTCTAATGATTACAAAAAATGTAATATGAGTTATCCACAATTGGATCAGGGAAATGTGGGCTCGTGCGTAGCAGTAGCTGTTGGTGGCGGTGTAGACCAAGTAAAAATAACAGAAATTGCAAATGGTGAACGATCGGAATTTAAAGCTTTAACATGCAGCGAGGCTATATACTATGGGGCTCGTGTTGTTATGGGACAAAACAGAATACGTGGAGATGGAGCATCGACTGCTTTAGCTATTAAATATATAGCTGAACGCGGAACTATTGCTCGTGGCAAATATGGTAATATTGATATTAGTGAATACAGCGTTGATAGATGTAGAAAATGGGGTCAAAATTCAGGCTTTCCCAAAAGTTTAGAAGATATATCTAAAGAGCATAAAATAGAACAATATTCTAGAGTTACATCTTATGAAATGATTAGAGATTCTATAGCTAATAATTGCCCTGTTATTGTTGGATCTTCTCTTGGATTTTCTAATACATGTAATAATGATGGTATAGCTAAACAAAATACTACGTGGCAACATTGCATGAGAATGATTGGTATTAGGGCTGATAAAGAACTAGTTCTTATAGATAATACATGGGGCCCAAATTGGAACACTATGCCAATTCGCAAATTTAACGAGCCAAAAGGCAGTTTTTGGTGTACGGCAGAAGATGCTGATAGGATGGCTAAAGCTGATGCTTGGTCTATTAGTGCTCACCAAGGGTATCCCTTGAAAATAAATTCAGAAGTAGTTTGGTAAGGAAACAAAGATGAGTAATACTACTAAAATAATATTGTTTGCTATAATAGTGGCCGTTTTATTCTGGCCAAGTGGTGGAAAACTTTTTCCTCCTAAAGTAAATGCTGATGATTATATTTTTGGGCCAGATTCTTTAGTTATTGCTTCGTTGATGACTATGGTTGAAGGCGAAGAGTCTTCAAATCCAACACCGGACAATTCAGTTGCGGACAAATGTAAGTGCACTAATGGCAAAATAAGTTTTGATGGGGGCACTTCATGGACTGAATGCCCATGCAGAACGCAAGGGGCAGTTTGTGGCTTTAAAGATTGCCCATGTGCTAAATTCGCCCCAAAATCTGAAGCAGAGAATACGGTTGTTGTTGATAAAAGCTCTGTTGAAAACAAAGATCATTTTCCCAGAACTGTTGTTATAACACAAGTAAAATCATGCCTTCATTGTAGAGTATTAGATAAAAATGTTTTTTCTATTTTAAGAAATGACGCCCACAAAAAGTCAGGATGGAAAGTTGGAACTACTTCTGAAAATAATGTTCAAATTCTTGATCTTGATGATGAAAACTCATGGGCAGAAATTGAAAGACTTAAATTTGAAGTAGATAGTTTGCCCACTTTATATTATTTACAAAGAGATGGGTCATATAAAACTCATGTCGGCAGTATGACATATAAACAATATATTGAATGGACGAAATCTAATTCAAAAAAAGTAACCTACTTTTATTTGAGAAGATCAAATCAAAGGTGGAGGTTAAATGGTTCAACAAGGCCATCAAGAAGTTTTCTAATTTCTCACTTAAAATCAGAACATGGAATAAAATGGGATTTAGATAAATTGAGCTATGAAGAACTTTTAGCTATTCACGACGATGATCATGTTGGTAAATTAGGCAAGCTTGAAGAGAAAGAGATTTTATGAATTTCGGAATAGAAACTTTAGAAAATCTCTTAAAAGAGAAGAAGGTTGAAATTCAAGAGGGTGTCTTCCTCTGTTGTGATAAGCAACTTATACACTTAGATATTTTCCTAAAAGAAGGTAATATTGTTATAGAATTTAACGCACCTTTTACATACCTCTTGGTAACTAAATTGGGTATTAAACAATTGCTCAATGTCGTGAAACCACGAGTAGAATCAGTTACTATTACTCCTAAATCTTATATTGTTAAGCTAAGTAGCTTGGGCAGCTGGGAAATAGAAAGGTAGTTTGATGATTACTTATGAAGACTATGTTAAAGATCTTGATAAAGATCTGATCTGTAATGAAACATTTACAATGTCAGAAAAGAAAGAAAGACGACGCAGAAAATGTTTTGAAAAAGCTGAAAGGCTAAAAGAACATAATCTTTCAAAGTACAACACCAGAGAAGAAGCTCAGTATGCCCTTCAAAAAGAGGGCGAAGAAATGATTGTTGGCTGCGGTGGTATTGTGTTTATTTTAATGTCGTCTATTATTTCTTGGATGATTCAAAAGCTTTTGACAAAGCACTTTGGTTAACCTAACAAACAATCAAGTTTTTCCAAAACTCTATCTACATTTAAACCATTAAGGGAGGGATTAGCAATAATCTCTTCCTTATTTTTTTTGCCCAAAGCAAATTCAGTAAGCTCGCCCAAAAGGAAGTCCGGTAAAGAAGTTAAATATGCACACAATTCTGCTTCTTCTTCGTCTTTTTCAACATAGGTTAAATTGTGGGCGTATTCAAGTGGGTAATGCTTTGATGCGTATTGCTGCTGATCTCTAATAGAATTTTTTAAAGTGTTCAGAAAACAGCACCGAATATAGTTAAAAATTTTTGATGGGGCAATTTTAGCTTTACTGTTGACCACGTTGTAGATAGTCAAGAATAAATCAGATTTAATTTCATCTTTAGATAAGAATCCATAAATATATTTTGGCAGACTTCTCATTTGTGAAGCTATAAATTTTTTATCATTACATAGTGTTTCAGCATTCATAAATTTCTCCATTCTTAAAAACGATTAAATCTTTTATTTGATCAAACAGTGAGCAAATGTGCTTAATATTTTCTTCTGTTGGATTTTCAATATACTCAACAGAAAATTCTTCGTTAGGAAAAATCAGGGCGAAATTTTCAATACCATCGTCAACAAACATGGAAGCTGATTTCTCAGCAACTTGTACAATATAATCTTCCATAGTTTTAGTTGGGGTTTTAATTTCAATGTTTAGGGCCCCATAAATTGCCCTCTCAATATTTTCCCTAACTACTGCAAAATCATAGGACTTAGCGGGCGCAATAACAATAAAGTATGGATCAATTTGCCCCCAAATTGCTACACCTTCTATATTTCCCATAAGTTTTGAGAAATTAGGAATAGATCTTGATGTAAATCCCTTAAAATGGACGGCTCTTAAATCATAAAGGTTAACGGGCGAAAGAGGATTATCCATATCAAATCTACCCCAAGGAGTATAGTGGACCTGTTGCTTTTCTGCCCCAAACCTCATAACACTTGGCATCATATCTACAAAACCAGATACTTCGTCATCATCATCGTCATCGTCGTCATCATCATCTTTTTTGTACAAACTTTTATTTTTTTCTTTTTCTACTTCAAGATAATTTTCTCTATAATGTTCGAAAGCTATGCAGATATCTCCAGTTTTGGAAATTTCTTTATACTGAGAAACTTGCTCATTTGATGACTTTAAGTTAATTTTTGGTTCATTATCACTGTCTTCTGTTTCCATTGGTTTATTTTCTGTAAATTTAGGGTGTGCTTGTTTTAATAAGAGATCGATTCCAACAGATTCATTGAATGCAATTAATGATTGTATTGTATCAAGTGAATCATATTTAAATTTGAATATATTAGAATTGGGCATCAAATTAATATGGAAAAATCGAAATTGCTTGTCTAATAGCGATGCGATCTTGTTCAGAAAGTTCGCTAAAGTTGTTAGCAAGTTTACTAATAGTTTTTTCATCTAGAAATTCCATGGGGGCTAAAATTGTATAATAAGCTGATACAGTGTCATCTTCTGTTAATAAAGTTACAAGCTTTGGTTGAACATAAGCATTATGAATATTAAATTTTGCTGCTATTCCATCAATCGTTTTATCAATATCTGGATATAAATTAGATAAATAATCAGAAGGGATTTGATTATCTTCTAAAATAATAGAAATAGCTCTTCCATTCATAATTTTAATAATAAGTTTAATTTTCACCATAAATTATATCCTTCATTATTTGGGCGGATTTTAACCATGTAAAATTTTGGGCACGATCTCGTGCTTCGTTGTTTAAAATTGTACCATCTTGGTATTCTCTGTAAGCAATTCTCATTGCCTCAATAAGATCATCCTCACTGTAAGAACACCATTCTCCATTATTTGTTTCTGACCCTTCTTTGAACCACATATTGTCTATAGCTGGTACTAATCCAGTTGGTTCAATAAGAATAGTGGATTGATCATCACAGAACTCCGTGTGAGCAGAATAGTTAGTTGCTATATTAAATTTGCCGCAACCCATTGCTTCCAATAAGGGTAAGTTCCACCCTTCGGCCAAAGAGGGGGCCACAAAACAATAGCTCATTTGCATAAGGCGGGCTAAGTCATTATGACTGGGCAAATAATCTATCAAAGTTAACTTGTCGCCCAAGAAGTTTTTATACAGCCTCTTCTTTTCTGCTACAAACTCTTTAATGAATTTATTATCGCAGCTCATCCATAGGGCAACATTATCACTTGCCTTAAAGGCTTTACTAAATGCATTTACTATTTGGTCTTGCTGTTTGCGAACTTCCCACTTTCCAACGGATAAGAAAATACACTTATTGGGCATATAATCTATTGATCTAAATACTTGTTCATTATAACCGGGAGGACAAACTTTCGGTGAAAGTATATTAGAATTAACACAAATTTCTGCCGCCCATTTACTTGGTACAATTAATTCGTCCAATGATTTTAAATGATTGCGCTCTAGATCTGTTAAGTTATTTACTTCGAAGAATGTATATCCAAATCGTGCCCCAAATCCAATACCAGTAGCCATATCAAACTGGTGGCGAATAGATAAGCATGGTGCTCTAGCATTAAAGAGCTTAGCTGACAAAGCTGATTTGCGGACATATGTATCATATGTACCATAATCCTCGTTATGGTGAACGCCATGAGTTGCCACATTGACCTCTAAATCCATTAGATTTTTTATTAAATTAAGGGCAACAAGCCCATAACTAGTTGAAGGTGTGATATATCCAAGCAGATTTAAATTCATTTATTAATTATCCTAAAAGTAAAAAAATTAAAAATTTTCTATTTTATGTGTAATATATAGTGGGGTCATCAATTTCATATGGAAAATATTATGAAGATATGTAGTAAATGCAAAACAAATAAATATTTAACAGAATTTACTAAAAATACAAGAACCTTAGATGGGTTTAATTATTTCTGTAAAATATGTAGTAGAACTATCTCTAAAGAATCTTATAAAAAGCACAGGGAAAAAAGAATAGCTTATGCTGTAAATAGATCGCATAAAAATTTAACAGTTAAGCAATTAAAATATGAAAAAACAAATGAATGGATGAAAAACAACAAAACAAGACGTAAAGAGTACAAAAAGAATTATGATAAAAACAATAGAGAAAAAGCAAATAAATTAAGAAAAATCACAGGGAAAATACATAGAGACAATAACCCTAAACACAGAGTAAATTCTTCTATAAGTAAGGCAATTTATGCAGCATTAAAAAAGGGGAAATCTGGAAGATCATGGGTAAAATTAGTTTCTTACTCAATCCAAGATTTAATTAATCACCTTGAATCTAAATTCACTAAAGGTATGAGCTGGGAAAATTATGGAAGAAATGGATGGCATATTGATCATGTAATTCCAAAGTATTATTTTAAATATAACAATGCTGAATCTAAAGCATTTAAAGCGTGCTGGGCTTTATCTAATCTTCAGCCACTATGGGCAACTGCAGAAATTGCAGTGACGTACGGTGAAAGTTCGGATTATATTGGTAACTTAGAAAAATGTAATAGAATAGAAATAACGCCAGAAATTAAATTATTTTTAGACGATGTAAATTCCTAAAAACCCGGCCATTTCTGACCGGGCCTTTGTTATTAAAGTTTACACAAGATCAGCCAAATGATCCATATTCTTAACGACAGCCGTTCGGCCCGCCCCTTTTGCCCGCGTGCGAGCAGGAAGCAAGTTAAGAATATTCTGCCGAAGATCCATGTCTTCCTTAGACTTTTCTACTCCGGTTCGCCCAAAAATCTTTTCTGGGTTATCCACATTGAACTTGATCTTAGCAAGATGGTCCCGCAAAGGATTAAAGATATTGCTCCGAAAACTCTGGGCGAGATTAAGGGCCTTCTTTTCATCGTCTGAGGTAAATCCTGCTACATCCATGCATTCTGCAATGGTAACGTCCGGTACTTCTCGTTTGGCAGCAATCAAAAATCGCTGAGTTCCTCGTACCTTGTCACCATTAACATCAGTAATGCACTTGTTAAAAATTTCTTGCAACGTCATAAAATTTCTCCTAAACTAAAAACTGTTTAAACAAATCAGTGAACACTAATTCACACTGGGCAATCTGGGCTCGAACCAGAAACCTGCCGATTAACAGTCGGCTGCTCTACCAATTGAGCTACTGCCCAAAAATTACTTCTTTAAATGGCCCATCTTTAAAATATTTCTTATATTTACCTAAAACATCGTAAGGATTTACTCTCATTGGCTTTGGCTTAAGAATAGAAATATTATTATTGTGCCATAAATAATTACATACTACAGATGATACATAGTTAAATTTACCAAATTCGGCTATTTGTTTATAAAGCTCCCAGTCGCACGCGTTAATAGCGAACACTGGCTTAATATAATTATATACATCTGCCTTATAAATAAATTGTCCATTATCAAGTCCAACCTCTTTGGGATTTTGATTTTTAGCAGAAACACCTCTTATTGGTGTAATAATTTCATCTTTATAAGTTGATTCTGCCCTATCACCAAAGGCTAAAAGCGCTTCGTCATACTCATTATATAAAGTTTCATATAATGTTTTTAACTTATGCATAAGACACAAGCAATCGTCGTCAACAGGTGCAATTGTCCGCCCACTAATATGAGATATTCCAATATTTCTTGGTATAGAAACTGTTCCTGAATTTTCATCAAGTTTGATATATTTAATTTCAATTTCTTTTTCGTTAAAAACACTATAATGATCACAAATTTCTTTATTTAATGAAGACTCATAGTCATTGCTACCATCATCAACAATTATTAGTTCTAAATTAAATAAATCTATCTTTTCACCAGTAAAAGAAAACTTATTTGCAATCAAATAGTCTAATGATGTCTGTAATAATTCTGGTCTATTAAATGTAGGAATAACACAGCTTATTTTATCTATTTCTAAATCTTTAATCCATTTACTAATCATATTTGATCCAATCTTAAACATTCTGGATTGTATTTATCTAAGAAAATTTCAATTCTTCTAGCCACATCATTTAACCCATTCCCACAATTTAGATGGGCATACTGTGACGTGTGCCCGTGGGCAATTATTACATCTTCTGGCTCATTTTCAAATACGCCATAATGGTCTTTTAAGTTCCAAGAATAATAGCAGATTTTCAATTTATCTGAATATGTGTTATTTAACAGGTCATAGTCTTTGTGCGAATATAGGTGTGTGTACCCTAAATCGACTAGGGCATCGCACGTAGCCTCATTAATGGCCCAATAGGGCCCACGGAATGTTTTTGAGTAGGATAATCCAGCCAAATTTAGAATCGATTCTGAGGCCAAAATTGAGGCTTTGGCGTGCTTATAGGGAATTTGCTTAAATTCTAGATGGGCGTGCGAATGTCCGTGAATGCCCAAACACGCCCTATTTGAATCAATGAGATATTTTAGTCGGGCACACCATTCTTTGTTCAAGCTTAAGGGTGTATCTTTGTAATTTGCTGGCACGAAAAAGTTTAATAATAACGAAGGATTTCTATCTAACAGATCTTCTGCAATTGATAGACAATCTACTTCTGGATTTGGGTGAATATCATCAAACTCAAAAATTATGCGCATTTTCTATCCATTCTGGTTTTTCTCTGGTTGTCCATTTAAGTAAATGTTTTTTACCATTACGATAATATTCTCTGTAATTTGTTACTATATTGCTAGATATTTTATATTCATCTGGCATACACGCGGGAGGAATAGTGAAATCTTTATTTTTTAAACTTTTTGGCGGAACAACTAAAGAAGACATCATGTCTTTACATTTATGAAATTTACCATATCTATATGTATATTCTTCCATTAAAAATTTAAAATGATCAAAAAGCCAAAAATAATTCTCCCTACTTTCTCTGCACCATAGAGCGCACGGATGATTTATATGTGTAGCTTTATAGAGAACATATTCTCGCCCATCGTATAATTTATATCTTTTTCTTTTGTTTTCTAAATATTCTATACCATCTAATACTCTGTGGGCGGTTGACAAAAGCTGAGCAGATTCTAAAATCATCTTAACAACATGCTTGTTACATTGATAGCGGGCAGCTAATTGTGGGTCTTTATCAAGATAAAATATGTTCACCTTAACAACTTTCTTATATTGTATTCAATATCATTCATACCGTAAATTAATGATTGACACCATTCTGTGCAGCTAAAATTGTCTTTTTCACAAGTAAATCTACATGTAGAATTTAATGGTTCAATAGCTGTTGTATTAAAAAAGTGGGAAAATTTATGGGCGGGCATATAGCTGGTGAATAATAGGCACTTAGTTCTAATGCAGGAAGCCAAATGGTAGCAAAATGAAACTGGGCCAATAAAAAGTGAGCAGCGTCTAAGATGCTCTACCATTGTAATTATATTGTTGCATGATTCTTTTTCGTTTGCTCCAATCCAAATAACCTTGTAATTACTTGGTATTATGTCCAGTATGTAATCCATATAAAATTGTGGAATTTGTCTTCTTGATTTTTCCGCACTAAATTGATTAATGCAAACTGTCTTTTCCGTAAAATCATTAATAACTTGGCCCACTTCATCGTAAATATTTAGAACCTTTGTTGGATCAAGATAGAATCCAAGTTGAGATGAAAATCTCTGCATGGTATGCAAAGCATACAAATCCTTATCTTTTATTTGAGATACCCACTTAAATTCATAATCTACTTCATTATACTTCTCAGAGTATTTAATAGTAGGATGATAATCAAAAAGGGGTTTTAATGTGGGGCTAGTAATAAACTCCACATTTCGTGCTAGATGTTGCAGGGCAGCACCGGCTAGTAAACAATCACCAAGCCCACCCATTAATTGATATTTGGTTGACATATTGTAAATCCTACCCATGATTTTTCAATTTTAAACACTTCTATATCTAATTCTTCCAGAACTTGGTTTACGCCCATATTGTTGGGTTGAGCCATAGTCTTGACATCAGCACCCTCTTTATTGTAAACATCGTGCCAAACTATAATTCCACCCGGACTGCAACATTTTAGGGCGTTTTCTGTATCTTTTTTGACTTGTTCATAAGAGTGATCACCGTCAATAAAGATACCGTCAAACTTTAAACCTTCTTTGATATATCTGGCAAAGAAAATATCTGAGTGTTCTATTACTGAATTAACATTTTGGGCCGTGATAGCATTACCAACTTCTTCTCTGCTCAAAATTTCATTATTCTGAAATTTTAGATTTAGTTCCATGTCCTTGCAAATATCAACTGTTGTAATTCGCCCTTCAGTATTAACAGCTATATTGTTTGTGGTAAATCCTCTGTGAGTTCCTATTTCAAGGATATTTTTTGAATTTTTCAACAGATTTACTATGTAATAAGTATCTTCGTAGTCTGTCCACAAAAGTTTAACATTATCTATATCTCTAAAGATTGTGCCACATTTACTTGCAGCTTCTTTTTTTGTAATTATGGATAACACTTAATGACCTTTTCTTCTTTTGATTTATAATAAGAATATTCAATGGGCAATTTGGCCCTAATATGTTCATACATTTCTTTGACGCCGTATTCTATTCCACGAGGACTCATGTTTAGGGCGTCCGTAGTAACCGTTTCGGGCAAAGCTCTACTATAACAATGAGAATGAAAAGCATAAACTGGAATTTGTAGTTCTGCATTTAGTAGGCCCATATTATTAAGTTGCCCATTCATATATGCTTCACAACTTCCGGCATTACCGTAAAGAGGAAAAAATCTTTTATATGTTTCCATAAGCATGATATGGTGGGCGTTCCCCATATTATTAAAGAGTATTGCTGGATATTTTCCGTCTCTAAATCCAATGGGGCCCCACGCACCGTGATAATCTGGATAATTTGGGTTAGACGGAAGTCCGCTCCTAAATGTTATTACTCCAACATCGGGATTTTCTTTGAGAAATTCATAACATATCTTTTTCCAATCAAGCTCCTCTGGATTCCACATTAAATGGTCGTCTTCACAATGAAAAATAACATCAGTGTCACTTGGTATTATTTTGTAATAATCATTTAATCCTTGTGAGGATCCTCTATGTGCATATTGATAAACTTTATTTGTTTTAGACTTAATTTCATTTAACCAAATATTTGCTTCTTTTAAATTACTTCCATCATCTATTATAGATAAGTTATTTTCATCATTAATAAACTCTACTAAAGATTTGTAAGAAATTTGTGCAATTTTTAATTTTTCTTCTACAGTCCAAGGGGTAATATTAAATCCTTTTATGTTGTAATCATTTGTCCGTGGTCTACAAGCCATAGACGAATGAAAGCATGTAGTCATATGACAATTATATTTCAAAATAATCAACTTTCTTTTAAAAATTTTGGAACTTTTTGTTATTTTGTACATCTAAATCTTAGTATAATATTTATAGAAAGAATAATATGTTTCAATGTTGCCGTTATTGTAAATTAGAATTTGAATTAACAAAATTTGTTAAAAGTAAAAATTATATAACAGGATATTCATTTGAATGCCTAAGCTGTGCTCGTATTAGAGCAAATAAATATTATGCTACAAATAAAACTAAGATAAATGAAAGACACAAAAAACATTATGTTAATAATAAAGATAAAATACTTAATAAACACAAAGAATACAACAAAAATAATAAAGACAAAATAAAACAACAACAGGCAATATATAACCAAAATAATATTGACAAAATAAGAATTTATAGAAATAAATATAATAAACTCAGAGAATCAACAGATATCAATTATAAATTGAGGAAAAGAATAAGTTCTGCTATATCTAATAGACTAACTCATGGAAAAGGCAAAAAATCTTTTTTAGATAAAATAGGATATACAATATTTGAATTGAGAATACATTTAGAATCTAAATTCACAAAAGGAATGACTTGGGAAAACTATGGAAAAAATGGATGGGAAATTGATCATATAATACCAGAAAAGATGTTTAAGTACGATAATATGAATCACCCGGCCTTTAAAGCATGTTGGTCGTTAAAAAATCTTCAACCATTATGGTCAACTAATAAAATTGCGGTAATATATGGAGAAAATAGTAATTATATAGGGAATAGAGAGAAAAATGATAATATTATTATGACAGACGAAATAGAGCATTTATTAAATTTAGTTAATGTATAATTTGGTTCGAGGGCGGCATTTGACGGACATATGATGGCATGTAGTAAAATGAATATCAGTTTTCATTAATATTTCTTTTCCAAATAAACCAACATCCAGTTTGGGAATCTGCCACATTTTTGTTTTGAGATAAAAGGTTTAAAACTTTATCTACATTGCATAAATCATTGTTGCCACGAGGCAAAACTTCAAATCGCCCAAGCTCATTAGCTGCCTTTATAATTCCTCCATTATCAAAAGCTTCGCAATAATCATGACCACATAACATTCCAGTATCTTTTAATTTAGGAATCCATAGTTTGCAATCTTCTTTAACTGCTTTGTATGTATGTGTTGCATCAACAAACACAAAATCAAACAATTTATCAGATACTTGATGTGCCGCTTTCGTAGTTAACATTTTATATTCAGTTACTCGATTTTTAAATGGCAACATCTTTTCTAAAAAATATCATAATTTTGTTTATGATTATGTAATTCATTTAATGAAGGATCTGTTGCCCAAACGTCAACACATGTCATATTGAGACTTGGATTATTTTTTAAAAGATATTCAGAAAAGTCTCCCCTTCTTACTCCTAGTTCTGCCCCATTTGTCCAACTGTATTCTTGAATTAATTTATTTATATGTTCAGCATTTACTACCATTATTACTCTACCTCTTTCATCCAATAATTTCCAGCATGAATATCATGACAGCAATCTCCGCCAGATCGTTTACAAATATCAGCTTCTGGGAAAATTTCTGATACAGCCATACGTACTCCGGGCCAATCATAATCATCACCACTAAGCATTCCACCATTTTTAATCTTTGGAAGCCATGCTAAGATATCACGTTTAATATCTTCATATTCGTGCGAAGCATCTATCATTGCAAAGTAAATTGATTTATCTTCAAATTGAGCGGCGGCTTCGTGACTATATTCTTTTATCAATTGATATGGATATTTATATTTTAAATTTTCCATATTAGAAATAAATTTACCATAATGATCAGTTTTTTTATTATGTTCTTCTGAGCCAATAAAATGATCAACAACTACAATATGTATATCTTTATTATATTTATTGGCCATTTCAAGAAGATAACTTGTTGATCGCCCGTGATAGGCTCCAATCTCTACAATGGTTTCTCCTTTGGGGCATTTCTTAACTATATTTTCATATAATTCTCCGTACCCAAAGAAACCATCAATATCTTTATAGGTCAAGTCTCCCATTGTGTCCAGATCTCTCTACCAATCCTCATCTTGGGTGTATGCGTATATTTAACACTGTAATTACTAGCGATTTTATTAAAAAGGTCAGTCCACTGATCATCGTCATAAAAATTGTGTGTATGAGGGGATTCGCCCAAGGGCGGTTGCTCTTTATTATCTATGGGCGTTATGAATAAACCATTCTTTGAAATTCTTAAACAATCGGCAATCACTAATTCGGGCGTAAGCGAATGTTCAATAGCATGAGAACAAAAAATGTAATCAAAGGATCGAGTAAATAATTCGCCCAATGAATGAAAATCACCTTCTTCTACATTTAAACCTGCTGACTGTGCTTTTTGGACTTTTGGTGTAGAAATGTCAAGGCCGAATAAATTAGTAAAACCAAGTTCTCTAAGGGCCAATAGTCCGCGACCTTCTCCACATCCAAGATCAAGTATAGTAGAATTCTTTGGGGCGTCCTTTAAATAAGATGTGATAGCGGCCTCCATTTGATCGCCCCAATCATTTCCAAACGACCAACTGCTGCCTTCTTCTTGTAATTTTTTATACGCACTATATTCCATTAAAATGTTCTCGTTTCTTGAGTAGATCTTATGTTTAAACATTCTTCAAATAAAAGATCTAATTGTTTTTTATATAGCGAACGCTGTTCATTGTATTGTCTCGAAACTTGATCCATATGGGCGATATAAGCTGTATCTTTTTTCTCATTTTTTTTATGCTCTAAAGCCTTTTGATTTTCAAAATATGATACTTGACCAACAGCAATGGTAAGCATAATAACTAAATTATTGTATTTTGTAAAAAATTCTCCAATCAGTGTTAAATCGCCCTTAATTGGAAATTGCTTAAATATTTTATCTAATTGTTTATTTAAAAGATGGATGGCGCATAGAGTTGTATCTATTAAGTCAGTTTGCTCTTTTTGTCTAAATTCTTCAACTTTAAGTTTTTCAATAATAATTCTGTCAATAATAGCAGCAGGTGTACTTAAATTTGGTATACCAATTTCTATCATAGGTACATTTCCTCTAATGTTTTCTTGTTAAATTTTACCCAATTCATGATCTGATTGTAGCCTGTGACAACATCAATTTTTGGCTCCCAGTGAAAGGCCCTTTTCACTTTATCAATATTAGATACATAAACTATTTGGTCGGCCCTTCTTGGTGCGTCGTGAAACTTAATACTTGTAAACTTTTTGTTATTTCTTTCTAACAGAGAAATAGCCTCAAGTAATGACAAACTGTTTGTTGGCCCACCGCCCACATTAAAAACTTCGCCCTTATACATATCTATATACTTAATTTGTTTTTCAATTAAGTTGCAAAGATCGTCCACGAACAGACAATCTCTTACTTGTTTGCCCTTAAACCCAAAAATTTCAATTGGCAAACCTAGCTCATTAGCAACAGCAAACCAAGCTACCCACCCCTGTTCCGCTAAACCCCACTGTCGCGGGCCAGCTAAACAACTAAAGCGATTAATGATGCAGGGCATATTATAGGCATCTGCCCATTCTTGGATCATAAGGTCGGCCATAATCTTAGAAACACCGTAGATAGAATGATCTGGGCCATTTACTTCTGTTGTTTCATCGAAAGTATAATTGCCCTTAATATTATATCTTGTTTCTGTTTCTATGTACTCATTGGCATTACATACGGTGCCTGTATAACACTTATTTGTTGACCAAAATATAATGCCAGCATCAATTTTTCGGGCGAATTCAAGAGTGTTCAAAACACCCACAGTATTATTTTGAATATCAAAGGTGGGATTAGAGTAATTTACGGCGCTTGGCTGAGCCGCACATAAAAGAATAACATTGTAGTCATCGCCCAACTTATTGAAATCTTCTGTATTTCTAATGTCTCCATGAATAAACTTGATATTGTTATCTTTAAACTCATTTAAGTTATTCTCTGATCCCCTTCTTACAAGATTGTCTACTACAGTAATCTCGTGAGTATTTTTTAAGTGCATTGCCAAATTGCTTCCAACAAACCCAGCTCCACCCAAAATCAAAATTTTCATATTTCTATTTCCTCTTCTGTTGTTTCTGATTTAACTAATTTAAAGCCAAGAATTTTAAAATCTTTTAATTGAGTGTGTAAATATTTTTCTTTTAACTTTACGGTGTCTAAGAAAGTGTCACATCTTTCTTTAATAATATTAATAGCTTTTTGCGATGGTTTATTTTCAAAATAAATTATTACAGAAGTATATGATTCGCCCTCTAAAGCCCATATAGAACATGGCCTAGCACACCCTCTATCGTCTGAAACATGAATAATTATATCGGCCCCATCTTCATCTTCAAAATCAAAAAGATTTTTATTTTCATCGGTTACATAATCACCGCCAACTCCACACTCTCCAGTTGTTCCAGTGCAATGAGCACATAGTTGTCTTTCAAAATTTCCAGCATATTTATTAGTTCTTATTACTAAACCCCAATAGTTAATCATTGCCCATACTTTCTTAAAACTTCCTTAATTTCATTAACAGCAATAACAGCCGCATCAGCAGTCTTTAAATATTTTTCCAAAGATCCATAATGGTGTTCAAGACAGTTGACAAGCAAAGCTCGAATTTTGCGGACATCTGGATGTGATCTCAACTCCGAAGTATTATAGAGATTTGAGATCCTAGATTCAGCTTCCCCAAATTGCTTAACAATATCATTAAATGGCACTTCGCCCTTACGAATTGCCTTCATTTTTTCTACTCGCCCACGCTCCTGTAAATCAAGATCATGGTGAGTAAGAATATATTCTGCCTGATCTGCTAATCTATAGATATGATAAAGAAACTTGTTGTCTTGCCCATGTATCTTTTGATTTTCAAATCGTGTGGTCTTTTTAAGACCTTCTTCCCACAATTTTATATAATCACTATGGCCGCCATAAGTTCCATAATCATGAGGGTCTGTTTTGTTTACTTGATAAGTACCGCTAATAGCTTGCTCGTAGGTTGTGCTTTGTGGTATTCCGTTTTCTTTTTCAAAATTTAGAATTGGTTGCAAAAAGCCAATACTATTTCGGGCTTTAGAAAGCTGACTATAAGCATAAGATTTTAGTTTATAAGCAATGCCCTTGTGCAAAAATTCCTGTCTGTTATCTCTAATAATTTCCCACGACGGAGTTGAATGAATAATAGATTCACGATCTACGAATAAACTGTCTATAATATTTGGATTATTTTTTACACAAAGATGGAAATAATCAACTATACTATGAATAGAAAAATCATAGTTACATCCTTTACCGCCATTTGCACTTGGATCAGGGACATGATGCTTTTCCCAATGATGGAAAGTTAGATCTCTATTATCAAATCCTTCAATGTAGTTGGGCGGGAATATGTAATCACGCGGAGGAATACATACGCCATATATGTCTTGGTCAGAATCGCTGCTCGCGACCCCATAAGCCATAGAGCCCATTCTGGTTAAATACTGGGTATTAGATGTAAGCCATGTTGGTGGGTTTATTAATCCCCTTTTTTCAAGATTTTGTAACAACATTTTAAAATTTCATAAAAAGTAAAAAAATTTTGGTTTTAAGTGTAATATAATATAGAGGAATACATAATCTATAAAATTTAAATTTACACTATCTGGAGAAAATTTATGAACGATAACAAAAAACAATGGAACCAAATAATAACTAAATCTATTCTTAAAAAAGAGTATTTGTGTGGAAAAAGCTGGAAATCAATAGCTGAAAGTTATGGCTGCGGAGAAACTACGATTATGCGGTTAGCTTCAAAATATAATATAAAATCTAGACAACGTGCGCATAATTTGTGCGGTAAAAAATTTGGAAAGTTGTTGGTTATAGAGAAAAAACCAAGCAATAAAAGAAATCATTCAATGTGGTTATGTGCCTGTGACTGTGGAAAAGAGACAATTACTATGGGAGATAGTTTAATAAAAGGAGCTACTAAATCATGTGGATGTCTCGTACGTGAAACACTTTGGAAAGGATTTGAAGAAATAAGCGGAAGTTATTGGGGTAGATGTGAACGCGGAGCAAAGAATAGAGGATTAAAATTTGATTTAAATATTGAAGATGCTTGGAAAAAATATTTAGATCAAAATAGAAAATGTGCTTTATCTGGTAGAATTTTACTATTTAATCCTAAATATTGTGACCCTAGATACAATGGTCCAGAATGGCAAAATGCTTCATTAGATCGAATTGATTCTAAAATGGGATATTTTTTAGACAACATTCAGTGGGTTGATGTTTCAGTAAATTATATGAAAAACGACATAGAAGAGAATGAATTTATTAAACTTTGTATTGATATTGCTAATTTTTCTAAAAATAAAGGCGAGATCCGGAATCGAACCGGCGCTCCTGCAAAGTAAATTGCTGTGTGCTACCACTACACCATCCCGCCATAGAGTCCGGCCTCATAGCAAAGAGACCGGACGAAATTGACAACTTTATAGGTTGTTGAGAACTTAATATAACTATATACATTTAATTTTACGAATCAGTCTAATGTTCAGCGTAGAACCACTCTACCATCCCATTGCGTATCATAGATCACATCTATAAAACGCAATGGGAATTGGATTTGAACCAATGTTTCTGAATGTTTTGTTCGTAAAACCTCGATTTATATCTTGTTCTTTAATACTTAGTCTGTAGCGATAATCTAAATCTAATTTTATTTGCCTCTGCCATTGGGCTACCGTCGCGTAATTTTTTAATGCGACGGGCAGGATTCGAACACTGCACTTTTTTATTGTTTAAACTAAGACTAAAACTAAGACTATGCTACGTTCACTACGTTCGCGGTTTAAGACGAACTATATTCTAAATCACACCGAAGTGTGCCATTAACTTTATAATTACCCATATAATAAATCCCCAAAAGGATAAAGATAAGAGTATTCCAATTCCCCATACAGCAAGTAATATAGCAAATGTTTTGTCTTCATTGTGCATAATTAAGCCCCAAATACGAAGGAAGTTATTGATTCACCAACATTGATTGGTTTAACTTCAAAACAATTTGCTTCTTCTCGGGCAACCTTCAGGGCTTCTCGCAAAGCTTCAACTCTTTTCAGCATTTCATCTCGCTGAATTGAAGGAATAGCTCCAGAAAGATCAACCTTATTCCAAGTGCCCACAATAATATCTTCACTAATAAGTTGAACTTGGGCGGGGTGTTTATCAGTTGCTGCATATAAAACAAGTGGAGTTTGAACTTTCTTTGTTCTATTTGTTACTGCAACGTCCGTCAGATATAGATCAGCATCTACTTGAGACTTATTCCACTTAACATCCGAAGAAAGAACAGGAAGGGCGGAAATTAAAGATTTCATATCGTCAACCTGTTTTTCAAGGAAGAGCATATAAGAAACAGGAACATTCTTTGCCAACACTTGTCCGCCCACAACAATGTCTGCTTTAGCTTCACAGTTAGCATATTCTTGTGTGGCAATAATGTTTAGGAGATCAATAAAATTTTCCTTGGCCGCATCAAGGTTTTTCTTGACGGTCTGCTGAACAATCTTAGTTTCGGGCGGAAGCTTTTCACCCTCTTCGTCAAGAGGTGTATATTTACGTTGAAGACCAGTAAATGGATCTTTAGATTGAACTCTCTTATAAATTTCAGTAATTGCGGCTTTACAATTAGCCTTTTTGCCGTTTGCTAGGGCGATGATTTGATTGAGTTTCTGAGCCATGATTCTTTTCCTTAAAATGAATGATTAAACTAAAACTTAAAACTATTTTCTTACTTATACATAGCACTAATACTTTTGAATTCTACTTGCCAATCCCATTCGTCTCGAACAAAACAGGCAAATTCTGCATAACTAAGTTCGGCTATTTCTCTTACATCCCACTTAAAAATATCAATAGCAACTTGATATTCATTTGCATAACTTCTGGGCACTTTCATATCTACGATAATAGAGTCGAGAAATGTAAAACGATCTCTTTGAGTAGTAATATCTTCATCCGTTAAATTTGCCACTCTTTCCTTAGCTGCTTTATAGTTATATTCAATTGTTGAAAGGGCTTTTTTATAACCCTCATCAATTTTATTATTCAATAGTCCCCTATAACCTTTTAGGGCCTCTTCATAATCCTTAATATGATTCTTAAGATTTTTCTCCAATGTTTCAATAAGCTGAACCCTATTTACTTGAACAATTCTTTTTTCCTGATCTCTTTGTGCTGCTGCGGCCATGATTTTCCCTTTAATTTAAGCTAATAAAACTTTATAATCTGAATTTTATTATTACTTTTCCTTATATGTCATCAAACACGCGTGAAGAAAAGTAAATGTTGTAATCATAAAAATAAATGTCCAAAATGGATGTGCGTAAATAATTTCAACAAAATTCATTGATATTCTCCAGTAGTACACGAATCTAGATCTATTAGAACAGGCCTATTATTTATAAGCCCAACATTAACATCAACATCAATATCTTGTGTCCACCAGCCCTGTTTTCTCATTTTTGACTTAAGAGATCTTAATTGGGCGTAACTTAATGGTTTTTCCGTATTAGCATGCTCTGTAATATATCCAAAGTTACGCCCTTTATTGATTTTAAAAAGAACTTTTGGGGCGAAGTTTAGGGCGTGGGCAATTTTCTGTCGTTTAAAAGATCCATCTCTTTCAGACTCACTAATAAAGAGCTTTAGAGAATATTTGGGCGTAAGCCTTATATATCCACGACAAGATGCCCCTAAAAATTCTTTGCGCCACTTAACACTTTGTGCCTTTTCTCGCAGTGTACTCATTTAATTCTCCACAATCAAAGTTAAGTTACCCTCATAGTTTCGGGTCGAAAAATACTCAGGATACCGTAAAGCTTGTCCTAATGTGCTTTCTTGATGGGAGACAATTAGTCCGTCTTCTAAGTAAAACATTTCAATGCCTGCGGCATTACAATAAGACGAAAATTGTCCGTCTTCGTTCCCAGAAATTCCAGAAATTAGATCATTTTCAAAAGAAAATTTTTCATAGATACTTTTTGGGGCGAAGCGGGCAAATCCGCCCACATGAGAAACAATTCTTTTGGTCCAAATTATGTCAGTGTTTTTGTCGTGCCAAAGCCTGTGGGCCGCACCACGAACACCGCCCAAACTATTGATGAGACCAACTGGAAATGGACTAAATACGCTATTTGGGAACCTTGTGTGAAGAGACATCACCCTTTCAAAGAAATCGCCCGAAACAATTTTACAATCATCATCCATCTTAAATATAAGATTTCCTTTGCACTGAGGAATAATCTTATTAAGACCTGCCCCAATGCCAATATTTTGGGGCCATTCATGGACAATAAGTTTGTAACAAGGACTATCTTTAAAGTATGGAAGAGTAGATTCTAAAGATTTTGATGAGCATCCTTGAAAAATAAGGTGATGTTCAATCTTATTTTCATTATAGATAAGTTGTTCATGAATATCATCATATACAGAATCTAAACATTTAATTAAGTATTTATCTCGCCCACCCAATGTAAATGTTACAACACTAATATCAGTAGTCATTGTCATCTATTTCATCATCTCCATTTAAAATTTGTTCAAAATCGGGAAAAATTCCAAATTCTTCTCGACCAAACAGTTTAATAAACAATGCTTTTTCTTCTTCGGTTATTAAAATGGGAGTTAGGGCATCATAGAAATCCCCTATTGTGTCGTCATCCCATCCCTCATTTGTTCCAAAGTACCAAGTTCCAGCTTGGTCTTTTTTACGTCTCTTCATTTCTTCAGCTAAAAGATCCCACTCTTCTTGCTTAAATATATTGAATCCATAAACACTAAATTCGTCCGCCCAATCTTTATCAAATTTAACAAGATAATACATCTTCTGATCTCCACTTAAATATGTTTCTATAAATTTATTTTTACTCATTTATTCTTATCCTCTTGTGCCAATAAGTTCTAGTTGGCTGGCAAAATCCTCTGTTAATACAGAATTACCCCAGTAATATACGCCATCTTTAATAATTATATAATCAAATTCAGGAGACAATTGTCCGCCCAAATTTTCCTCATAGGTTCGATTATATACACACATATCAAGATATTTTAATTTTTTACCATTTTTATCTTTAAACATTAGAATAGACTCACTATAACACCGTCTTCTTCAGCACAGCCGACCGGGTTAGAATTCTTATATTTTTCCACAATCCAATCAATAGATGGACTAATTACCTGATTTAATACAACCCCCCTGAGCATAGGAGAAACGGCCTTTAGCCAAATGGGAAAACAGGAAAACGATAAGAAATCGTACAACTCGCCCATAGCAATCATTACTAATTCTTTTTTCTTAACACCGGGTACATCATTGAATTGGGCAAAATAAGGAATAAGTTGATCCAAAGTTTGCATTAAAAATTTGGACATAGATAAAACAGGCGTTGTTCTCCATACCGCCCACCACGGTGTACTTTCTATACTGTCTGTCCAAACACTTTTCCTATAAGCAATATACTTTTCTATTAAAGATGGAAAGTCTATTGCTGAAACATTAGTTGTCATATTAAATTTATTTCTATCAAATAGTTCTAAAAAATCGTCGTAAAAATCAGGCAATGATGTAATCTTACACATCTAAATGTTGTTCCTGTACATTATATTATAACATTCTTCTATTTCTTCATCAGTTAGTTCTTCTAATCCCATCTTAAGTCGACCGGGATTAATATTTTCTTTAACGCTTTGAGAGAACATTTCTAATGTTACATCTTCAATTTTAATAATCATGTTTTTACCCTAATAAATCTACACAGTATTAATTCATCACCCAACTTATTAGTAGCCTTTTTAAGCTCACCGTCTATAAGGCAAGCAAATGCTTCTATAAAAGGGAAAACATCAGATCTGTTAAATTCCAAATTGTAGAGTTCAAGAGCATCCTCATATGAAAACATGGGCCCATAAACAAATAATCCATAAACATTACACATCCTTTTGACCATAAAAACTTCGTCTGCTGGCGGCGGATAATGCTTAGGGGGAGTTTCTGATAAATAGACAGGTTCTACATCGCCCCCATATTTATCTACATACTCTTGGGCCCTTTTCTTTGTTGGGAAAATTTCTGCTCTTTCCAAAGAATTGGTGATTTTCCCATTTTCTTTTAAATAACCATCTTCTTTACGAACAAGATACTGATTGTACATTACTTTCTCTTATTGCAGAAATAGCGTGTTTTACATCTTCAATGTTGAAGTCAAGACCTAATTGCTTTAAATGCTTAGAAAGGACTCCTATTGCCTGTCCGTCGCTTTTGGCCGCCTTAATAGAATCTGGAATCTTTGAGGCGTTTAGCATAACGCCCGCCCTATCAATAAGAATGGGTAAATAGGGGCGAAGTAGATTATTTTCTTTAACTAATTTTTCATCGGCCCTATACTTCAAGGTTTCATTATTGCCCTCAACGATTTTGCCCATAAACTTTACAATAAAATCGTCGTCTTCCTTATTTGCCCTTTGGCACTCAGAAAGAACTAACTTAAAGATATTACTTGCGGTAGTGTCTTTAGCCCTTACAGCTTCTTCAATTTTATTTTTAATTAAGTTAATCATCATGAGTAGTTACTTTCTCTATCTGTTACTTTATCACAATCCGTACAATACTCAACCCACTGAGTCCCATCAATATTTAACATAAATATTAATGATTTTTCAGGATGAACACAATTGGCTAGACGTAGTCTATGTTTAATTTGAGCACATTTTCGGGCGATTGATGGTTCACTTGTTTCCTGTAACATTATTATGTAATTCTATTATCTTCTTATTTAATTTAGATCTAGATGTTGCTAAATGTACTAATAAAAACATTGCTAATAAATCTGTAATAGATAAAAATGCAGTTATTATTGCTATTGTTTTAGCTACAAGAACAGAGTTGAATAGAAAATAAGCTATATATGCTGATGAACAAAGAACCATATATAGTACTCTATAAACAAATACAAGAATAGAGTCAACCAATAATTCGGGCCTAAGTTGTGTGGAATATATATCATTTTCTAAATCTTTAAATTCGTAGGGATTCATAAACAGCAATGCTTCCAGTCAACGAAGGGCGATAGAAATGGCTCATGACAATGAGTGCTGGCACAATAAATAGGGCTAAATAAGATGGTGCCCTGTGTCCTTAAATATCTAAATAACTCTCTGTCATTTAGACCAAATTTTAGGGCATTTTCACAAATTTTATCTTCTAGAAAAGACTTTTGTGTAGTAGCCCAAGTGCAAGTCGTGCTTTCGCCAGTTCTCCAGTGTCGCAATTTACCAAGAAATAGATGAGTTCGCCCGCGATCTACGTCATCATTTCTAGTATATCTATCTGGATGGTCATACAAAGTAATAATATTCGAAGAATTTACTTTAGATGATACTTCAAAACCTTCTACTAGTACATTAACAGCATCATCTGTGTGCAAATAATCATCTTCTAAAAAATAGATTATGTCTGTTTCTGGAAGTCCGGCCCCCAAATTAAGTGATAACTCTAAAGATTTAGCATTATCATTAACATTAATCTTTTCAATTGGAATATCACAATAATCTAGTTGTTCATGCAAAGGGCCAACGGGCCCATCATGTAAAGCTATGATATCTACATCTACATCCTTTAGGCGATCGGCATATTTAAATATATCAAGCATGTTGTTTAAGGAGTTTAGCTTGGAAAAGTATTTTGGGCGAGCTGGCCCTTTGGTGTCAGATTCACAGCATCTATATATAACAGTGATTTTCATGATAATTTACTATCTATATAGAAAGATTTTAGAACAAAACCAATGCCATTCGTAAAGAAAATAATGGCCGAAGATAATTTATCACATTCGCCCGCATACATTAACATGAACATACCTGTACAAAATACAATTTCACTTCTAACTTTTTCCACTTTATTCTCCAGCTGTTAAATTAACCTCAATAGTAGCATCTATTTCTTTAACTCTAACATTTTTGTAAAATTCGCCCAAAGACTTTGCATTATCTGTAGATAATCTAAATCTTTCATCTTCGTCGAACCATATATGAATAATAGATTTCTCTCCTTGTCCACATGACACATAATAATCTTTTGTAGGCTTACCATCGTGGTATTGTTGAAAAACTGTACCATAGGGCGATCCAATCATTTCGGTTGGGCAAATAAGTGCGTTGCTAGGTTGGTTATTTGTAACATTAATTATAATCACTGTAATTCTCCATTAAACGCCTTTTGTTTTTCCACTTGTTCTAGTAAAAGCTCTAACACATCACACACATTTTCAAGACAAGCTTTATCATCCAAAAGAACATTATAGAATGGTTTACCTGTTGTGGGCCCGTGATCAGGATTATGATTGCTCGCCCATAGCTTGAGGCCCACTTCTTCACAGTGCCTGTGGGCAAAATCTAAGTGGTGATCAATTCTGCAAGTAAATAGCATTACTTTTGCATTAAGCTTTTCTTGGCAACGTTTTACTAAGTCTACGACGTAGTCGCATGATAGACCAACACTTTTCCAATCGTAGATTGTATCGTCAAAGTCTACTGCAAGGATAATATTTCCGTGAGTATAATAAACATCTTTAAGCTTTGTGTATAGGCAAGGTAACTTTCTCATTAATCTCCACATCCTTTATTTTTTCTATATTCTTCATCTAAAATTCTAGAATACTCTTTTGTTTTTTGTCTATGATAATCTAGCTCACATTCGGGGGCACTATAAAATCCGGCCCTTACTAATCTATCATAGTTATATTTATGGTGTAAATTATTTGGAAAAGACATCTTGCTGTCGTGAGTAGAATAAGTTTCCCCATCATCATTTAAACTAAATATTATATGATCATCAAATCGTATCATGTATTTTGGTAATTTTGTCATCGCACATCATCATATACACTTGCACACATCATCACAAAACCTAATCCATAGGCCGCACATGCTATGTAAAATGCAGGAAGGGCCCCACGAAAGGTCGCATCTGACAAATAGTCAATGATTAGTGGGCCCGCAGCAAATAAAGATGTAAGTTGAATTGCATTAAATATTCTTATCATTGATTTTATCCTTTTTATCTTCTTTAAACGGATTTTCTATAAGATGAGATGCATAGTGCCAACGCTGGCAGCACACACAAGTTTCATCAACGTCTGGACATCTTTTGCCAAACCATTTCTCAACAAACTTTTTTACTTTTTTGGAGTCTTTTTTGAATTCTTCGTAATCGCTAATCTATATTCTCCCAATAATTACAGTGTCCCCACTCGCCAATAAGTAGTCTCGGCGGTAATCCTAAAGGTGGTGGGTCATGATCACACCATTGTTCATTGTGAAAAGAATCATATCTGTGAAATTTGCATTCGTGACATGGTTGATAGGAACTAGGTTCCTGATAATAAACCTTAGGTATTTCCAGAGTCATTAAAACTGTCTTTCTGAAAAAAGTAAAGAGATTAAGCATTTCCGTGTAATATATAATGTAGGGGCATTTACTATAAGGAGTAAAATATGCAAACTAAAAAATGTGCTCATTGTAAATTAGATAAATCAGCTAATGAATTCCATAAGGCAACCAAACACAAAGATGGATTGGGATCTTTGTGCAAATTATGTAAGAAAATTCAAGATAAAAAATATGTAGATGAAAACAAAGAAAGATTAAAAATACAAAACAAAGAATATAGAGATATTAATGCAGACATAATAAAAGAAAAAAAGAGAGAATATTATAAAAATAACAGAGAAAGACTAAGAATATACGGAGAAAATTATAGAAAAGATAATAAGGAGATTGTAAAAAAACGAAAGGCTGAATATAGACAAAAAACTAAAAAACAAAGAAACGAAAAAGAAAAACTTAGAAGAAAAACTGATAAACGATATCGTATCAATTGTATAATGTCACAATCTATAAGTAAAAATTTAAGCAAATCTAAAAATTGTGCAGCGTGGAAATCATTGGTCGATTATACTTTAGACGAATTAATATTACATTTAGAGTCTAAATTTTTAGATGGAATGTCTTGGGATAATTATGGGAAAAACGGCTGGCATATTGATCACGTTATACCAAAATCATATTTTAAATTCAATAATCCAGAACACCCCGCATTTAAAGCCGCGTGGGCGTTATCAAACTTACAACCAATGTGGGAATCTGATAATTTACATAAAAGTAATAAGATTATTATTACTAAAGAAATACAAGAATTATTAGATAGCGTCAATGAAGTTCATACCGGATCCGTTAAAGGATCCGTGGAACCCAAAACTATTATAGGTAGTTAAATCATTGTAATCATGCGGCGATTCAATAATTGGGCGTTCAACTGAAAATTGCCTTGCTAAAGATAGTGGGGCAAATTTAATTCCTTGTCGTACTAAATTTTCATAATTAAGTAAACATATAACAACATCTTCATTGTTCAAAATGAAATTGTCTGTTTTTTTGTACTCTAATTTAGAACTTAATTCTAATAATTTACGACTACGCAAAGAGAAACCTCCGCAGCCAACCCTATTAATCCACGGATTGGTCCACGGGCTTCCTATATAATCATACTTTATAAATTCTTCCGTCCACTTGCTCGCATCAATTATACATGAATCCCATTGTATACAAAGGCAATAATCACATTCTATATAATTAACCAATTTTTTAACCATGAACTCAGAATAATTCTCAAAAGAAAAATCAGCCACTCTTATGCTGCGGGGTGACCAGTCATTAGCAGTTCGATTTGGCGGACAAATGATTGCAAATTTATCAAAATAAGGGAAAACACTATATGACTTCAACATTGCTTTAACTGTTGCATCCATATATTCCTGATCTGGAACTACTGCAATTAATTCGATACTCGGCATTGTTATCCCACAGATTCTAAGTGTGAATTATCCCACTGAAATTTATTAAAGTCATCTAATATATCTACGAATTGCACCTTGTCATTAAGGTAACTTTGCAATAGATAAGGCGTCGGATCCAATAGTTGGGGCGGTTTTTTGAAGGTGGCCCATTCTACTGGCTGAGTAGTGCCATGCTTATAAAGCTCTAAGTGAAGCATACAGCATGAGTGATGAGGAATATCGCCCCTAAACTTATGATCAAAAAGCACTTGGTCAACATAGCCAATAGATTGGCCCTCAGTTATTTTATCGCCAATTAAAAAGGTGGGATGTGAAATTTCCCCATAATTGAATACTCCACTCTTTCCTTCTACCATCAAATAGAATGTTGTATTCCAGAAGGGTGTTTGAACTAAGGGGCCCGTAAAAATTTCTAGGCCCACAACAGTTCCATCTTCAATGGCAAATACTTCTTCGTCTCTTTCAGTGTAGAGATCAACGCCCGGATGATAATTTACTCGTCTCTTAAAGCCGAATGCTCCCGGATGAAAATTTATGGGCACGCCCGCGCATTTTCTTAATGGAAAAATCACTTTAGCCTCCTTTTGGCAAATCTTTACAAGTCTCTATTTGGTATGTAATCATATCAATATGAGCCATTGCTCCAATACCAGTATCTCCACATGCTAACAATTTTTCTATTGGCGATATATCTCTAATATAATTTCTTCTTAGAGTTTTAATATTATTTTGAACAGTTTTATTGTTCCACATAAAAGTGTTGCATGCTGGGGCAATATAAAAAGGTTTTGAATAATCCCATGCCATAGCAATATTAGTAAGTAAGTTATCACAAAGCCCGTTAGCTAATTTGCCAATTGTGTTAACCGTGCATGGGGCAATAAGAAAAACATCGGCCCATTTCCTTAATTCAATATGAAGAATAGGGTCGCCTATTTGTTTAAATTCAGTCCATTCGTCTTCATCTTTGTAGTAAACAATCTTTTCTGTTAGAAATTTTGGGGCCGTATTGGTCATAACAGTAGTAACTGTATGTCCCAACATTGAAAATTTATCTATAAGTTTTGGCGTAAGCACTGCTGCTACGCTGCCTGTTACGCCCAGAAGAATGTTCATTATATATTCTTTCTTCTTTCTTCTCTTGCTTTTTGAATAGCTTCGCACGATTTACACAGATGTAATTTGTATTCATCACTTTTTGATAAAGTGTGCTTATATACAATTGGCCTTATTAAATCATCACAATGATAACATTTCAAACAATTCATTTGTACAGCTGCTTCATAGTAATGACTTGATTTATCCATACTTTTAATAAAGTCTTTAAAAGTATTTGCCATTCCCAAGTAATCACAAATGATAAAATGTGCTACTAAATTATTTCTAAAACCACCTAAACATGGCCAACCATATTCAACATGTGGAGCAACAACACCTTCTTCACCCCACCTTTCGCTGTTGCAATATATAGAGAAATTATTAAATGTATCATAATCATCATCATCATAATCATCATTACGATCTTTGGTGTATTTTATCTCTTCTATATTTTCTGTTAAATTATAATCAAATGTTAAATTCCCAAAATCTATTTCGCCCACAACACAGGGAAGCGTGACTTCGATTTCTGGGTCCTTTTTAAGATTTAGAGTAACATCGTCCATTTTAACTATTTGACGAAGATTTTTTGCTAAATTTCTTTTAGAAATTTTCTTCTTAATTTTTTCATTATGAATATTGCAAAACTCATCAATTTTAATAGAGTCTTTATGAAGCATATGACACCATCCTATTGTTATACAATTTTCTTATATTATAAAGAATTTCACTTACAGCTTCTTCTTTAGAAACTACGTACTCAGTGTCCTTAAATACTAAGATCGCTCTATGATTTCCGGCCTTAATGTCTCTAAGATCATTTGCAACAACAAAGTCGCAACCATTTTCAATAACAGATTTTCGGGCTGTATCTATTAACTCTGATTTTTCAGCATTAACTAAAAGCTTAAATCCAACTAGAATTCCTTTGTATCCCCACTCATTTCTTATTTTGGAAATTATTTTGGGCGTAGGTTCAAGTTCAATATTCATTTGGGCAGATGTCCGCACCTTACCCCTTGTTGGATTCTTGACAACATAATCAGATACGGCTGCGGCCAAAACTACAGCATCTATTACGTTCGAAGAATTTAAAAGTTGCTCTCCGAGTTGTTGATAGTAATCATCAAAGGTATTGTATGTTATTTCTTTATAACTCATTTGCCTTGATTTTGCCCAATAAATTTTATCAGCAATATCGTCAAGTCCTCCATCTAATAAATTAACTTCGGTCTTAATTGGAGTCTTACCATCTTTGTGAGTAAGAAAAATTAAGTTATCCCAACGATCTAGTATATCTCGCCCAATTTTAGCCCCAAAATTTCCGCTGCTCATATTGGTTATAGAACGAACGTCGTCAATAGGCACTTTGGTTCCACCACTAGTCAACAAGATTCTCATCACATTCTTCCTCAAAACAGTCAATTTGCTTTTTAAGATCGTCTATTGAATCATAAGAAGTAAGGGCAACGCCATTGATTACGTGAAATCCTTCATCATCACAGTCTACATCATAATTAGGAGATGTGGCACACCAAAAAACTCTTCGCGTATCATCATCTTTGTGTATTTCCCAGCCTTTATACTTGATACTCATGAAACACTCTTTTTACAAAATCCAAGAAGATATTCTATATCTTGAGCCATAGATTCTATATCAATATTATATTGTTTCCTTAATGGTTTATTGAACACAGATCTGAGATTACTCATGGATGTTATTTTGCCCATATATCCATATGGCATAATTCCATTTTCTCCATCGCGATCTTTCCTGTGTTCAGTATAGAACATCCAAAAATCATGTAACAAAGATGTTAATTCTTTATTATCATAATCATTTCTAATTAAATCAGGAATTTTCTGAAATTCTTCTTTATAATTCATGAAACATCCTCCGGGTCAATAAATCCAGTTTGCTCCATGTTAAAACCCGCTAAAAGTCTGTAAAGATATGATTTTTGCTTAAATACTTTCCATTCAATTCCGTTGATTCTAATACACACACCCTCTCTGATATGTCTTGGGTCGATTGGGTCTGGACCATCAGAAAGTTCTTCAACTGTTTTCTTTAGTTTTTCCAAATCTCCATCATAAATAAATCTTGAAAGAACTGGTACAGTTTTAATATTATGCTTGTCACACCATTCTTTTACATTGTTCCATGGCATATCGATTTCTTTGCCACTTTCGAGGACATATGACATTCTGTAAACAAAAATTTCAAATTCGCCCTCTGGGCATCCATAAGTGTATACCATCTTAGACCCATATTGTTTACGAAGTTCTTTATCTTTAATTTCTTGTTTTGGAGCAATAGTTCGTTGTCCTTCGTATCCACAGACTTCAGCATACACATGTTGATGTGGTTCTAAATATGGTAATATTCTTTCGGCAACCTTAGCTCGCCAGCTTTCAGAAAAATAACCGCCCGAAGAAGTATCTGTAAGAATAACTCTACGAGTTCCATTATACCGTCTTAATTCTCTATTATCAACGTGAATTCCAATTTTAGAAATAAGTCTTTCATACCATTTTCGCGGTCGTAATTGCCAGTTGTATGCAAATCGTTGGGAAGTTCCTTCAATTTTAAGACTTATAATAACTTCATCACCAGTTTTAAAGTGATGTAAATTTCTAAGGAAGTGTGACGTGTCCTTATGTTCAGGGAAAAGAGTAACAGCTTTTTCTTTAGCAAAGATTTGGGCCTTAATTTTTTGCATTAAGGTCATCTCTTTTTGTTTGCGGGCCTTAGCTTGCTTCTGTTCGGGCGATTCATATTTGCAGCATATCTCTATATCGCCAATTTTATCAATTAGGTCTCCCTCTTTCAACACTGACGTATCTACTCCACACTTTTCTAAATAAGAAAGTGGGGCCCAAAATCCATAAGATTTGATTCCTTTGAATGTCTGGGCCCTTACTTTCCGATTAGCATCGAACATGCCGCCCGCATTTTTACCCGTTTCGGGGTCTTTACGTCGCAACAGGTCGTTAGCTTTGGCGAAGCATTCTGAAATCTGAAGATCACAGGGAAAATAGATGCCTACGGCATCGTTTGGCGTAGATTTAGATACTAATACTTGTTCATTGCAACAGTTGCCTATTGCTAAAGAATGAACCTCTGGATTCGGATGAGGTATGACACTAATTCTTGCAATTATTCCGCAGTGATTTTCATTTTTCATTTTTTTAATTTCCAAAAGGTATCGTAAATACATACACATACTACATTACCATTTTTATTATGTACAGTAAAATGTAGTAAATTTTTACAATCATGAGTATAATAACCAGAGACCCCGCATAAAATTCCTTCATTTTTCAATAATTCTTTTATTTTACGCGGGATTGGTTCTATCATTTTACAAAGCTTCCACTTCTTTCATCAAATCTTCAACACTCATACCTTCGAGGGCACTGTCCTTCTTCTTCTCGATAAGTTCAAGAAGTTTAGCCTTCTTAGCTCGCTTCTCAGCTGCTTCCTTAGTGCGGCGAGCTTCTTCTTGTTTAACCGTAATAACGTGAACAAGAATATTCAACGTAAGCGTAAGTTCTTTACTTGGATTAGTCTTTGGTGTAAGAAAACTGCTCTTTTCAGTAGCAGCAATCTTATCGTTAATAGAAATAGCAATTTCATCTAAAGACTTCAATGACAAATCCCACAGATCTTCTGTAGTAATTTGACCAGCCTTGCTAGGAAACCTAAGCTTCAATCGTGACGCATCTTCAAAGATATTACTCTCGGACATTTGTGTAACTCCCATTAAATTTTAACCTTTAACACTCTATCGAACGAACCACTCACCTTACAAATGAATGTGTTATCAACCGTTGTAGAGAATCCTACGCCGGTAACTTCCTTGGTGTTTGAATCTTTTTCAACTTTCATCTTAGATGCAAGAATTTCAAAGACTCTCTTGTGCGATTTTTCAAGATCCTGATTGAGGAATTCATTGAAAAATCCACGAACATTATCATCTTCATTCTTAGCGCCTTCCAGTGCAAAGAATATGTGCTTATTACCTACGCCTTTGTCTCCCCAATAGTTGGGCGAAAACATAGCCATAGATACTTTATGAAATTTATAAGTGTCTAGGCCCCATACCTTTTGAGAAGATACGGAAGACTTGGGCCCATTAGTAAATGTAATCCCATTCTTTTTAGAATAATTAAATTTGGTGATAAACATCTTCTTCTGGTGACCAATCTCTCCACAAGAGAAGTTATAAGTTTCACCATTACATTCAATCTCTATCTTAGATTCGGGCGAAATGCTTTCTCTATTAGTATAGTTGTGAATAAAGACAGCATACTCACCCTCTTGAATTTTGCACCCATAAGGATAGATTATATTCTCAACAGGTTGTCGAGTTGTTGGACTAATATTCATATCTACATCAAGTACACCGCCCGAAGGAGATATTTTGCTTCCAAACCAAACAGCATTACCATTTGGTTCAACGAGATGAAGATCCAAGTCATTATAATTAAACCACTCTAATGATACTCTAAGAATACCATCTACTTTTCCGCCTGCACTCTTAACTTTCTCTTTAAGAGAATCGGCCAAAGCATTCTTGTATGACCAAGAAAATCCATTGGGCCATTTAAAAAGTGAAGGGGCTTCTTTATCCGCAGGGCCCACAAGAGATACCAAATTAGGAATATGGGCATTCTCAAGAAGTACCTCTATTCTATTAGCCTTTGGTACAATCTTCTTAATAAAATCTTCAAGGGTAATCTCTTCAACTTTAGACAGCGACTTGGGATTAACAGTATCATTCTTTAGCGTATCAAAGATACTTTCCTGTACCTTCAAATTTCTATCCACAAAGAATAGATCTGTCACCTTAATATCATCAGGACTACAAAGCTTTCGCCCTAATGCATTTTCTAATCCTAATTCCTTAATGGTCTTTTCGGCCTCTTCAACCATCTTCTTAGAAACTATTGGAGTTGGCCGCTTGTAATTCATTGGGGCCATAATCTTTTCAAATCGAGATACAGCTTTGTCTAAGTCCATATCTTCTGAAATATCAATGAGCAAGGTGCCCACTGCCGTATTTCGAATTCTAGATACTGTTCCACCATTGCTTGCAGAATTTGCCCAACAATAGTTATCCTTTTCATCCTTCTTAAGTTTCTCATATTCCACTTTGAATTGTAGAAATTGTTCAAGGAGTCCCTTAAATTCCGCCCCTCTATACAGGGAATTCTGGTCAATAAGCTCCAGAACGGTTCTAATAGAGGCTGTAGTTAACTCTTCGAGCGATCTCTTGAACACATTTTTTTGGGACCGAAACTCGCCCCTAATCGATTCAATTGAAGAAGCATTGTTCTTAACAAAGGTACGAGGAAGTTCACAATAGAAATGTTCCCACCTATGTGTAGATCCACCTTCTACCAATTGAATATTGTAATCTGTTCCAATTTTTACAGACTCGGAAAGAAAAATGTCTCGAATAGGAGCAGAAAGAACAAGATCATTAAGGCTATCAAAAACTTGCTGATAGACTTCGTCCTTGGCGTCAAATGACCAAATAGATACCATCTTATTATTTTTGATGGCAACTACATTGGCGTAACTCTTAATGAAGGAACGGCACGAATTACAATTAAATTCTTGTCGTTCCGCTTCTGGAAAAGAATTAAGATAAGTGTTCCACAAATCATCCTTTGGGGCGTCTGTAAGGAACAGATTGGTCTGATCCTTTAAGAAAGTGGTAAAGTTTTCTTGGAATCTCTTTTTGATTTCATTGAATGGTGTCATAATTTCCCCTTTTAATTAAATTGATTTTAATTTGCTCTGCACTTTTTCCCAAGACATATAACCTTTAAAAAAAGCTTTAGCGGCTTCTAGTGTGGGAACTTCTGTTATTGTGCCATCGTCAAAAAAAGCATTAATGGGTTTTGGTATAAAAAATCTAAAAAATCTTCTTCCGTCCATATCTCTTATTTGAATTCTTAGGGGAGACTGTGCGTGAACCTCTCCTACAAATACTAATTCTGGATCTTTTAGCATTTCTATACACTTATGAAGCTCATTAGCTGAAAGATAACCATTGATAGCTAATAAACCTTTTGCAATTACTGTAGCTTTTTCGTCTAAAGGACGATCGTCTCTAATTTCTTTAGCTTCTTTAGTAGTAGTAATCGTCATCTTTCTCTTCTTCTTCCTCTTCATTTGCTTCTTCTTCGAATTCAAGTTCGGCCCGAAGTTGGTCCGCCCTAGTATTTATTCTTTTGGTTCGCCCATCTGCATGGAATCCACTGCCGAGGTGACGCGGCTTTTTGGGCTTTCTTGGTAGATCGCCCTCAATAATCAACCGCGTCACCTTTTCATTCCGCCTATTTTTACCCACGATCATCTCTCACGTAATAACCTCTGTACAATTGTGGATAATTCACGGGCTTACCATTAAGGTAAACCGTCTTAAATGGCCAATAAAGCCCAAAATAAGAAAATACGACATGAATATCCTCCTCTTTAGCACTGTTATGTTCAACTTGGGCAAAAAAGTCTCGTAGTTCCGTATCAAAAGGAACTTCGATAGAATTTCGCTCAAAATTGAGTCTAAGAGTAACATTCTTTCTCTGCTTAACCGGATTATAAACGGCCATTGTTATTCCTCTTCTGTTTCTTGTTGTGTTTCAATAACTGTAAGTTCGGACACTGGAAGTGAAAACATTCGTTCTGGGTATGTAAACATTCCTTTCAAATGCTGAATATACTGTTGAACAAGCATACTGGCTGCAATATTGGCAGAATGTTTTACCATTGGAATATGGCAACCATCACTGTGGGCAGTCTCATCAGATCCAATTGTTGTAGGATAGTGAAGACGACTAGCTTCATCGGTCACAGATAACAACCTAATCTGCTCACCCCCAATACGTGAATCCCCAATAAAGCCAGCACTTTCTGAAAACCAAGCAAATAACTTGGCTCGCATGCTAAGAGAATCCACACAGAAAAAGGCAGCATCAAAAGTTTGATCCTTTGTGGGCCGCCATCTGTCATTAATTGCAACAATATTAATATCCTTATTTAAGCGACGCACTTCTTCGGCAGTACACTCCACCTTAGGTCTATTAATATCGGCATCATGATATCCTTGAGTAGCACAATTATGTTCTTCAACAATATCAAAATCATAAATGGTTAGATTCTGGGCCCCGTTACAGGCCAAAGTTCTAGCCACCTCTCGGCCAACTGCCCCAACGCCAATAATAGCAATTTGCTGACTTTGCAAAATTTCTTGGGGCACAATCTTTTCTTGTCTGCTATATCGTTGTGATGTCATTAAATTTCTCCCACTTCACAAAAGGGTTGAAAGGCTTTGTCAATATAACGTACGATTTGTGACTCAAGACAGATGGGGCGAATAAGCAAATCTTTACAAATTTCAATAAGTTTGGGCGTAGTAAGGTCATTAAATTTGGACTTTCCATCCATACTAATTACTTCTTTTTCCCAAGGCATTAAATCTGTAATATTAAAGCTATCTTCAAAGAGTTTAATTCTATTGTAAACCGTTTGAAGGTTGCCCATAGTAATCTTATATTTGGCTAAGATTTCATTCTTTTGGACCATCGTAAAGGCGTTAATGTTTTCCTTATTGTTTTTAATAAGAATTTCAATAAGCTCATCGGCTTTGATTCCGTATGTTTTTGCGGGAACGGCGTCGTTTGTTCCGTCGTTTTTTTTAAAATCCAAAGTCTGTTGATGAGGTTGATGATTGGTAGAATGAGAGTTGTTGTAGTTATGAGGATTATGATTACCTTTATAATTACCAACATAATGTGTTTGGTAATTCATCTTAGTAACATTTTCCTTAAGTTCTTTCATCCATGCTTCGTGGAATTCAGAATAGTCATTAAACAACAACATAGCAATATTTGTATATCCATCATTGCCACCCAACTTATTAATTGAGAACAATGTTTTGGTAGACAATTCAATGTTATTGCCCGCTGTATCCTGTTTGTCCAAGATAACCCAAACATCCATAGATTCTGTCTTGGCCCCAAAATACTTGCTCTGGTTCTTGACAGTGCAGCTATCGTCATCTTCTGCCAAAATATACATTACACCAATATCAGTATCCTTGAACCACTTGGTGAATGTAGATCGATCGGTGCCAGAAGGAGTGGGTGATGTACCGGGATGAGTATGAGCCCAAAAACTTCGAAACATTACAATAGGAATACCTCTGTCAAGAAACATATCCTCTGAAAACTTTAACATTCCTTCGTCTGTTGGCTCTGTGAGTCCACCAGTAACTTCCTGAGGAACGCAAACAAAATCAGTGATATAATTAATTCTATCTTCAGAAGCAGAAATACCCATAAGGGATACTTCTAAAAAGGAAGGTTTCGAAGATTTTGAATCACAGACATTATTTTCGTTACAATTTTCACGAAACCAATTTAATTTCGCAAACGCATATTCAGACAAGTAGATCATAACAATTCCTAATTAAAAGAGTGATTGGCGGACAAATGAAAAGATTAAGCACTAGTAAGGGCCTTTTGGCGACATGCCAGACATTTATTTCTAATAACGGTGCCAGCCTTCTTATTACAAGACTTACATTCCTTAATAAGATCAGGATGATAAGTTTCCTTATCTACCTCATCTGTGCAAAGTCCTGTGTCAATACACGCTGGACAAATTGCCCTATTTGTTTTTGAGCAAAGGGCCATTTTTTCTGGCATTACAGAGTTATCACATACTGAACAAACTTGCCCAACCCACTGCATAATAGGGCTTGCTGGGCCCGCAGCAGTTCCGTTGAACTGGTCACCACCATAATTAGTAACACATTGCATAACAATACTGTATGCTAAATGATACCTAAGACTTTTCATGGCGGCCTTGTATTGCTCAAGGAATGTACCCAAACAAAGCTTGTTATTGTCAAGCATATAAGGGTGAGTTTTATTGCCCTTAACAGTATTATTTTTAATTGGATGAAATTCTACCTTATCCTGTTTTAGGATAAACTTAAATTCTCCAAAGTTAAACTGAATGTCCCTATAAACATCATTCATTATAATTTCTTTATTGAAAACGAATGACTGTGAATAGTTATCATAAAGTACTTTGCCCTCAACAACTTCAGCAGCAATAGCTGTAAAGTCCGCAACACATTCATCTTTTGTGGGCAAATTGTATACGGGCTTAAAGTTAGAAACAACTGATAGAAAAGCATTAATATACTCTCCATAGTTTTTGCTCATATCACAAAACTTAGCCATATACTCGGGAGTAGATGTGGCTCCCTTTAAATCTTTTTCATTTTGGTCGCCCACTATATCATTAGCTTTCTTGATAAACTCAATAAACTTTTGGCTATAATCTGGCACAGCTTTTTTGCTGGACAATTGATGATCTAAAAACTGATTTAACGTAGACACATTAAAATCCTTAAAAGGAAAAGAAAAGTTGGGCGAGGAGAAAGTTCCCCGCCCAACCGTCAATTACTCACCAATTTTTTACTTCTTTGGTGGAGAAGTCGCCCACAGTGGGCTGTTATTGGCTGGAACTTCACAACCCATACGGCGGCAGTATGAACCTGCTTCGCCCTTGAGTCCTGCAAAGCCAAGGAAGCTGAAGATATTGCCCTGACGCAACTGGTTTGTTGCGTAAGCCAATTCCTGAGCCCGTTCCTGTGCTTCAGCCAGTGCCTTTTCGGCGTTAGAAACCTGCTTGTTAACACAGGCAGCTTCTGACTTCAAAGTGCTTACGAGATCTTTTACGATCGCGATATGCTCCTTTGAACCTTCAGCAGCTACTTCCAGCATCGCCTTTTCCAAGACGTCGCCAGCGACCTTTACATCGCCCTTACCCCACGCCAAAATTTCCTCAAAGGAAACGGCAGCTTCTGCTGCACCCTTGAGATTCGTCTGGGTGACGGTAATCAGGTCATTTGCACCAACTGGATGATCCAGCTTCTGTGCGACACGATTAACGTTTACCAAAACGTCGTGGGTTGGAACTCCAGCCTGACTCAATGCTGTGGCAACTGTAGCTCCTTCTGGAACTTCAATTCGCTGCTGCTGACGTGCTGGATCACTCGTTCCCATCCAAATTACTGTAACCTTACTCATAACAAAACTCCTAAAACCTTAAGGCCCGTGGGCCAACTCAAAACTATCGAACCGAAACAGCTCGGTCCAATTTTTTGCAGGAAGAACACGTATTCCCCTGCTCTTTGGTGATCCGCTCATCACAGATCTTGCATTTATTAATAGGGAGATTAAAGCCTCCCCATTTCGCATATCCCGGTGCTGCTGATTCAAGCATGCTTTTCATAACTTGAATGGCCGGGTGTATATATCCCAGAGAAACTAATTTAGTAATCTCTGGTTCTTGGGTCCAAAAACATAGTTTCATAATCATGCTTTTATTATATTGTTTAATATAACAAGGTTTTACATATATATTGGGATGTATAGCGTGCGTACTGCCCCGACTTATATACTTAAAATTGCCACCAGTGGTAACAACTGAAGTAATATGGTCAATATTAAAAGAGGAAATATATCTTCCCCAATTAACTTTGGAGGCAATAATATCACCACCCCAATCAAATAGAAAACCTTTATCATGATATAAAACTATACCAAAATCTCTATTAACAGCAGTTAATTCTTTGTGAAGATCTTTTGGTTTTACTTGAGGATACTTCGTAATAAAAGTATTTACAAAATCTTCCTTTCTAACTTTTAAAAAGTTCTCCATAAGATTGAATTCAACATTTTTAATTTTTACCCAGAGACTCCTTCTATATAAGCTTTACCGACCATATTACATACTTGTGTGTATGAAAATTGAATATCGGCAATAGCACATATTGCAATTTCTCCAGATTTAAGAACATCCCTATACACAAAAATTCCCTTGGTTTTTTTATCCAAAGCTTGCTGTGTAATTCGGATTTCTTCATTGGAGTAATCGTTGTCTCTATCAACGACGAGTGACCTTTTCATAGATTATACTCCCCAAAGAAGTTCGCAATCTGAAAAGGAGACTTCTGACATATTACTATAATAGTGATTATCACCCGAGCCAAAAGCTAAAGTAACTCCATCATTTTTGATAGCAGAAACTTTACAATTTCCATCGGGCGAAATATCACCTAAAAGAATTGTAGCATTTGGATGTCGCTCATTTTTTTCTTCTTTACTCACTTTTATGTTCTCCCTTTTTGATTTTAAGAAAGCCGCCCTTTTCACAGAGCAGTTGAACAAACTTGCTTGTACTTTCTTTGAGCATCTTAACCGAATAAGCACCAGCGGTGCCGATCCACGTTCTAATAAATCGCCCTTCGCCCTTAGGAATCTGCTTTGCAGAAGTCTCGATGGGCATTTCAACAACTGAGAATTTACCAGTAACACTAATAAATTCAAATTTGCGCACGTTCAACATTGTAAGTAACCTTAAAGGAAACTGGAAACATAAACCAAGAAACATTCTCGGACATTTGGCCAAAGGCTCTATCTCTCACTAACTTCGGGCAATGTACCCTTTTCCACTTCATCACGGGCGTCACACCATCCTTGATATTGGAGGGCCGAAACTTCGTTAGATTCTAGACCATCCCAATAAGCATGGTAACCTCTTACATAGGAAGATTCATTAGCTATTTCTTCCAATAATTTTTCCCTTTTACCATCAGCTGGACAGCCCATGTAGATGTGTCCGTTTGTAAGAATGCGTATTTGGAAGTCTTCCTTAGTTGGATTAAATACCCTTTCAATTCTTTCCATCCAAATCGCCTCTTCAACTTCTAATATTAACCAATAAAACACAAATGCTGAAACTAAAATAGTTCCTAAATCAATAGATCGCATTTATTATACTCCAGCTTTTTCTTCTTCCATCAGAGGGCCAACCTCTTTTCCAACAGCTTTAAGGGCGGCCTTAACAAAACCATAAGCCTTAAAGAAATTTTCTGAAGGATGGAAATTGTGCTTAGACACTACGGAAGTGCCGTCTGGGCGTTTAATCGTAAGACGAGTAAATCCGCCCGTAGTCTTCACAAAGTGGCCATATACAACAGGAATATCTGCCGGGGCTTGATAGCGATGATCAAGTACAGCATTGACAAATTCGTCTCTGCTTAGACAGGTATCTCGCCCTTGATCTGTAATTGCAACAAAATGTCTCATTGGGCGAACATGTTCAACCTCCCATTCGAAATAGAGCTTTTTAAAGGCCCTTTGAATGGCTTTGCTTTGTGCTTTGATTTGTTCTGATTTTTTCATTTTATTACCTCACTTTAAAATTAAAACTGATGGGCGATACACTTGTCCGCCCCTACTGGTTATTTCTAATATCGTATGTAAATCATTCTTAGAGATATGATTTCCTCTTTTGCTATTACAAGTTTCACACATAGGTCTTAAATTTTCAATAGAAGAGTTTCCACCGAAAGATTTTGGAACTATATGGTCAACTGTCATAAGAACTAGATCTTTAGTATATAGATCAGTATGAGTACACGAAAGATGATTGCAATGACGAATTATGCGAATACCTTCATTGTGACAATTGCAACATTTAACGCCCTTTTCATTGAAAACTTTTAAACGTCTATGCTCTTTATGTTTTGATAATAAAGAGAGATTATTATCTGAAAGTACTACAGACCTAATTCTTTCTTCAAGAGGTGTAAGTCTGGGATTTTTCATAGAAAATAGTGCTGCTTTAACTTTTAAAAGTTTCTTACTCATGTGATATCATATCCCAAGTGTTCGCCCAAGAAGTGAAAAACTTTATCAGCCAATTTCATATCAATCTTTTTACAACCGATACGGAAATTTTTATTTTCATAATCAAATGACAAAGTATGATCAGCAACTATTAAGGGGGCTTTTAACAATACCCCATCAATTACTTTAACAATATCATTAAAGTGTGTTAATTCTGAATCTAAAATTTCAATTTCTTCTGACTTGTTTGAATAAGAAACTCCAAGACAAGGGGTTTTGCCCAGAACAATTTCTTTTCCAAGTAAAGATAATGGAAAAGATAATAATTCTACTTCTTCATGTGGCTCGTGTTCAGCATTTATATAAGATTTAAATTTTACATCGCCATCAAAATGTACAGCATCACACCCCTCATAATCAATACATTCTTGGGCGGTTGGAAAGCGAACTTTGACTTGGTTATCTTTTAATTTAGCTGTGGCCATTTAATTTGCTCCTAATCTCCGAAAGAGTAAACTTGTTATACTGTGCACCGTTTCTGAAAATAGTGACCAATTCTCCACCTTCTTCTTCTTCTTGAGTGCAATTGTCTTTGAGGGCTAATCGCCCATCGCGTTTATCAACCCGCAGCAGTCCTTTTGCGGACTTCTTCTTGCCGTCGCCCGTCTTTGGGTCTTTAAAGATTGACTTCGCTAATCCACCGACCTGAACCCATGTGGCTTTACAAGCTAAAGAGAAGGTATCGCGAGTTGTATATTGGTAGGTATAAGAGCCGATGCCATACACAATATTAGTAGAAGCGAATCCTTTTTGGGCTAATAATTCACAGATTCTTTCACACCTAGAATAAGTAATAGAGTCTCCATAAATTAGGCCGATGTGGGGATCTAATTCAATATAACCCTTGCTGTTGATAGTTCCACCAAAAATATCATAAAGAACTTGAATACTACCCTTAGCTTCGAGGGCGGTAATTTCCCCATCTCTAGTTAAATATCGCCCACACTTACCCCATCTTATCTATATTACCAGATTATACAACTTTTCAGAAGTTTTTTCATTTATTTTGAGAAAATTTCGAGATTCTCAGAAAAAATGAAGGAAAATGGACTTTTGATGTGTAATATAGTATATGAGGAGTGAGCAGTTGAGGAGCGACAGCGACGAAACTGCGAACGACGAATGAAACCTTTCGGGCCGAGCGAGTGAAAACGAGCGAAAGAACGAAAGTAGTCGGCGACTAGCCGACAGATATAGAGTGTCGCGATAGCGACTCCTTATATAAGACACAATCATTTATTGTGGTTGTGGCACTCTATATGAAAAGCTCTTGCAATCATAAGGAGCTTCATATATCCTCATATATTTTGCATAAGATTGTACACCGTCTTCATCTTCAACGGTATAGTACCCATTTTCATCTCTACTGACAGACCTGTATGGTTTACCAGATATTTCGCCCAAAAACCACATGGGTTTATGAACTGGCTTTGTTATTTCTTGTTCAATAGAGGCTGGTCGGGCCAAAGCTTCCATTGGAAAATAAAATCTAGGTTCGCCCTCTATAGTAACTCTATAACTACCATCCTCAGGAGTATCAGAAATAATTCCTTCTTCTCCCACGAGTTTGTCCATACTAGCAACCCAGTTATGGCGCAATAATAATTCTCGGTCTTCTGGCTTTCTCCAAACAACAACCGTTTCACCCTCTTCAAATTTCATTGGATAGGCTGGTTGTAAACACTCGGTAGGATAAATCCATCTATCTGCAAGCCCTTCTACTTGGACTCTATACCCAACAACTTTTTTCTCTGTCAACAAGACGCTCGGCAGGCGCAAGTATGGCTCTACAATAGTGCCGGTTTTGCCCACGGCATGATCCATATCTGGGCTCCATCCAATACCAGTAACACGCTTTTTGAACATTACGGTGGCAAGATCGCCATTTTTGTAAGAAAATAGGTTAGCCATTATTTTATCTCCTTTATTTTCTGTATGAAAAACTTTTACATTCTTTTGGGGCGCAATCCAGCCTCATATATTTTGAGGAAAATTGTTCGCCAAGCTCATTTTCAACGATGTAGGCGGGGCCGTCTGGGCTAATAGCTTTATAGGGCAAACCAGAGTATCGGCCCAAAAACCACAAATTACTACATTCATCGAGTCTTGGTGTTGCACTTAGATTTTTGGATAATGCTTCATAGGGAAACCACCATTGTGATTCTGTATCTTCAAAGTAAACAAGGATTGTGGTATCACTTTCATGAGTTTCTATTATCACACCTACGCAACCAATAAGATCATCCATTTCTCCATCAACCCAACCAGCATCCATTAAAATTTTCTGATCTTTTGGCTTTTTGAGAACAAGTACTTCGTCATCAATATTGAATGAATCGAAGGTGTAGTTCTCTTCAACAAGCTTCAATGATTCAGGTAAATAGGTCCAAGTGGCACCAGTGGGAAATCTGACTTTGTATCCTACTCCATCACGATATAATTCAAAAATTTCGCCAACAGTATTTATGGTGGAATTCATATCAGATGGCCAATATATACTGTCACCTTCAGCCTTGCTAGTAATTACAACCATATCGCCAATTTTAAAGGTTGCCGTCATCTTTTTTCTCCGCTATTGGTGATGGGCCCCATTGAAAATTTCCTGAACGGTAATTGTAGTGGCCACAATTGGCTTTAATTGCACCATTTTCATATACGGTGCTAATTAAAATACACCCAAACATTAGACCCAACACGAATCCAATTGCAATACATGTAACAATTTTTAAAATATCTTTTTCAGCCATTAGTTATTCTTTCTTTCAAAGTAGCAATTTCTTTACTAGCTTTCTTAATCTTACTCTTCTTAATTTCTTCAAATTCAGCTACATCTATTGGCTCGGTTGGATTAACTGTGAGCTTTTTCCAGAATTCCAAATTCTTTTGGCGAATACGAAGGGCAGACGCACGACGAACATTGATGTTTTTCTTCATTGTAATTTCCTTTGGCGGACAAGTGTGAATATTTTTTCAAACAGATTTTATTTCAAACGCTTCCATGTTCTCGGGCAAAATAGATATGTATTGCTCGACTTCTTCTTTGTGACTGCGCAAATCTCTTGGCCCAACTTCTTCAATGTAGCACAATAAGGTTTTTAGAATATATCTTATTCTTATTGCTTCCAAAATTGGTAAAAGAACTACTTTTTCTGTCATTGCTTTTCTTCTTAGTTAAATTCGAATAACCACGATAGGAATCGAACCTATATAACAGCTTTAGAAGAGCTGGGCTTTGTCCTTTAAGCTACGCGGTCAAAGCATTTGTGCTTACTTTAAAGTGCTTACACTTATTCTGTGCAAATCTTGAGAGGCAGAATACATCACACAGGTGGCAAAACTACCCATAAAGATTAGGGCCGCAACAGTTAACTTGAAAAGAATACGGTCGTTTGTGCGATCATGGGCCTTAACATTCATGTCATATACAAAACATTCTGCCTCCCAACTGGAAGAAAATAGAACGTCTGTCGATTTTTGTTTATAGTCGGGCGGAGTTTCCTCGATTTTGATAAGAAACACGCTGTGGGCTCCAAAATGGGGCCTTGCGGCCCTTGAAGGGGAAAGTGGTATGTAAGTACCTTTTTATTCTGAGGGCGTCAGAGGGCAAATTTAGGGCTTAGGAGGCTCAAGCACAGAACTTCCTGTCCTCACTTTAGACAACTGCTGTATCACAGAATCATCTCTATTCTTATCTTTAACCTCTTTGGCCCTCTGGGCTGCCTTTTTCTGTTCATCCACATTTACGTGGTGATAATTTTTGACCTCATAGATAGTAGCTTTGCCCATCTTATTGAGGCCCAAGTAAACTAAAGAGTTTACCTTATTGCCGCAAACATAAGCGTTTGCCTCTTCAAGGGTGGTCACTTCTGGCGGGAGTCGCACCACAAGTTGACCACACCCTAAAGAAGTATATTCGCACGTTGTATCTTCCTCTTGATAGTGGACAATAAACAAGGCTACCGCCCCTTATGTCGAGGTGTTACGTGAACGCACCCATTTCCGATATTCGTGTCGAATCCATTGCGACTGAAATGTTCAGCCACAATACCCTCATCCAGCCGCCCATTCTCCCTGAGCTTAATGGTGGTCATTTCTCCGCCAGCTTTCGCCGCTTCGACCTGCTTATCCAACCATTCCATTGCGGCCCGTGTTCTAGCCTTCATGAGATCTCTCCAAACTAAGAATTGAAACTGAGAATGAAACTGTTTAATTAAAAGGCGTAACTAAAATCCAAAATGCCTATACCTAATTTCCATCAAACATTCGCCCAAAAGATTCTGACCCCACCTATCAATGCTGTCCATGGCGTCAGATTCCTTGAAACCAATTCCCCAAATTTTGTCTGTTGGACTAGCCTCCACTAAAGTCTTTCCTTCGGAATCGCGCAGTGCGTCCCTAAACTTTTTACACATAACAAGCTTCAATGATAGGGCGGCACGCATTGCCACTTCTTTGTACTTATCCCATTCTTTTTCGTCGAAGTTGGCCACCTGTCTGCCCAACTTTTTAGCTTCTCGTGGGCTTTGGGCGGTTCTGATTAAGGTGGCAGTATGAAAGTCGTTGAAGAATAGGGCTTTAGCTTCCATGTAGAAATGTTCAGAGGTGACTGCATCACAATTTATTGGGTAGAAGTTACTAAATACTCCGCCCCAAAAGAATAAGAATTCGCCCTTTTCTGGTTTTCTCATGTTATTTCCTTTAATTCTCTTTTTAAGTTAGCAAGCTGTTTTTGCAGATTTTTAAGCTCTGATTGCTTTGCACTAATTGATGTTTCTAAGGACAATCTTTTTATTAAATTAGGATTGGGCCTAGATTCATAGTCTATGTAAACCATTGGAGCTATATCTCGTCGTAATTTATAAGTTGGCCAAACATAATCTCTGTATATATGAGTGTATCCTTCAGGTTCCATGAAACCAACCAATTACCTTATCTACATCTTCTTCAGTTAATCCCAACTTATCATCAGTTCTTAAAAAGAAGACTTTGTCCATTTGTGGATCAACAAACTCAGCACTCATATCGTCCAATATAATTGCCCTATCCCAGCTTTCGCCCACCAACCACTCTCTTATTTCTTCGTTGCGAAAGCCAAAAGCCTTAATGGGTGTTGTATCAAAAATTTCTATTCCGTAGTACAATAAATTTGAGCGAGCAAGTGCTAAATTTTGTGGACTTCGCCTCCAATCAGAACTTAATACTATCTTAGGCTTTATTGTCTCTACGAGGCGCTTTAGGTTGCCCATATTAAATTTGGTGAAGTAATCTTCACTGAATATTGTGTTGCATACTCCATCTACATCCAAGAATAGTGGGACCATTGCTGACTCGATTTGCGGACATATGTTATATAGCAGGAATTGAATTTACGCATAAATTAATTTTTAAAAAGTAAATAAAAAACAAATTTATGTGTAATATATATAAAGAGATACTTTATTTAATAGGAGACGAAGATGAAAGTGAATTGTGAGTGTTGTGGTATTGAGTTCAATAAATTTCCTAAAGAAGTAAAAGGAACTAATGCAAATTATTGTTCAAGAAGCTGTGCGGCAAAAATAAATAACAAAAAATTTCCGAAATTAACAGCTAAAAAACATTTTTGCGGGTGTGGAAATGAAAGAAAAAGAAAGGATGTTCAAACCTGTAAAGCTTGTATAAAGAAAAGATTGGAAGAATGCAGCGATTTAACCATAGGAGAAAGAACATATCACAAACATAAGTCTGCTAAGTATTCTTATATACGCGCTGATGCTAAAAGAATATTAAAGAATTTTACTGACAAATCATGTAAAAATTGTGGATATAATAAACATACCGAAGTAGCACATATAAAAAGCATAGCATCATTTCCTAAAGATACTAAAATCAAAGAAGTAAATGATATTAATAATTTAATTTTTTTATGTCCCAATTGTCACTGGGAATTTGATCATGGGGATTTAACATTAGAAAATATTAAAAACAGTGGGCAATAAATTATCACCCACTGTTCTTTGAAACTTATCAGGCTAATTAATTAGCCCTTCAAAACTTCTGGTGCCTCAATAGTGATCTTTGGAATACAGCTCTTGATGGCATTCTTAACCACTTCTGGGTGATTATAACCGTATACCGCAGCCGACAGGCTGCCAAGAAATACTGCGTAGCGAGCGCCCCTCAGAATTGGTCGGGCAATATTTGCCGCCGTTTCAAGGAAAAAGTAATTTACAAGTTTAAATCCCCAGTTGCCAGCAAAACGGGCGCTGCTGGTTGCAGCCTTTACCAAAGTTTCTTTCTTCATCTCAATCTCCTCTTCTTTCTTAACTAACGTAGAATTAGCTTCAGTAACAGTAACTGAGGCTATGAAATCTAACACTTCTGACTCTGGAACTTCAATCCAAGCTTCGCCTTTATTTACAATACCATCATGGGTATACTCCCATAAATACTGAAATTTATCTATCTTCCCATTATTTCGAATAAGATTAAAACAGTTTTCACTTATTCTTTTTACGTACTTAATACCTCCAATAAAACCTGTTTTTGTCGCATGTTGGTAATAAATGGGGAAATTTAATTTTCCCGCAACAGTTTCTTTTTCTTCGGGCCCCTTGAAGCTTGCTATAAACCGATTAACTTCCGCTTCAGGAACCTCGACCCAAGTGCCTTCGGCGACAGTTTGATCGCGTTGCTTATCCCACTTATACATTTCATTTTCAACCTCTTTGCCATCCTTTTTAAGAATGACAGTATATTGGCTTTCGTTTATCCTCTTTATGTATTTAGTGTCCCCATTAAATCCGCCCTTGTGTTGGTAATAAAGGGGGAATTTTAATTTCGCCGCAACAGCTTCCTTTTCTTCTTCTATTTTTTGTCTGTATGTTGACGCGATAAAATCAAGCACTTCTGATTCTGGAACTTGTATCCACAAACCGTTTTTTACATAAGTTTCACAGGCACTATCCCAATCAGAACAACCATATATTTTTTTACCACTTTTTCCGTTTTTGTAAATAACCTCATCTTGCACGTAATTACTTATTCTTACAAGATACTTAACAGAATTCGCAAAACCATCGTTTCTGTGTTTATAGTAAAGTGGGTAATCTTTTTCTGTTTCCACGACAACCTCCTTTTCCGGCGAAGCCTTCTTAAATCTACACACTTTCCATCCACTAATACATCTATCATTATCAGAAATCAATTGATAAAAACGTTCACCACACGTTGTCTCTGTTTGTTTTTGTATGCGATATTTTTTACCAACAGTCAATTTGTGCTTATAATCACTATTATCAATGCATTCTACCCACTCGCCCACTTGGGCTTCTTGGGGAGAATCAGTAATAATTGGATCGCCCAATTGTTGGCTTTGTGTCATTATTTTTCGGCGATAAGGTTTACAATCGGGTGTTTGATGCTTAGAATGTGCACTATAGTAATTTCCAGATAATTCAAATTTTTCGTTATATGGATTTGTACATTCATCTCCTTCTTCCACTTTTTCATCATCAGCAAGCCAGCGCCAGCCCGCCTCTGGTTCTCCATATTTTGCAATTAAAGGGTCTACATTATTAGTTGTTTCGGGTGTGGGTGTAGTAGCCTTTACAACAGCAAATCTTTTAGCCCCAAACTCAGAACAAAGTTTTGATGGTTCAAAATGTTTGTTTTTATATTCAACAATCTCTACACCGTGCTTGGTATAAAGCTGTGGATAATTGTGATAAGATTTATTTACGTAATACTCTCCCTTCTTAATTTCCCTAAATTGTGGGAAACCATCAGCCCACGCATAGCCTTCGGGCAATTTTGGAATAGGGAAGGGTAATTCTTGCACGATTTTTAGCTTTTCAGTCCACTCTTTGGTTAAACCATTTACGCTGCCGTCTGGCTCATAATACCAACCATCTTTATACTCGGGATTTTTATTTATTTCAAGGCATGTTCTGCTATTTTGGCCATATGTTACTCCCGGAGCCGTTCTTTCAGAAGAAATAAACTCGCCATTGCCATCATCACCAATAATCTCTACAGCATAACCTCCGAAGGTCAAATAAGTTTTATCTGCTGCTAGTGCTACCATTACGCTGGCTCCCTAAAAAAGTGAGAAGGATTTGCCCGAACCATTTGGGCGATTTCAAGAAAGCTTACGCCTTCATCATTGTAAATTGAAAGGCAACGATTATCGCTTATATTCGTTCCATTATTTGAATAAAACTTAAGTTTTTCAACTAATGAAAGCGGCAAATAATTGATTTCATTTTCGTACTTGTAAACATGACCAATTACTGTATTAGTTGGTATTGGTGGATTTTCTGAAAACAGTTTACAGGCTACTCCCAAACAACAAAATTTGTTGTCGGCAGTATGTAGTTTTCCCATTCCTTGTTTATATTTTCCACTTTCAAGGGCTTCCAACCATTGTGTTTGCAAGGGGCCTAGGCAGCAGGCGACATTCGTCGCCGGTGTAATACCAAGTTCTGAGTTTTGTTGTGCATTAGCCATGTGCTATTCTCCTTTTGGGGACTTGTGTTTATTTGCTTTGTAGATGTAATCTTCTTCTGACATGACAAAATCCAAAAAAGTAAACAAATTGTCATTTTTGGTGTAATATATAGTAGAGGCAGTTGATTGCCAATTACACTGGGTCGGATTCGAACCGACACGACCCTAAAATATATAGGGTAACACAAACCATTTTAAGTGGTTTCGCGATACCAATTAGCGTACCAGTGCATGTGTTAATAGTAAAAACAGTAAACAGAAAGAAAGAACATGTTTAGAAAAGATTACACTGATCAAGAAATTATTGATGCCGCAAAGGATTCATTATCATGTGCCCAACTTTTGAAAAAAATCGGATTACGACCAGTTGGTGGCAATTATGCTACAATGAAAAAGAAATTGTTTAAATTAAACGTAGACTGTTCCCATTGGACAGGACATGGGTGGAATAAGAACAAGAAATTAAAAAATTGGGAAAATTATACTCGTGCATTTAGTGCTAAAAAACATTTAATAAAAGAATTAGGACATAAATGCGAGCAATGTTTAATTTCTGTTTGGTATGATAAACCAATTCCTTTGGAAGTACATCATATTGATGGCGATAGAACCAACAATATGTTAGAAAACTTACAATTATTGTGCCCAAATTGTCATTCTTTTACAGATAATTTTCGCGGCAAAAATAATAAATCATCAATTGTCACAAATAGTAGAGAAAAGATAGTTAATTTGCCAACAAAAGAAGTGTATTCAAAAAAGCAGCGAATTATTAAACCAATGAAAGAAAAAAGCCCCCGTGTACGAAAAACCAAAATAAATTGGCCGAACAAAGAAAGTTTAGATCATATGCTGCAATCAGAATCTGTTAGGTCTATTGCAAAAAAGTTTGGTGTTTCTGATAATGCTGTTCGTAAGCGAGCGCAAAAATATGGAATTGATATATCCAAAATTTCTATGTGGTCTCAAAAATATGGGGATTGCTCAAGTAAATGGAGAAAAGGCTAACCTTTATATCCTTCCATGCACCTTAGTGCAACACTTACTTCTACACCCCTCGTATATAAGTAAATAAAGAGGGCGGCTAATGTTCGGGCTCTTTCTGCACTTATTGATTTGCTATAGTTATCTACTAAACTTACTGAGCCAAACTTCCAAGATAATGTCCAACAAGCACATAATGGATAAAAGTGTTCTTTTCCATCGCCATCTATAAATATGCCATCACTCCATTCTACTTTAGCATTAGCCCATGCAAGTATAGATTCTGTATTATACTTACCGTCTTTATAAAATTCTGGACTATTCTCTGTGATCATAGTTGGCGCCTATTTCCTTTTTATTTTTTAATTAGGTGTGATAAGATTTGAACTTACTTACCCCGAAGGGAATTGGGTTACAGCCAATCGCGACTCTCCAACTTCGCCGCACACCTATTACCATTCCGCATTCTTTCGCGGACAAATGTTATTCTACCGCAGGCATTTGAAGTAACAAATTAGTTCCTTCACCACCTGCACTAAACATGTAAACAGGATATTTACCATCCCATTTATCAAGTCCAGCCTTTACATTTTCCAACTTCTTCAACTCAAGATAGATTTCCTTATTCTCTTGAGCTTTCTCAATTTCATAAGCTTTAGCATCCGCGATTTTTTGTATGCCGTCAGCTTCTGCCTGTAAAACTGTAAGAGTAGCCTTGGCTTTTGCATCCGCCTCCAACTGAATAGTTTTGTTAGTTTCTGCTTGGGCGACAGACTTAGCAATAGCAATATTCTTTTCTTGCTCCGCCGTAAACACTTCTGTCATCTTAGCGATAATCTTAGGATCTTTGTATACAAATCCTCCCGTAATTCCAATGTTGGTTACGGTAATTCCACGCTCACTGAAGAAGGTTTTAATTTCATCAGTGACTTGCTTAATGATGGGCGTTGCCGCTTTTTTAAGCGTATCCATGGGCAAATCTGTAACAGCGAGCCCGAACGTCGATTGAATTTTAGCGCGTAGCTCTTGATCCATTACCTGAGACAATGTGCCATTGCGATAGTTTGACAAGAATTTTGCAGCATCTGCTCTGCTATTGATTTTGGCCGTACAAGTCCATCCAGTAGAAAATTCTACCTGATCACTTGTCATAACCCATATTGCCTCATTCTTTTGACTTGTTCCACTATTAGGGTCAGCTGTCCATTCTCTGGTAACAGACGAAGTGTCCACTTTGATAAGTCGGGCAGCATCTCTCCATTCACCATTGTGGAAAAATGTTTCGTAGCCCAAAGACACCCACATTTGGGGAATCTTTACTTGTTGTGAGTTTACCATATTCTTGGTAAAATCTTCTATAGAGGTAGACTTTTGATCATTCACATTAGAATTTGAAATCAAAAATCCGACCTCATAAGATTCAATCATTTCCAATTTAATTGGTTCAAAGGGCCGCCTGCATCCTGTAATGGAAAGCAAAAGTGTCAAACCCACAAGCATTTTCATGTGTTTCTTGAATTCTCCCGCCCACATTAGGATGTTCATTAATAGAACCCCCGCCCAAATGCCCATGACAGTGTTATTTCGATTGCTGTGATTCCTCATCAATGTGTCCCTGTTATATTCACCCAATTGATTGATTGACTCCTTAACGTCGCCCTTTTGCATTTCCATTTGCCAGTAATTAATTCCCACGGCGGCTCCCACGATTAGAAAAATTGACACAAAAATTTTAGTTACCACTGTTTACACCTTTCAAAAAACGCAAAATTGTTAAACATTTTGGCGTAGCCCTTTTGGGGGGCGTCAGCCCTTCTTGAATTCTACCTGTAGATCCTTCAAATCCTTAATCGCCCGAACCAATTGCCCCAGTGAATGAAATTGGGCATTTTTGTTATCAATTAAAGAAAGAATATCGTCTGGATTGATTTTTGCCTTTGTTAGAAAGCTGAAAATACACTTAATGTGTTCGGATGTCACCAACTTACTATTAAGCATATTACGTCCCGGAATATCTGCATGAGTTCTGGCATCTCTGGTAATAGAAACGTCTTTTCTCCATTGCAATCTATATTGACAGGCCACTTTGTCAGAGATCCTTTTTCCAAATACCTCAAATACTCTCTTTCTTAAGTATTCAAGGCTTGTTTGGTCACTAGTCTCGCCCAAAACAATGTAAACCATTTGACGTGTCTTCATTATTTGCTCTCATTTATTTTTTTCTGAAGCGCCCAAATTTGAATACCGTTACGCCACCCACAACCACTTGGTTTACTTCTATCCTCAACAAGAATCCACCTGTAACCATCAGGAGTCTTATCTTTGTAACGCAAATGAAATTCCATTATTAGGAATGCATCTACTTCGATTGTTTGAACAGTCTCCCAAACTTCTGGTTTGGGCAGCCAACTTTTAATTAAGGCCCACAACTTTTGCATTGGTCATTCTTTCGCGGACAAAGGATTGACGCCACAAAGGGCTATGCCCGTAAAATGTATTCTTCAAAGGCGGTCATTCGAGAATCATTATAAAAAGGATCCAATTTATAATTAGCTCTTATCTCATTAGCCAATTCAGGCAACATATCTAACAAACAATTAAATGCCCACTGGCCCAATCTTTGACTCTC
>ERZ724505.43-NODE-43-length-76678-cov-5.431307_pt1 | contig 76678 bp, 81 predicted proteins | sample MGYA00376038_ERZ724505 | MGnify/ENA primary metagenome ERZ724505 (study PRJEB28724, sample SAMN07190884) | wastewater metagenome | isolation source: effluent of sewage treatment plant in Hong Hong | place: Hong Kong | collected 2016-03-17 ... | reverse complement strand
CTGTACATAGGCGGTTCTCTTTCTTACCGAATAAAGTTTTGTGGCGTTGACTCTATAGTTATCAAAAGAGGTGCTTTAGAACCCACTTTTCTAGATATAAATGATACAAATGTTGACTTTATGGTTAAGAATGCCGACCTTAACTTGTTAGGTCTGCCTGGTAAAAGAAGCATTTTTGCATTTTCTGATATGTCCCAGATACTCTCAAAACTTACTCTAGACGGTTGCTTTGTAACACCGGAAAATTACCTTGAGAATAAGTTCTTAGCGAAGAATCTACTCGGACTTGTTATAAGCGGGCACACCAATTTTGATATTTACAATAAGCCTAAATACGAAGAAATTTATAAAAAGTTATTAGATAGCACCGATAAATTAGAAGTTACAAAAGAACTATATCCCTCGTGTTCAGGGTGTCCAATGGGATGTTCCAAGTCACGTGTAGGGGAATTGGGCGGGAATATACTTGTGCATTCTTTGTGTGCGTGTACATATGCTCAGCAGATCTATTCCGATGTGGGCACTGTTTTCTCGTGCTTACATACACTTGGTTATGACTACAGTCACGAAGACATAGAGAACTTACCAAACTTGGTAAATGCAGTCCTTAAGGAGATCTCTTAATATGAAGAAACTGATTATTGCAAATTGGAAGATGAGTATGACCCCATCGATGATTGATACATGGTTTCAAGAATTTAGTAAGCATTTAAGTAAATTTGATTTGTCTAAAGTTACTATCGCAGTTGCTCCATCGTATCCGCATCTGGCTCAAGTAAAATCGCTTGCTAATAATGTGGAGATTGTAGCTCAAGACGTAAGCTCATTTCTAATGGGGGCACACACATCTCAAGTAAGTGCTGCCCAACTCAAAGACTTCTGTAAGTATGCACTTGTTGGGCATAGTGAAACACAAGCCACACCCGATATTTCATTTACTAAAGCTTTAAATTGCATGAAAGAGGGTATAATTCCCGTCACTTGTATAGCAGACTTATCCGCAGTTTCAACATTACCTGCACATATGTTTAACTCCGTGATTGCTTTAGAGGATATATCCGATATTTCACATGATGGAGTGTACAAAGACGTAAGCATTAAAAATGTTCAAGCAAAGGTTGATTTTTTTACAAAGACGTTTGGATCTGATTTTCTGGGGTTACTGTATGGTGGATCAGTGAATAGACAAAACGCCGGTGAGTTAGGTAAGATAGTAGGGTTAACCGGTCTGCTGGTAGGCAATGCAAGCCTGGATGTTGACCATTTTGTTGATATAGTTAGCAATTACGCTTTTATATGAAATATAAAGACTTTGGAAATTCTGTGTCCCACGTACAGACTATAAGAACCTTGAACAACCCCAAGAAGGGCGGATTTACAAAGAAAAAGACGTTACTTTTTGTTACTGTTTTAATTTTCCTCTTTGCATTTGGCGCTTTTTTCACCAAGAATGCAGGATCCTTTTTTAACCCTATAACCATTGCAGGCGAGATTTCCACGGCTAAACTGAAAGAAACTGATGGCAGGACCAATATTCTTGTTTTAGGTTCTGACCAGAGGACCAAGAGCAAAATAAACAACGGTGCTTTCTTAACCGACACCATCCTTATTGCATCTATTGGAAGGGTTGAGAAAAATGTAGTGTTAATATCGCTACCTCGAGATTTGTGGGTAAAAGGCCCTTCCGGTTATAGCGAGAAGATTAATGCAATGTATTCTTACGGAGGGGCAAGTGAGATGCAGAGATCGGTTGAAGAGGTCTTAGGAATTCCGATTCATTATTACGTGGTTGTTAACTTTGATATGTTTACAGACGTTGTTAACAGTTTAGGCGGTGTAGAGATTAATGTTGAGAAGGCCTTTACAGATTACAGCTATCCCATTGAAGGTAAAGAGAGCGCGCCTGAGGACCAAAGATATGAGGTGCTGTCTTTTAAAGCTGGAAAACAGACTATGAACGGAGCTACTGCGTTGAAGTATGTCAGATCTCGTAAAGGGAATAACGGCGAGGACACTGATTTCGCAAGGTCCCGCAGGCAACAGCTTCTTATCATGGGTTTAAAAGATAAGATTCTTGATCCTCAAACAATTCTTGATATTAATAAGCTCACAGCCCTTTATAAATCATATGCTGATAATGTCGAAACGAACATCGATATTGCAACAGGACAGGGTTTTTTGTTCCTATCCAAGCAAGTAGATTTTGATAAAGTTAAATCAATTGTTCTTGATGACCGAAGTGGGGCTAATCAAGGAGGGCTACTATACGCTCCCGAAGATAGAACACTTTATGGAGGTAGGTACGTGTTAATACCAAAGGCTGGTAATTTTACCCAACTTCATGCTTATGTTCAGCGTTATCTTTTTGGTGAATAATGCTTTTTCTTCTATATGGTAAAAACGACAGTTTAATAGAGCGTACTGTGGTTGAAATTTCGAGAAAATACCCAAACACCGAGCGCATCCATCTTAATGCTAAAGACATCACACCTAACAAATTTGCAGACATTGCAAATACCTTTGATCTGCTACAGCAGGCTCCGTTAATAACCCTTAGATTTGATAGGACTGTTACTGCTGATCCCTTTTATGATGTAGTTTCGCAAATAAGCCCGCAAACACATGTCATTTTTATTTTTCCCTTTGATTTAAGTCCTAGTCATGTCTTTATAAAAAACCCCAAAAGCGTAAAGATCATAAGTGGTGGCCTCTCACTAAAAACCGTCGCTGACGTCTTCAAGTTTACAGACTACTTGTTTTCAGGGAGAAGAACAGATGCTTATAAAGAGCTATACGGTTTATTATCTGAGGGAAATGATGGATTTTATATACTATCTATGTGCTTGTATTCTCTTAGAAACATTTTTAATGTTGCATTTTCAAGTCCTGAATTGGCTGGCATGAAAGACTTCCCCAAGCGCAAAGCAATGAAATATGCGAAAGTGTTTACCAGGGATGATATTATCGGTTTATTCAGTTATTTTTATGATATTGATAAGAGATGTAAAATCGGCCTTCTGGATATACACACTGCTCTATGTTTGGTATGTGAAAAGATTTTGGCTTATACTAAATCTTAATGTCTTATTTTAGACCTGCTGTCATTCAAAAGAAGATCAACAAAGAAGATTTGTTTACAAAGAGAAATCCCGGTTTTTGGGGAAGGTCCGCAATTGTTCCTTATTTACCTTTTGTTTTTTCGTTAGTTTTGATAGTAACCCAGGTGGTGATACCGTTGTATTTCTTTAAGACAGTGGAAGAAGGTATTCCCGTTCCTGTAAAAGCTAGTATTCTTGGTTATTCAAGTGGATTTCGTGATTACTCTTTCAGTGAGTTAGATGAAGAAAGTCCCAACATACTGGTTAACGCGAATGTACCCAGTCAGTTTTATCTAACAATACCAAAGCTTAAGATAGAAAGTGCTTTAGTGAAAACAAATTCGACCGAACTAAGTCCTGATAATTTTATCGGCCACTATAATGGATCCGCTTTACCGGGGGAGCCAGGTACAACGTATCTCTATGGACACTCAGTTTTGCCATTCTTTTATAATCCTAAGAACTATAAAACCATCTTTTCGAAATTAAATGTCTTATCAAAGGATGACGAGATTTATGTCACCTATAACAACATAAAATACAAATATAAGGTGGTTGGGTCCAAACAGCTTGCTATTGATGAGGTAAGGCCACTAGAAAATAAAAGCCCGGCTTATCTAAACGAGTCATCTCTTGTTTTGATGACTTGTTGGCCTGCAGGGACTAAGCTTAAAAGATTTGAAGTATTGGCATTAAAAGTAGATTAGAGTTTACTTGAGATTTCATTTTCAAAACGATTTAGCGCTAGTTTTCTTGGATTCTGCCTAATAAATAACATTCCGCCTAGTAGTGTTAACAGTGAGAGCGCAAGTGATATTGTGATGCCGAATGTACCTGTATGGGGTACTGTTGTGCTCTCTTCTGCAGTAGCAAGGTTCGTGCCACCCATACCGTCTGCTGTTGGATCAGTAACAAGTGCATAGTTTGGATCTTCAACTACAGCCAGGTCATCTCCTGTGCCTTCCTCATCTCCTGTACCCGTGATAGTGTTTGTATCAGCTGCCTGAAGAACCGCCGGCACTTGGGCTTCTGGGGTGTGCGCATCCGCCAGTTCTTTGAATGCACTGTCGTTTGTAACACTAGCTTTAGTGGTTTCTTCTAGTGAAACTACATTTGAGGATGAATATATAGCTCCAGCTATGATTGCGAAAACCGCAAGTAATATTATAAAAGTTTTTAAGCCTTTCTTGGCTTGTTCATTGTTCATAGGCAGGTCGTATCTTCTTCAGATAGTCTATATCAATTCTAACATCATCTACCCGTATGTTGGCAACATCTTTTTTTAAATTCGATTCAGTTTGCAGTAATTCTGTAGTGTATTTGTTCCCTGCTATACCTATTACTAGGCTTAATAGTGTTAGTAGTATTAGAGTTTTCATCTGGGTAACCTAAAAATTTTGAACTCGGCTTTAATTGTTTTTTTGCTATATTTTCCTTCAAATTCTAGCCTTTCTAGGAATGAAAGTCTTGGCAGTTTAGTAAACGAATTTATTAAATCTACGGTGTTTGAGTTATCGCCGAGATTTTCAAAGGTCACTGTTGCAACCGATGTGTTGTCATCTTCGTCAACAAATTCGATTTTTTCAATTACAAAATCAAACCCTGAGCTAGTGTTAATTACATCTTCTACAAACCCCTCGTAATTAAAGTCGTCAGGTAGTGAGGCTGTCAAAAGACCTTCGTTTACACTCAAATCCTTTAGTATCTTCTGATTACTAAGCAATACTCCCTTTTTGTTGTCTAGTTCCATACTCAGTGTTCTGTAGTTCTGCTTTTTTTCTTCAAGCTCTGCAAATTTCTTAATATTACCAACAATCCCTGTATACCCAATAAATATAGCAACAGCAGCTAGCAAGACAAAATAAAAACTGAGTATCTTGCCGTCTGTTATGATTGTTTTTTTTGTACCTGTCATTTTAACGACACCTCCAGCTTTATAATATATTTGTTTTCAGTGGTATTGAGGTTGGCTTCTAATATGGCAATTTCATTTACAAAATCCTTGGCAAGAACTAGATCCAGCACCCGAGATACATCAAGCACATCCTCTCTTGCTATATCAAAAGTGAAAGTGTTTTCTTTAAACTCAAAGCCAAGTAAGTTTTCGTCAGTTTGTACCTCACCCAGTATCGCTGTAATTTTATTTGAAATATTTTTATGAGTTTTAGTTACGTCTTTGTGGACTTGAATCCTTCTGTTCACCTTGTCAATTTGAAGACTTTCAGCATTATATGTTTCTAATCCTTCAATTTTTCCGTCTACCTCAACAGCTAATTTATGAGTTGCAAAGACTTGATGTTGCAGGAGTAATATACTTGCGATGTAGCCTAAGAGTAAAAGAATAATCAGGATTTTACTAAATAGGATAAAGTTTTTTTTCGATTTTACCAGAGCCTCATTCTCAGTGGCTTCAGCTTTGGTATAAAGATTGGGGCTTAAATTAGGGCCATCAGTCAGACCGGCAATGCTATTTAGAGTTTGCTCGTTTTTTTGGTTCAGCAGGTTTATCTTCATGGGCAGCAATCTTTTTTGCAAATCTGGATGTTATTCTTCCAGCCTTGTTTTTGTGAATAACTTTCTCTTTTGTAGCTTTATCAACTACTTTTTGAAGAGATTTTAATTCTGCATTTAGTATATCAGCATTCGTCCCGCTGGTAGATAGTGCCTTAAGAATAGCTTTTTTCATCGATGCTATCCTTCTTTTCCAGAATTGATTGTGCTCGTATTTAGCTTTTGTTTGTCTCTGCGCCTTTTTGGCGGATTTAGTATTTGGCATAAGCAAGGCTTATGATAACATATGAAAGTCAAATGTAAAATAAGGTTATTGCCCTGATTGAAGGAAAGTGAAATTAAACGTTTTTTCCAAAAATGGGTTTTTGTTTAATGCCCAAAACACAATAATATCTGCTGCACTGGTTATATCAGGAATGTACGCAGTATCGGCTGTTCTTGGGTTGTTTAGAACAAGGCTTTTAAGCCATTACTATGGTGCTTCTGAAGCGTTGGGAGTATTTTATACTGCTGATAGGGTGCCAAGTTTTATATACTCATTTCTTGTTGTTGGTACGTTGTCAGTTATTTTCATTCCGTTGTTTACTCAAGCCTATAAAAAGAATCATGCTGAATCTTGGATATTTGCATCTACTGTAATAGCTTTAGCTACATCAGCGTTTTTTGTTTTAGGTCTTATCTCGTATATCTTGGCTCCTCAAATAATCGGACTGTTATCGGTTGGAAGGTTTACACAAAGCCAGCTGGAGCTTGGCGTTGATTTGATGAGAATAATGCTCATAGGGCAGTTGTTCCTAGTTATAAGTAGTTTTTGTTCTGCTATTTTGCAGTCTTTCAAGTACTTTTTTGTGGCAGCACTGGCGCCTGTTATGTACAACCTAGGTATGTTACTTGGAACAATTGCACTGCACTCGAGCTTTGGGATTTATGCACCGGCTTTAAGTGTAATAATCGGAACTTTTCTGCATTTTCTTGTGCAGTTGCCTATGTTGATGTTTGTAGTAAAGCCAAAATTCTCACTAGCTCTCAAGTACAGGTCTGCAGGCTTTCAAGAACTAGTAAAATTACTTCCTGCACGTATGTTTGGAGCTGTAGTCAGTCAGATGGCGCCTACTATTAACACTTCTTTAGCTGTTTTAGTTTCTACCAGCTCGCTTGTTTATTTACGCAACGCAATTCAAATACAGAATTTCCCTGTTTTGTTATTCGGAGCATCGATGGCACAAGCAGCCCTTCCCTCACTTTCTTTGGAATCGGGCGATCTTCAGCATGATAAGTTTAAAAAAACGTTTCTAACAACCTTCCATCAAATGATGTTCTTTGTACTGCCAGCTAGCGTATTTCTCCTTGTTTTAAGAGTGCCTATTGTTAGGTTTGCTGTTGGAACTCCTAATTACCCATGGGAAGCGACACTTACCACTGCTCTTGTATTAGGGTTATTTAGTTTGTCTGTTTTTTCTCAAAGCAGCGTATTTCTTTTAAACAGGGCGTTTTACGCACTAAAAGATACGCTGTCTCCGGTTATTGTTTCAGTGGTAACTATTTCAATAAGTACAATTATTGGTTTGTTTCTAATTCTTGTAAAAGGATATGGTGTCTGGTCTGTGGCACTAGCGTATTCAATTGGGTCTTTTCTGGATGTCATACTTATGACATCTGTTCTTTCACGTAAGCTTGGTGGATTCTCGTTTAAAGAGCTAGTTATTCCATTTGCAAAGATAGTGGCTGCTGCATTCTTTATGGGACTTAGTTTATACATTCCTATCAAGATTCTTGATGTTAAATATATTGATACATCGAGAACTGCGAATCTGTTAATTTTGACCTCTATTGCCGGGACTTTTGGCTCACTTTCTTATTTGTTCTTTACCAAGATCTTTCGAGTTGCTGAGATCTCTCTACTTTACAGTTTAATTAAGAGGTTTAGTTTGAAGTCTGTTACTGCTGAACACACTGCGGGGGTTGCTGAGGCATCTGCTGAATAATGAGTAACATTAGGAACTTTTGTATTGTTGCACATATAGATCATGGTAAGTCCACACTTGCAGATAGGTTGCTTGAAATTACTCATACTGTTGAGTCGCGTAAGCTCCAAGCTCAACAACTTGATAGCATGGAGCTTGAAAGAGAGAAAGGTATTACAATCAAGCTAAAGGCTGTGAGGATGAATTACACCCTCGGGAATAGTGAATTTCAATTAAACCTTATTGACACGCCCGGCCACGTTGATTTTTCATATGAGGTTTCACGTTCACTTGCTGCTTGTGAGGGAGCGATATTAGTTGTAGATGCTAGTCAGGGCATAGAGGCACAGACTGTGTCTAATGTATACAAAGCACTTGATGCAGGACTTACAATTATACCGGTACTAAACAAGATTGATTTGCCTGGCGTAGATTTGGCACAAGTTGAAGATGATATTATTCAAACTTTTGGGTTCAAGAAAGACGAGATGCTTTATGTATCAGCAAAAACCGGCGAAGGTGTAGAAGAACTTATTAAAACGGTAGTTACTAAGGTGCCTCCCGCACCTTCTCATAATGAGAAGAACTTTCGTGCTCTTATATTTGATACCTATTACGATGATTTTTTAGGGGTTGTTGCGATTGTTAGAGTTGTAGAAGGTTTTATAACCCATTCCGATGTGATAAGTAGGAGACGTATCAAATTCCTAGCAACTGAGGGCACGTCTAATGCCGAAGAGATCGGTATTCTAGTTCCTACACGCAAAAAGTTTGCGCAATTGCGCGCAGGAGAGGTTGGATATATTGCAACCGGGCTTAAAGATATAAAAAAAGCAAAGGTTGGTGACACCATAGCATTTGAAGATTGTGTAGATGTCAAACCTCTATCCGGATATAAAGAAGTAAAGCCTTTAATTTTTGCTTCGATTTATACAATAGACACCGCAAAGTTTCCTGATTTGCGGGAAGCATTGGGCAAGCTATCTCTTTCTGATGCAGCGCTGACTTTTGAGCCAGAAAGTAGCGGTGCTTTAGGCTTTGGTTTTAGGTGTGGTTTTTTAGGCCTATTGCATAGTGAGATAGTTCAAGAAAGACTGGAGAGGGAATATAACCTTGAACTTATATCAACCACACCGATGGTTGAATATAAGTTGGATTTGACTGATGGCTCTATTCAATATGTAAAATCTGCCGCCGATTTTCCGTTGGTAACAAAAATTCAAGCAATATACGAGCCTTGGGTGATTCTGACTATAGTCACTCCGGCAAATTACACAGGGGCTATTATAACGTTATGTGAGAAGAATAGAGGGGTGCTTAAGAAAATGGAGTATCCAAGTCCGAGCAGGGTTCTATTCGAGTACGAACTTCCTCTGTCCGGTATTATCAGAAATTTTTATGACGATTTGAAGTCAGTATCATCAGGATATGCAAGCCTTGATTATGACTTTCTTGATTATAGAGCTGTGAATGCTGTGAAAATGGATATCCTTGTTCACGGAGATGAGGTGTCGGCTCTTTCTCAGGTTGTTATAAAAGAAAGTGCCCACGAAGAGGGAAAACGTGTACTGCATAAGCTTAAAGAGTTAATTCCTAAGCAACAATTTAAGGTCAGCCTTCAAGCAGCAATTAACGGTAAGATTATTGCAAGAGAAGATATATCAAGTGTGGGTAAATCTGTTCTTGCAGGTATTTCCGGGGGACATAGAGAGCGCAAGGACAAACTCATCGAAAGGCAGAAAAAGGGTAAAGCACGACTAAAGATGGTGGGTAAGGTCGCAATCCCTCAAGCAGCATTCAGAGAGTTGTTAAAAGAATAAAGCCTTTAAGCATGTGTGTTTTCTTCTTTGGTTTTTACTTCAATCCAAAATAAACGATAATCAAAATGGTACCAAAAGAGGGTACGTGCAGCTTGTCTCATTCAGAAAAAGCATGTAGTTCTAGGTAAGGGGGGGGGGTATCACACTTGAGATAGTTGAGATAAGGATCGCGTGCTTACCTCGTGGCCAAGGTAGTAGAAAGGCTATAAAAGTGTTGGCATGCGGGACCTTATCAACAAAGCCCTTTACAGCAATACCTGCCACTAAGTTCTTGACACTCTAGCACTCTAAGTCGTATAGTGACAATATGATAACCGAGCGACAATTGGAATTGCTAGAGGCAATTATTCGTGAATATCTGACGTCCTCAACACCTGTTGGGTCTAGCATTGTTGTTAAGAAATACCATTTTCCGTGTTCTGCAGCAACCATTCGTAATGAGATGGCAAAATTGTTAGATGAAGGTTTTTTGGATATGATGCACACTTCATCCGGACGTGTGCCTACACCTCGTGCATACAGGATATTTCTAGAGCAACTTATGGACGAGCATGAATTTCCAGTGTTACAGGAAGTTGCTTTGAAACAGAGACTTTGGCCAGTAAGATACGATTTTAATAAAATGATTTTGCAAGCAGTAAACGGACTTGCCGATATTACTAATCTGATGGCAATCGCGACTACCCAAGATGGATTTGTTTATCACGCTGGTGTGGTAAATATATTAGATCATCCCGAATTTTGGAATATTGATACAGCAAAATCAGCACTTTATCTGGTAGAAAAACATGAGCTTATTGAAAAGATCTTTCACAAAGCCATACACTCACCAAGTGAAGTTAAATATCTTATAGGAGAAGAACTAGGTAATGAGAATTTGACTAGTGTAGCTCTTGTGTTTGCTCCTTATACGTCTGGTAAGAATTACGGTTATTTAGCTGTCCTAGGGCCATCGCGTATGGACTATGAAACGGTGATTCCTGCTACTAAATTTGTAAAAAAAATGATAGCAGACCTAGGTGAGTCCTGGTAACTATTTGCCCCAACATAAAATGACTGAAAGTAAAAATAAAAAAACAACCGAAGAAATTGCTGCTCTCAAAGATCAGCTTGCCGTTTACGAAAATAATTGGAAGAGGGCTCTGGCTGACTATCAGAATTTGCAAAAGAGATCTGAGCAAGAACGGATAAGCATGTTGGAGTTTGCAACATTCGGAATTATTGGCAGGCTAATGGGGATTTTGGACAATTTGGAAATGTTACATATACATAATGGCGACAAAGCGCTAGAGATGATCATTAAAGAATTTAAAAGTATTCTTGAAACTGAAGGTGTTAGAGAGCTTAGTGTTGTGGGGGAGCTTTTTGATCATGCCACAATGGATGCTCTGGAAACCTTAGATGTTGAAAATCAACAAGATGATTCTCGCGTACTTGAAGTTCTACGCAAAGGTTATATGTTTAAAGATAAACTATTGCGACCTGCATTAGTTAAAGTAGGTAAATTTAAAGTTTAATTTTAACCCGCAAGGGTATAGGAGGAAACAATGGCAAAAATTTTAGGAATTGATTTAGGAACAACCAACAGCGTTATGGCTGTAATGGAGGGGGGACAGGCAAAAGTTATCTCTAATCACGAGGGAAATAATACAACCCCATCAGTAGTTGCTCTTGGAAGCAATATGTTAGTTGGAGTGCCTGCTAAAAGACAGCAGGTAGTAAATCCAAAGAACACAGTCTTTAGCATTAAGCGTCTCATGGGTAGACGATTTGATGATCCGGATATTCAGAAGCATGTAAAAGACATGCCTTACAAAGTAGTCAAAGGTAAAAATGACATGGCTTGTGTGGAAATTGATGGTACGGTTTATACTCCTCAGGAAATATCCGCCAAGATATTACTAAAGATGAAAACAGATGCTGAAAAATATCTTGGAACGCCGGTTACCGAAGCTGTAATAACTGTACCTGCATACTTTAATGATGCGCAGAGAACTGCTACTAAGGAAGCAGGGCAGATTGCAGGGCTTGATGTAAAAAGAATAATTAATGAACCAACCGCAGCAGCTCTTGCTTATGGGTTGGATAAAAAAAATCAAGAAAAAATAATTGTTTACGATTTGGGAGGCGGAACTTTCGATGTTTCAGTCCTTGAGATTGGCGATGGTGTTTTTGAGGTTAAATCTACAAGTGGAGACACACATTTAGGAGGAGATGATTTTGACCAAAAAATAATTGATTGGCTCATTGATGAATTCAAAAAAACTGAAGGAGTTGATTTATCTAGTGATAAACAAGCCTTACAGAGACTTAAAGATTCAGCTGAAAGAGCGAAGATTGAACTGTCTTCAGCACAAGAAACAGAAATTAATATTCCATTTATTACGGCGGATGCAACAGGACCTAAACATTTGAATCTCAAGCTAAGCAGAGCAAAACTCGAACAGCTTGTTGATGAATTAATTCAGAAAACACTTAAGCCTATTGAACAGGCTCTGAAAGATTCCGGACTTGCTAAGGCAAATATTTCAGAAGTAGTGCTTGTAGGTGGCATGACTAGAATGCCTAAAGTAGTTGAAGTAGTTAAAAACTATTTTGGAAAAGACCCTCACCAAGGAGTTAACCCTGACGAAGTGGTTGCTCTTGGCGCTGCTATTCAAGGCGGTGTGTTAGGCGGAGATGTTAAAGACGTTCTGCTCTTAGATGTAACACCATTAACACTTGGTATAGAAACATTAGGTGGGGTAAGTACACCTCTTATTAAGAGGAATACAACTATTCCAACTAACGCTTCTCAAGTTTTTAGTACGGCAGCAGATAGCCAAACAAGTGTTGAAATTAATGTTTTGCAAGGTGAACGTGAGATGGCTGCTGATAATAAATCTCTTGGTAGGTTTATTTTAGACGGTATACCACCAGCTCCTCGTGGAGTACCACAGGTTGAAGTCAATTTTGACATAGACGCGAACGGTATACTACACGTAACTGCTAAAGATAAAGCAAGCGGTAGAGAGCAAAAAATAACTATCCAAGGTGGAACAGGGCTTGATAAAACTGAAGTTGAAAAATTAGTAAAAGATGCAGAGCTCCACTCCCAAGATGATAAGAGAAAGAAAGAAGAGGTGGAGGTCCGTAACACTGCAGATACGATGTGCTACACAGCTGAAAAAGCAATAAGAGATGCCGGTGATAAAGTGCCTGCCGATGTTAAGTCGGATGTTGAAGCAAAAGTTAAAGTACTTAGAGAAGCTCTCCCTACATCGTCAATTGAAGATCTGAAAGAAAAAACAAAAGTTCTTTCTGATGCTATGCTGAAGATTGGGGAACATATGTACAACAAAGAGAGTACTGACGGAAATCCCAAAGACACACCGCCAAGTGAGGATAATTCCAACCCAGTAGAGGGTGAAATAGTTTCCTAAGCATGGCCAGAGATTACTACGATGTGTTAGGACTTACAAAAAGCGCCTCAGCCGAAGACGTAAAAAATGCATACAGAAAGCTTGCGCGAGAACACCATCCGGATATGGTTGCTGAGGCCGATAAAGTTAATGCTGAGAAAAGATTTAAAGAGATAAATGAAGCGTATCAGGTACTGAGCGATCCTCAGAAAAAGCAGATGTATGATCAATACGGTCATGCAGGTGTAGGGGGAAATACCGGAGCGGGTTCAGGCCAAAGAGCCGGAGGTTGGGGGCCGTTTTCATACAGTTACTCAACTTCTAATGCGCAAGATTTTGGTGATTTTGACCCCATGGATATCTTCGAGGAAGTGTTCGGGTTTAGGGGGTTTGGTGGAAGAGGGCAAAGACAGGCTAGAGGAAAAAACCTCTTCTATGAAATGCATCTTTCGTTTGCAGAGGCGGTAAAGGGACTGGAGAAAGAAGTAAAGGTTGAAAGTGGAAGGTTTACTATCAGAATTCCTGCCGGTGTGCACGATGGCATAGAGATAAAGTATACCGGTAAGGGCATGCTCGGTCCTAACAATGCTTCCTCAGGGGATTTGTTTATTACTTTTAGAGTGAAGACTCCAAGTGAATTTCAAGTTGCAGGTAGTGATATTGGTATTGCTCTTGAGCTTGACTTTGTTCAAGCAATTCTTGGCGATGTTGTTCAGATACCTGTTGTTGATATAAAATCCGAAACCGGTCTTGGTAACGAGAAGTTAAAAATCCCGGAAGGTACTCAATATGGTGTTAAGTTTAAACTTTCTGGTAAAGGTCTTCCCAGACTTGGTGGTAGTGGGCAAGGGGATATATACGTTCAGGTCTTTGTGAAATTCCCTAAAAGATTAACTAAGAAGCAAAAGCAGCTTCTTGAAGAGTATCGTAAGATATAAAATAATGTCAGATGAACCTATCATACTCAGTCCGGAAGATTTCAGAATACAGCCACATGAGGTCAAGATCGGACCTTACTCATACATGAAAGGGCACCCGCCTTTTTTAAGAACTGGGATTGGAATGATGCTTAACTACGGATTTTCCGTCATTCGAGGAGGTGAGAAGATAAAGTTTTTTGAGATACCTCGTAGGCCGTATATCTTTAAAGTTAATGAACTTGTTAATGCTACCCCCGACGGTCTATTTGAAACCACACCAACCCCAAACTTACGAGCAATATTTGCACATGCAAGTATGCATGAAAACGGATTGTGGGTTTTTGCAAGTGGCGTTCCGGTTGTTGCTGGAGTGGAAGCTTGGAATAATGCATACCCCCAGGAACCTGTAAACCTCGTTATTGCATGTCAGAGCGAGCGGATTGATCCCGCGTCTGTGGATATAGCTCCGTTTAGTCATAAAAAAGGTGTAATGAGTGTGTATGCTGGTCTAGTTAATGCTGGTTTTGGATTAACAGAATCTGGTGAAGTAGTTGGTGTAATTAAATTTGAGCAGTTTCCTGATTTGCCTGCCTATCTTGCCGACCTTCTTACCTTCGAAATTTAAGGTAGTTTATTGATACTCCTTGCCTTTTATGCTAAAGTCTTAAGTTGTAGTTATATAATTGTGAGTAGTGGAGGTGGGTCAAGTCCCGCCTTTTTTGATAAAATACACAAGCTACAGGCGCTTGCGTGTGTTTAGTTAGCCTGTAAAGAAAATATATGGCAGTAACAGAATTTAGTGCAGCAATAAAACAGGTAGCTGCCGAACGTGGCATACCAATCGAAAGTGTAATCGAGAGTATTAAAACTGCTCTTGCAACAGCTTACAGGAAAGATTTTGGTGGCGATGTAACTCAGATTGAAGCTGAACTTGATGCTGACACTGGGGAAGCACGCATATTACGTAACGGTGAGGATGTAACCCCATCCGGCTTTGGAAGAATCGCTGCTCAAACTGCTAAACAAGTAATACTTCAAAAGATTAGGGAAACAGAAAAAGAAGTGGTGTTGGATGAGTACAAAGAAAAGATAGGTACATTAGTTGTTGGTCATATCTTTAGACTTGAGGGTAATGCTGTAATACTTGATTTAGGTAAAGCTCAGGCAGTTCTCCCTATATCTGAGCAGGTCGAAAGCGAAGCCTATCGTCCTAACCAAAGACTTAAAGTACTTATAAAAGATGTTAGACAAACTCAACGTGGTACAGAAATTATTGTAACTCGTGCTGATAGTGATTTTGTTAAAAAGTTATTCGAGGCGGAAGTACCTGAGATGCCTTCAGGGGTAGTTAAAATTGAAGCAATTGCAAGAGAAGCCGGTTCAAGAACCAAAATGGCGGTTTCTTCAAGCGATGAAAAGATTGATCCTGTAGGAAGTTGCGTAGGTCAAAAAGGTGTGAGGGTTCAGTCAATAATAAGTGAACTCTTTGGTGAAAAAATAGACATTATCCCTTTTGCTTATAGTACTGAGAAATTCATAGCTTCAAGCTTGTCGCCGGCAAAAGTAATTGATGTAGAGCTATACCCTGATGAAAAAAGAGCTGTAGTTACAGTACCTGAAGATCAGCAAAGCTTGGCAATAGGTCGTGAAGGTCAGAACGCAAGACTTGCTAATAAACTCACAAAATGGAAAATAGATATCAAGAGTGTTACAGGCATGTACTCAACTGAAGCCACTCAAGCAAAAGACGGAGATGAAGTATCTTCAAAGAAGACAGTGGTTGGTGTGTGGGATGCGGAGATAAAAAAGACCGCTGATGAGAAAGAGCTGGCAGAGGAAAATAAAATCGAGCAAGAGGCTAAAGACTCTGTTAGGGATGAAACAATGCCAGAAGTTGAAGAGCAGACAACAGAAGATCAAAATTTAGATCAAACAAATGGACAGCAAGAGTAAAACACATCTTTTAGCTGAATATTGTGGAAATTTATGCAAAAAACAGATGCAACAAACAAAACTAAAGAGATCCTACGTCCCCCTGTTGTTACAATCATGGGTCATGTTGACCATGGCAAAACATCTCTTTTAGATGCAATTAGACATGCCAATGTTGCAGCTAAAGAATTTGGCGGTATAACTCAGCACACTTCTTCTTATCAAATAGATCATAATGGTCGAAAGATAACATTTATTGATACTCCGGGACATGCAGCCTTTTCAAATATGCGCTCCAGAGGTGGTAAAGTAGCCGATATAGTAGTTTTGGTGGTTTCAGCAGATGATGGTGTAATGCCTCAAACTAAAGAAGTGATATCCCATGTGAAGAATGCAGGCGTACCTATGATTGTGGCGATCAATAAAGTTGATCTTCCTCAGGCAGATATCCAGAAAACTAAGCAAACACTAGCCCAAGAAAACGTACTCGTAGAAGATTGGGGAGGGGATGTTATTTGTGTAGAAGTCTCTGCTACCAAAAAACTTAATCTTGATAAGTTGCTAGACTCCATATTACTTACGGCAGACTTTGCCGATCTTAAGGCAGATCCCGATGGTGAATTAGAGGCTTTTATATTGGAATCTAAAATGGATAGGAAAAAAGGCACATTAGTGTATGCGATAGTAAAGAATGGTACTCTTCACGTTGGTGAGGATGTATGGGCTGGAGGACAGGTATCTCGTATTAGATCTATAACAGACACTAACGGCAAATCAGTAAAAAGTGCTTTGCCGTCAGATCCAATTGAAATCTCAGGGTTTAAAAGGGTGCTTAATGCTGGTGATTTAATTGTTCGTAAAGGAAGTGATTTGGAAGAGCTTGCTGTTGATGATTCTAGAATAGAAATAATAGGTCAGGATACAAAAAAAGTTATTGGTGTAATTTTAAAAGCTGATACGCAAGGTACTTTAGAGGCTATCAAAGCAAGTCTGTCGGATATAGTTACCGCAGCTGCTACCGCGGACTTTTCAATAAAATTTACATACACAGGATCAGGGGATATTTCTGACTCAGACGTCTCTCTTGCTACTGGTACAAAAAGCGTTATCATTGGCTTTAACGTCAAAGCAGGGACTTCAGCGTTAGAACTTGCTGAGGAGAAAAAGATTCCAGTCAAAATTTACCACACCATCTATTCTTTACTGGATGAAGTAACCGATATGTTACAAGAAGCAGCATTTAGTGATGAAGCAAAGGTTAAAGGGAGAGCAGAGATTCTTAAAATGTTTAAACTGCCTTCAGGAGATTTGGTAATAGGGTGTAAAGTCTTAGCTGGAGCATTAAAAGTTAACAAACGTGTAAGTATATACTCAAAAAATCCGGCAGATTTAGCACGAGAAGATACCCCGGTTTACACAGGATCTGTTAAGAGATTAAAAATTAAGCATGATGATGTCTCAATCGTTGGTAAAGATAATGAATGCGGTGTATTTCTCAAGCCCCAGTTCGATAACGCTGAGCCGGGATTTTTTATTGAAGTTATAAACTAGTATCTTTTATAACCATCCATTGGTATTTCCTTGGAAATTGTAAGTTTTTACTGTAAAGAGAGGTCTTTAAGAACGTCCATATACTCAGTATCAACCAACTTAACTAGGTCAAAAAATACAGGATCTTGGACTGTTTCGGCGGAGCCAATCCGTCTTCTTATCCTCTGAAATACATCAGTAAGTAAGCTATCGAATGTTGTTAATTGCACAGTACTGACATAGTATTATAGTACGTTTGTGCTTGCAACTAGCGGTTTTAAGCTAGTAATCTAAGTACGCCCTTATATTGTTGCTCAAAAACCCCTACTTTGCTATAATCACCGTTGTAATAATCCTTTAGATTGTACCCCTGCCAACAAAAAACTATGCAAATAGATATAACTAGAAGCGAAGATGTTTCGCATTTGATAGAAGATGCCAAAAATATTGGCATTATAGCGTGTAGAGAAGCGGGACTTGATCCTTTTTGTGCTGCCGTGGCTCTTTATTACATGCTCAAAACTAAAGGTAAAGCAGTTTCATTTGTATTTCCAGGAGAGCTTCCGGATAGTGTTAAAGAGTTCATTAATGCAGACAATGTTGTCTCAGATCTTAAATCTAGAAATTTAATAGTATCGGTAGACTATTCTGGTACAAAAGCGGATAAGGTCAAATACAATACTGAAAACAGCATGCTTACTTTTAGACTGGGGCCGGTCTCAAGTGATTTTGATGTTGAGTCTAGGGTATCTGCAAAAGTAGCATCGTTTGATTTCGACTTAACTTTCATTATAGGTGCTACTACTCTAGAGGATTTAGGGGAGACCTATACCGCTATTTCTGCTGAATTACATGCGTCTAAGATTGTTAACATAGACAATTCGAAGAGAAATACCCGTTTTGGTATTGTTAACATCATAGATTTAGAAATAGATACCATCAGTTTATTAATTTTTCAGAAAGCAGTTGATTGGAGATTGCACCCGAATAAGGATGCTGCAAAAGCATTACTTAAAGGCATGTCTGCCTAAGTGATTTGATTTTGTATCTCATAATTGCTATGATCACTAAGTACTATGGCATTAACTAAGACGTCCAAGTCAAAAATTATTAATACGAATAAGTTACACGAAGCTGATACAGGCTCTCCGGAAGTTCAGATAGCACTCCTTACTGAAAAGATTGTTAAGCTAACTGATCATTTAAAGACCCATAAAAAAGATAATCATTCGAGGAGAGGACTTCTTCAAATGGTAGGTAAAAGAAGAAGACTTTTGATGTATCTAAAAAAGAAAAGCGAAGATAGGTACGCAGGTCTTTTAGAAAAGCTCGAAATAAGTAAATAATTTTTTTGGCCGAAGGTGGATTAAGGAGTGAAATTTTGCTCATCTCCGTGAGTAGCATTACGTTTCTTAATCATCCCTCGGTCTTTTACAGGAATGTCCTGTTAAAATTTCAAGAAGAAAACATATGAATAAAGTAGTAAAAAAAGAAATGATGTTTAATGGTAAAAAGTTTGTTTTGGAAACAGGAAATTATGCTTTTCAAGCAAACATGAACGTTAAAGCGTCTTTAGGCGATACAGTTGTGCTAGTATCTGCAACAATGGGTGGTTTTAATCCCGATATCGATTTCTTCCCATTAACAGTTAATTATCAAGAAAAATTATATGCAAGTGGAACTATTAAAACTTCACGATTCGTCAAAAGGGAAAATTACTCCACAGATGAGGCAATAATAACTCAACGGCTTGCAGACCATGCAATACGCCCTTTATTTCCGGCAGATTTTAGACATGAAGTGCAGATTGCTGCATTAGTTTTATCTTTAGATAGCGATGTATCTCCGGAATTTGTATTTATGAATGCAGTTGCAGCTTGTTTACATGCATCTGATATTCCATGGGAAGGTCCTATGGCGACCTACAGAGTAGGTTATGTAGATAATAACTATGTGCTTGAGCCTTCAACCGACGCATTGAAAGAAAAATCTGATTTGGATTTAGTAGTATCTTTTGCCGGGTTTGATAAAAGATTTTTAGCCCTTGAAGCCGAAGCAAATAACTTACCTGAAGAAAAAGTTATGGGAGCTATTGATTATGCTAGAAATAATATGGATGAGCTTTTAAAGTTTATCGATGATTTTGCAAAAGAAGTTAATCCTAGTCTTACAAAAGCGACTTATGTCTCACAGAAACTTTCAGACGACTTGCTCCAAGATGTTAAAGCCATTCTTAAGGATAGGATGGAAAAACTTATGCGAGAGGGTCTTACTAAAGATGAGATGAAAGATAAGCTCAAACTTCTGTTTGAAGAAGTAGCATTGGGTCTTGAAGGTAAATATAAAAAGCTTGATATGCAAAAAGCTTTTGATTATGTAGAAAAAACAGCACTGCAAAATCTCATCCTTGATGAGAAAAAAAGACCTGATGGTCGCGCAATCGATGAAATCAGGGAACTAAAAGCAGAAGTTGGTGTTTTGCCACGAACACACGGAAGTGCACTGTTTTCCAGAGGAATTACCCAAGCTTTGACTATAGCAACACTTGGCGCACCTTCGATGGAGATGATTGTACAAGATATGTATGGTGAGGAAACAAAGAGATATATGCATTTCTACAATATGCCTCCGTATGCTTCCGGGGAAACCGGAAGAATAGGCGGCGCTCCGAAGAATAGAGAAATCGGGCACGGTATGTTGGCTGAAAAAGCTCTTAGACCGGTACTTCCTTCTAAGGAAGAGTTTCCATACACCACCGTTCTTGTTACAGAAATTCTTTCCTCAAGTGGTTCTACCTCAATGGCAGCTACATGTGGTTCAACACTAGCTCTTATGGACGCCGGTGTACCGATAAAAGATATGGTAGCCGGTGTTGGTGTTGGGTTGATTGTTAACGATGACATGACCAAATACTTGGTTATGACAGATCTTGCTTATCTTGAAGATGCTTACGGTTTTATGGATTTTAAGATGACCGGTACCAAAACAGGTGTTACCGCAATTCAATGTGATATCAAAGCAAAGGGACTTCCTATTGATATCATTCCAAAGGTTATCGAACAGTCAAAAGCAGGTAGACTTAAGGTGCTTGCTGCTATGGAAAAAGCAATTACGACCCCAAGAGCAGAAGTCAGTGAATATGCACCTAAAATGGTTACAACAAAAATTAGTCCTGACGAAATCGGGACCGTTATTGGTGCAGGTGGCAAGAATATAAAGCAACTACAAGAAAGGACCGGCGCTGAGATCTCTATTGAACAAGATGGTACAGTTGTTGCTTCATCATTAGATAAAGCAAAAGCCGAGGCAGCTATTGAGTATATAAACAATATGTTTAGGGAGGTTCTTCCCGGAGAAGTTTTAGAAGGAGTTGTAGAAGAAATAGTAGATTTCGGAGCTTTCATTGAGCTTTTCCCCGGTAAAACAGGCCTACTGCACGTAAGTGAAGTTGCCGATGGGTTTGTTAAAAACGTATCCGATTATCTAGAAGTTGGTCAAAAAGTAACTGTTAAAGTTGTTAATGTCGATAGGATGACCGGAAAAACGAGCTTGTCTATTAAGGCACTAAACCCAAACGCCTCTGAGCAAGATGATAGGCCACAAGGCAGGCCTGGTAGTAGCTATAGAGATAATCGCGATAGAAATCCAAGGCCAAGAGACGGCGATCGGGGCGGTAGAAGAAATAGGTTTTGATATTTCGCGGATATAAAATAGAATAATAGTAATGCCAATAACTAGAGTCTGTCCAAATTGTTCTAATCTTCTAGCAGATTTTGATAACTATTTCTGTTCTCAGTGCAGTGCTCAGTTACCAGAGGATGCAACAAAATTACCTGTTAGTCTTAAAATAAGAGAATTTAGTGCGTTGTTCCCGCTGTTTTATAGACCCCAAAAAGCAAAGAAAATACTTAAGCCTAAAAAACAAAAAGATGTTGAAGTGATTCCGGATACAAGAAAACGCTCATTTAATGAAAAGATGATAATTGTTCTATCTATGGTTTTGATATTACTTAGTACGGTATTTTTGGCTTTATATGTCTATCTTCATTTCTATAAAACAATAACCCCCAAACAAGTCACGCTTCCTACAAGTAATAAGAAACTTGCTAAGATAGTAGATTTGAATCTTGCAGCACCCGAAGCTAATTTTGGTAAAAACACTTTAATTGCATACGCCCCATCTTCAACAGTTTTATATGCAGAGTTTTCAGATGTCGGCTATTTTGCAGACAAAGTAGGGGCAGACCTTTTTTCGATGGAGGATGCTGATTTTGAACTACTTACTAAACAGCTTACCAAAGAATTCATAATCTTTTCTTTTAAGTACGAGGGTATTACGTACTGGGCAGGAGTATTTAAACCAATTGATTTTGAAAAGACCGCATTTTTTGTGAAAACATTTGAAAATCCAAATTTTATACTAAGTGTGGAAGAAAAAAACCTCTTGGTACTACAAAAAGATACTCCCAAAGAAGCACTTACATTGATTCAATCTGTGAAAAAAGGACAAAGCTTGAACTTGTCGCTTAATCCGGCATTCATTAAAGCAATGAACTCTCTTCCGGCGACAGGACAGGTGCGCGTAGCTGTGCTTGAAAAGACTGAACGAGAGGGACTGCTTCGACAATTATCACAAAATTTAACCCAACCTGAAAAAGAGCTTTTTGTAAAAGTTCTTTCATCAGGTTTTAATGAACTAGTTATAAAGAAGATCAAATGACAGATAAAGACCAATTTTTGTTTGAAGAATTAAGTTTGCTTTCTCAAAAGCTTGATAAGGCCATTTCTTTGCCTGATGAGTTGCGTAGTCGCGCAGATTACATGCTCAAGAGACTAAACAGGATGGCGCAAACCGGAGGATACGCCTCCGAATTTGATACTTTATCAAGATATATAGAAACTTTAATAGATATTCCTTGGAATATCAGAACTCAAGATAGACTTGATTTGGATGTTGCCAAAGAGGTGTTGAATAAGAATCACTACGGTATGGAAGATGTGAAACAAGTGATGCTTGAGTATCTGGCTACTATGATTTTGATGCAAAAAAGAGGGCAAGACTCCATTTCCAAAGCTCCTATTTTACTGCTTGTAGGTTTACAAGGTGTTGGTAAAACAACACTCGCTTATTCAATCGCTGAGGCGTTAAACAGAAAGTTTATGAGAATTGCTATGGGTGCTATTGGTTCTGTTCTTGAAATAAGAGGAAAGACCAAAGCATTTCCGGAAGCCGAACCGGGACAGATTATCAAGGCCTTGATACGAAGTGGCGTTACTAATCCAGTTATATTGTTAGACGAAATTGATAAAGCAAGTGGTCAAGAAGGGCTGCGATCTGATGTTATGGCTGTTTTACTTGAGATACTGGATCCTAAACAAAATATTGAATTCAGAGATCACTATATAGATTATCCAATTGACCTATCCCAAGTCTTGTTTATTTGTAGTGCGAACAATCTTGGAACTATATCTGCAGCACTTCTGGATCGTATGGAGGTTATTAAAATGCCAGCCTATACTGATCAAGAAAAGATAGTTATAGCTAGGGATTATATTTTACCCAAAGTGTTGGAAAGATCGGGACTTAGGGAAGGGGAGCTTGTCATTGATCCAAACTTATGGCCGGGGGTTGTTAGACCCTTCGGGTTTGACACAGGTATTAGAAGCTTAGAGCGAACTTTGCAGGCAGTGTGCAGGAAGGTTGCAAAAGAAATTGTTGAAGGAAAATCTACAACTGTAACAATTAATGCAGATAATCTAAAATATTATCTACCAAAGTAATTATGGAAACACCGGATATAATAAAAAAAGTCGATCAAGATAGAAAAGATGGGTACAGGCCGTCGGTAATGTTATTATTGACATGTGAAAAGAAGCTTCTCATTTTTTTTGCAAAAGAATATCAACAATGGGTTTTTCCTCAAACAGGTGTAGAAAATGGCGAAACATTCGAGCAAGCATTGATTAGACTAATAAATGACGAGGTAGGTACATACATAATTGATAAATTTACAGAACCTCTGACTTTAATAGGTGAGAAAAAAAGCGCTTTTCCTAATCGTGTTCAGGGTTCAAAAGATATGCGCACTGATGACGGTGAGGAAATAACCATGATTGGCAAGATGTATTATATCTTTAGCGGTGGGATTTCTGATACCCGTATTGATGTTTCAAAATCAATTTTTGCAGATTCCTTTTTCTTAAATGCTAAAGAAGCAGAATTTGTTTTCAATAACATGTTGCAGGTAAATAAAAAGGAAGTCTTTATACACGCCTTAAAATCCTTAGTATCTAAGGGTTTGGTTGTATGAATCAAGAGGATAAACAATCACGCTTTAATAGCATTATTGCAACTATCCAAGCTTGTAAAAAATGCAGACTCTGTGAGAATGCAATACAGGCTGTTCCAGGTGAGGGCAATATAAATGCTGAGCTTGTATTTATTGGAGAAGCGCCGGGTGAAAAAGAAGACTTGTCAGGCAGGCCATTTGTGGGCAGAGCAGGACTTCTCCTTGATAGGCTGTTAGAAAAGATTGGTATGGCAAGATCGGATGTTTGGATTGGCAACATTGTTAAGCATAGGCCTCCTCAGAACCGTGATCCTTTACCTGATGAAATAACAGCATGCTCTCCTTATCTTGCTATGCAGTTGGAGCTTATCGCACCTCGGTTGGTTGTGACACTAGGTAGATATGCTATGAGCTATTTCCATCCTGCGGGAAAGATCTCACTTGACCATGGGAATGTAATTACATTGCCTAAGTTCACTCTTTTTCCTGTATATCATCCTGCAGCAGCTCTGCGTAATCCGTCATTTGCTAAGGCTCTAGTAAAAGATTTTCTACTGATTCCCAAAATACTTGAGCAACAAAAAAATTCAACAGAAAGGGTTGGTCTTACCAAAACAGCGTCTTCTTCAGAGGATGGCCAGCTTGGACTTTATTTGTAAAAATGGTAAAGTTTATGAGTGAGACCTGCTCAAATAAACTCAATATTGTCTTCTAATGATTTAAAAATAATAAAGCTTGGGAGTGAAGTTGGTGCTACCAAAAACATGACCGTATACGAATCCGGCGATGATATTATTGTTGTAGATTGCGGTATTGGTTATCCTGATACAGAACTCCCGGGTGTTGACATTGTTATTCCGGATATAACCTATCTATTAGAAAATAAGTCAAAAGTTAGAGCAATCCTTGTAACACATGCGCATGAAGATCATTTCGGAGCCATACCTTTTGTAATACAAGATTTAAATGTACCGATTTACGCATGTCCCTTGGTACAAGGCATGATCCGTAAAAGATTAGAAGAAAGAAATCCTGGAGGAGCACAAAATATCTCTTTTAATACGATCTCTTCAGAAACTCCGGTTATCAAATTTGGGAATTTTTCAATTGAATTTTTCAGAGTGAATCACTCAGTACCTGATTCTCTAGGATTTGCAATAAAAACTCCACAAGGCACAATACTTCATATGGCAGATTTTAAGATCGATTGGTCGCCTGTGATTGATAAGCCTATTGAATTAGATAAGATAGCAGCATATGGGGACAATGGTGTTCTTTGTTTACTTTCCGACTGTTTAGGTGTTACCCACGAAGGTTACACTAAATCAGAACGAACAATTCAAGCAACCTTCGATGATTTGTTTATCAATGCGCATGGAAAGCAGATTTTTGTAACAACCATATCATCTAACATCTCACGAGTGCACCAAGTAATTTCTTCTGCCATAAAGGCCGGTAGAAAGGTTGTTTTTGTAGGTAGATCCATATCGCAAACAGCTGAGATTGCAAAGGGACTTAAATACCTTCCATTTTCAGATGAAGTATATGTAGATATGAAGGAAATAGGGCAGTATGCACCTGACTCTCTGGTATATATTATTGCAGGTTGCTATGGGCAAGAGGGCTCGGCACTATTTAGACTTGCTCATAACGATCATCAGCAACTCTCAATTCAGGATGGCGATCTTGTAATCTTTGCAGCTGATCCAGGTCCACCGAGTACTTATGAGCCTGTGGATAATATTTTACATTACTTAACAGTTGCAGGTGCAGAAGTACTTTACAGCGAGATCCAAGACAACTTACATGTTTCAGGCCATGGCAAAAGGGGGGATCTTGAAACTGTTGCCAGTATTTGCAAAGCAAAATACTACATACCTATCGGGGGTACTGCTGCCAGGATGCGAGCCTATACTCACATGGTAGAAGGCTTAGGTGTTGCGAAAGATCATGTTTATGAACTATTAGAGGGAGAAAGCGTTGTGTTTTCTTCAGGAAATGCTCGTAAGGGAGATAGAATTGAGGTTGATAACATCTATATAGATCCCAAGGGTAATGGTGTTCTAGGCGAAGTAATTCTCAAAGACAGGGAGAAACTGTCTGGTGAAGGTGTTTTTGTTGTAATAGTGCCTGTTTCTAAAGATAAGACTAAAGTTGTTGGGAGTGCAGAGGTTGTTACCAGGGGGTTTATCTATGTTAAAGAGAACCTTTCTTTCCTGGGAAGATCCAAAGATGTTGTAAATAAAATACTGGATAAAGAGACTCAGATAAACGACTGGAATGCATTGAAAAACAAGATTGAGAAGAAACTAGATAAATTCTTTGTAGATGAGATTGGTAGAAAGCCGGTCCTATTAGTGACCATGGTTACAGTGTAAGTTATAAATACAACCTGAGCATTTTCCTTCGGTGTGGCCAGACGGGCTATAGAGGTTAATCATTCAAAATACGTCTCAAGGGATGCATGTTTGGTTTCAGTACTTAATATCAAACATGTTAGAATAACAGTGTAGTTGTTTGAGAGTCCTCAATATTTATGTCTCAACACAGTAATTTCAAAGATTTGTCCCTCAAAATTAAACTTGAGATTAATAATGCATCTAATATATTGCTTCATTGCCATCCATACCCGGACCCAGACTCGGTGTGCTCTGTTCTAGCTATGCAATCTGTTCTTGGGCAAATGGGTAAGAATGTTACAGTAATACAAGGAGATACGGATATACCCACAAATTTATGTGAACTCAAAAACATTTCCTTAATTAAGCAACAAGATTGGACACAAATCGATACAACTGCATTTGATTTGTTTATTATATTAGACAGTTCCTCTTTATCACAAATTACACAAAAGGTAGATGTTGTACTGCCGGTAACTATGCGGACTGTTGTTATTGATCATCACAATACAAATGAGCATTTTGGAGATATAAATTTAGTGGAAGAAACATATGCTTCAACAACGCAGATTCTATATGATCTATTCACTTTATGGGAAGTTTCCATCTCAAAAGATTTGGCTTTATATTTATTCTTAGGTATGTTTGCAGATACTGGAGGCTTCAGATATTTTAATACTACGCCTGAAGTGTTTCAGACAGCACATGAGCTAGTAAGAATTCAGCCAGACTATCATGAAGCCCTTTTTAGTATGGATAACAATAAGTCAGCTGTTGAACTAGAAATGGTGGGTTTGGCTTTAATGTCACTTGAAAAGTATTATTCTGACAAAATAGTGTTTTCAATAATACCTTACTATGAAGTTCATAAACGTAATTTAACAAAAGAACAAGCGATGGAGGGTCTTATCGCTAATACACTTAGATCGGTAAAGGGTTGGCAAGTTGTAGCAAGTTTGGTAGAAGCGGAACCTAATATAGTTACTATTAGTCTAAGAACCAGAGATGAACTCAGGTATGATATGAGTTTGATTGCTCGGGCTGTAGGTGCCAAAGGCGGGGGGCATAGAGGTGCTGCAGGAACAACTGTTTATCAAAGCATTGATCAAGCAAAAGTTGAATTGTTAGAGAAATTATTACTAAATTATCCAGATCTGGCATAAAAAACATCTTGTCCTAGGACTAAGTAGTAGTTGGGGATAATCTTGATCCTGTCCGCTTTTTCTGAACACCGTCATCCCCCCTAATACAAAGGCTTCCACATTTTGTAACAGATGAATTGTAACTATATTGATGATATTATGTGAGTAATGTCCGCTAAACGAGGTAGAAAAAAGAAGTTTAAATTAAATTTCGATACTGGTATTTTCAAATCGTTTTTTGCTATTGGGCTATTCATATTTGGTGCGCTTGCGCTCATTTCTTTTATTGCTCCTGATTACTCTTTGAACAGGCAGATAAATGCAGCTCTGCGACACTTCATGGGCTTTGCAGCCGTGTTTATACCATTTATCCTTATTTTGTTATCTCTTTTCATGATTCAGGCTCTCAGGCCTAAATTTGCAAATGTTAAGGTTCTTACCAGCTTAAGTGGTTTGACTGTTAGTATCGCCGGGTTGTTCCATTTATTCTATTCGGATACAGCTTTGGAAATGGCTGAGGAGGGTTATGGGGGTGGTTTTGTTGGTTATGAGATTTCTCAGCTACTTCGTAATACTGTTTCGGTTTACGGAGGGTTTGTTATACTAATTGGCTCAATCCTCATATTCTCTTTAATTCTGTTTAATACTTCACTTGATAGTTTCTTAGGTAAAATCTCAGCTTTAAAGACATTTGTTGCCGAAAAGCTTCATGTTAAATTGCCTTCAAGATCCAAAGCATTAAAAGATGCAAGCGTACTACCTTTAGAGCAGTCTATCCAAACTCAACAAAGCCTTGCTTTTGCCCCCAAAGAAGACTTGAGTTTACTTCCCGCCACTTCTCTTGAAGGTAAAAAGGCGAAAATAGAAGTAATTCCGACCATGTCTGAGCCCCAGAATGAGAATGTGGATAGCATTGCCGCAACTCTTGAAGGTTCGAGTGCTGTTAATTTTAATCCCAGCTCCTTGCCTTATAATAATAAAGTGTGGGAATTACCTCCGGTCGAGTTACTAAACGAACCTTTACCGGACACCGTTGATCGTGGAGACGTAAAACAAAGAGAGCAAATAATAATAAATACTCTTAAGTCATTTGGCATTAACGCTCAGATGAAAGGTACAAGTTATGGCCCAACTGTTACCAGATACGCCATTTTTGCAGAGCAGGGTACCAAGATTACAAAAATTGCTTCACTGCAATATGATTTAGCGTTGGCTTTAGCATCTCCTACCGGCTCAGTGCGTATTGAAGCTCCCATGCCGGGTACTCATTTCATTGGTATAGAAGTGCCGAATAACACTAGAACGACTGTTAGTTTTAAAGAGGTTTTTGTATCTGATGTAATGAAGAATTCAAAATCTCCTTTGTCTGTTGTTCTTGGTAAAGACGTAGGCGGAGCTCCATTGATCTATTCTATCTCAAAGATGCCTCATTTGTTGGTTGCAGGGGCCACCGGATCGGGTAAATCCGTTTTTCTGCATTCCCTTATGTTTTCGCTTCTCTATAAATGCAGTCCTTTAGAATGTAAATTCCTACTTATTGACCCCAAACGAGTTGAGCTTGTACATTACGCAGATATTCCACATTTGCTATCACCGGTTGTTACCGATGTAGATAAGGCTGCCTCAGTTTTCAAATGGGCGGTAGGTGAAATGGAGAAGAGATATAAATTATTTGAAAGTGCACGGGCAAGAAATATCGAAAGCTATAACGAGAAAGCAGGTTTTCAAGCCCTTTCCTATATTGTTATCATTGTTGATGAACTTGGAGAAATCATGGTTTCAGATCCTGCTGCAGTGGAGAAGAATATTATTAGATTGGGCCAGCTTGCAAGGGCTACAGGTATTCACTTAGTTCTCACCACCCAACGACCTTCAACTAACATAGTAACAGGTTTAATCAAAGCTAATATTCCGTGCAGGATTGCATTTAATGTCACTAGTAACACAGACTCACGAGTGGTTATTGATCAACCCGGGGCTGAAAAACTTATGGGTAAGGGGGATATGTTGTTTGTTCCACCGGATGCGGCAAAACCAACACGAATTCAAGGTGTAATGATTTGGGAAGATGAAATCAGCAGATTAGTAAACTATCTTAAAAATTCTGGGTTTGGTACATCGTATGAAGATAGCATTTTTGACAAAGCCCCCTCAAATAGTGGGATGGGAGGGTCTTCTTCCGGTGATAAAGATGACTTGTTTGATGAAGCCTCCGATTTGGTACAAAGCACCGGAAGAGCGTCAGCTACTTTCTTGCAAAGAAGATTATCTATTGGATACTCAAGAGCAGCCAGGATACTTGATGAACTTGAAGATGCAGGTATAATTGGTCCTGCACGAGGCAGTAAGCCAAGGGAAATATTAATTGGCGGTACGCCTATACTAAGCGCAGATGACATTGATGATAATACATTTCCAATTGCCCCGTCATTAGATAATGAAAACAGTAAGTCAAATTCTTTCTTCTGAGCGTAAAAGAAAAAAATGGACGCTTGAAGAAGTATATAAGTTTACAAAGATAAACCCGGTATATATAAAAGCTTTAGAAAGCGGGGATTATTCCACTTTTAACGGTAAAGTGCATGCCAAAGGGTTTCTTAAGATATACGCTCAATTCCTTGAACTAGATATTGAAGAATTGTTGGCGTTTTGGAGAAGGGAGTATGAAGGAGAATATGAACGTGGCGTAAGAGGAAAGAAGATAACCAATTTGAAAAAAAGCGTTTTTCCCACACTCTCGAAGATAACTCTTGGTTATAAAAGCCTTTCTGCACTTACAGCGGTGCTTTTAGTTATCGGTTTTTTTACATACATTTTATATCAATATAATAAGTATTCGAAAGACCCAATACTTATTGTTTCTTCTCCTAAAGATGGGGTGGTTGTCAGAGCTAATTTTGTTGATGTAGTAGGTAATACTGAAGCTGAGTCTGAGATGTATCTTAACAACCAAGTAATACCTCTTGATGAAAGCGGTAACTTCACAACTGTGATTCAGCTCACCAAAGGCACAAACACCCTCACTTTTAGTGTTAAGAATAGACTGGGCAGTGTTACCACTAAGAAAGTAACAGTAACCTATAAACCTGAGCGAGAAATTCCTATAGTTGAAGTCGGAAACGAATCTTCTGAGTCTAGTCCCACCACTCTTGACCGTTGACTCCCCCGCGTAGAAATGGGATACTTAATTTAGAAATTGATTGTTAGTTCTGCCCCGAACAATTAATCTTGCTCGGCGCCACTAAAAAATTATTAATGGATATTCAACTTGTTTTGGTAATAATACTCGCCCTTTTAACTATTAATGTGCTTATAGTTGGTATCTATGTGGTTTTTGTTTTAAAAGATTTCAGAACAACCATCAAGAAAACTAATGAAGTATTAGACGGTGTGACCAATGTTACTCATGCTGCAAGCAGTATGGCTAATGCTCTTACATCCCCCATATCTTCTATTGCTAATTTTGCTAATGTTGTAACTGGGAGTTTCCACGCTGTGCGTTCTATCAGGTCTTTAATTCACTCGCCTGAAAGATTGGAGGATGACGATAATGTGTGATAAAAAAACAGAGAGCCCTACAGGTTTTGTAGCAGGAGCTTTAGTTGGAGCAGTAGTCGGGGCTGTTGCTGCAATGTTGTTTAGCCCCACTACCCCGGATGATAATAGGAGGAAAGTTTGTGATGCTGCAAAGAAATACAAAGAAAAAGGTGATAAAGCGTTTGATGATTTAAAAGTTGCTGTGGAAGAAAAAGTCGAGCCTGTAATGACGCAAGTAGAGCAAAAGCTCAAACCATTCATAGATCAGGCTACTCGTGTTGAACATGTGGTTGAAGACATGTCCGAAAAAGTTCAGCAGCTTATTGTTCCGGATAGCAACGAGCCCCACGAAGACGATCCTCAAGTATCTGGGAGTAAAAAGCGTTTTTTCAAAGGTACGCGTAAGTAGTTTTTTTCTTCTTTTTGGTATACTACAATATCTTTATGGTCGATCCTAATATAAATGATGATGTGCAAAATCAGCAAAGCTCTCCGTCCTCCGTACCTGTAAGCTCTGAAAAAGGAATATTTGCGCAGGAAACAAGCGCTGAGAGTGATAGTAACGCACCGGAAGCTCCTGTATTTGAAGTTCTTAGAAAACAAGAAAGCCCTGTAGCTAGTCCGGTAAATACCCCCACGGATGATCCCGTGCAAGTTACTACAGTAATGAATCATGTAGTTGATTTAAGACGTAAACCGACAGTTCCCATTCCAAAACCGATTAGGGCGATTTTGCCCTCAGCCGATGATTCAACTAAGTATGCAGCAGATACAGAACAAGACTTTATAACTAGTATCAAGGCAAGCCATGGGAATTAACGAAGTTCTGTACACAGTTTTTTGGCTCACACTTTACTCAGTACTATTGGCTTTATTTATACTAGGAATTTTTGTATATTTTTTAAGATCCAGACAAAAGAAAAACGAAAGTGAGAACAGATATAAGCTCACTTTTATGCAGATCAAAGTTCCGCAACAAAATGAAATTGAGATTGCAGAAGCGGAGCAAATGTTTGCAGGTTTTATGGGTTTTAAGAGATCTATGTTCTCATCCCTTACCAGAAATGCTTATACCTTGTCTTTTGAAATTATCTCAAAAAAAGAAGGCATTGCATTTTATGCAGTTGTGCCTGATGAATTAGCGTTGCATGTTGAGAAACAGATTAATGCTGCTTACCCGACTGCAGAAATAGACATAATTGATCCACAACAGATTTGGGACAGAGGTTCCCATACCTCAGTTATGGAATTGAAGCTTGCCGGCCCGGAGTACTACCCGATCAAGACTTACGCCGATATGAAAACTGATACACTCAATGTAATTACATCTTCTTTAAGTAAGCTTGGGAGTGAGGATGTGGTTGCAATACAGTACATACTACGTCCTGCTGGCTTTGCGTGGAGACGTGCTGGTAAAGCATTTATCCATAGCGTTAAAAGAAAAAATGCCTCTGATAAGCCGACAAAGATCGATGATAACTTCTTACAAGGTATAGACAAAAAAACAAATAAAGCAGCATTTGATGTAGTCATTAGAATTGTTGCCATATCTGATGACATGGTTTCAGCTGATTCTCATACAAGATCTGTTGAAACTGCGTTTGAGCAGTTTACCGATGTCTCATACAATAAATTTAAATCACGCAAGTATCACATAAATCAATTTATTAAAGATTTCATATACAGGCGAGTAAATTTCTATTCTTTCTATATTCCTATTCTTGAGTATAAGTTGTTTGGCAATGCTTCTGTACTTAATATTGAGGAGATGGCAACCATTTTTCACTTTCCGAATAAGAATGTAACAACACCCGGTATAGCGTGGCTAGGTGCTAGAAGGTCGTTTGCACCCTCTCACATACCTTCAGAGGGGCTATTTCTTGGAACTAGCGCCTTTAGGAATCAAAAGCGAGATATCTTTATAAGAGAGGATGACAGACGTAGGCACATGTACATTATTGGGCAAACCGGTACAGGTAAATCTCAGTACATGCGAGCAATGGCCCAACAAGACATAAATGAAGGTAAAGGTGTGGCGTTTATTGATCCACATGGCACAGAAATCGCAGCTCTTCTGGAGAGAATTCCTGAGCATAGAGTAGATGATGTTATTCTGTTTGATGCTTCTGACTACGAAAGACCGCTTGGATTTAATATTCTGGAAGCTAACAATGAAGAGCAAAAGAATATGATTATTAACGCTTTTATTGCTCTTCTTTACAAGTTATATGATCCAAATCACACAGGTATAATCGGGCCTCAACTTGAGCGAGCTGTACGAAATATCATGCTGACAGCTATGTACGATAAAGAAAGTACAATGATTGATGTACTTCGTATGATTATAGATCAGCAATACCACAAGAAGTTTTTACCGATTGTTCAGGATCCGCTTGTTAAGAGATATTGGCTTGATGAGATTGCCAAAACCTCCGATTTTCATAAGAGCGAAAAAATGGGTTACTTTGTGTCTAAATTTGATAGGTTTGTAACTGAGCGTATTATGCGAAACATAATTGCGCAACCTGTTAGCTCGTTAAACTTTGCAAATATTATGGCAGAAAAAAAGATTTTGCTGGTTGATTTATCGAAGGGTAAGATTGGTGAAGAAAACGCAATCTTTTTGGGACTTCTATTTGTACCAAGAATTCTTATGGCTGCCTTTGAGAGAGTTAACCAGTTAAACAAAGACGCTATTCCTGATTTCTATTTGTACGTTGATGAGTTTCAGAACTTTTCAACACCTGATTTTGCAACTATTCTATCAGAGGCTAGAAAATACAAACTTAACCTAACAGTTGCTAACCAATTTATTTCTCAACTATCAGATGAGATTAAGAACGCAGTTTTTGGTAATGTGGGAACACTAGTTTCATTTAGAGTTGGGTTGGATGATGCTGATTACCTTGAAACTCAATTTACCCCCACTTTTGATAAGAACGATTTGATCAATCTACCGATGGGTAATTGCTATATGAGACTGCTTGTTAAGGGCCAGCCAACTTCGCCGTTTTCCATGAATGTTGAGTGGGATGCTCAAAGAGATGACCTATCGCAGAGGTATTCCACTGTAACACCATCTAAAAACATGGCTCTTAGAATAAAAGAGCTATCAAGACAAAAATATGGAAGACCGATCTCAGAGGTTGAGGAGTATATTTCAAAGAGAGCGGGATTCGAGGAGCCTAAACCGGAACCACAATCACCTCAAGCAACAGAGAGGAAGAAGTTTATACCTTTTTAATGAAAAGATTAATCTATGTGTTTAGCTGTCGGTTTTCGTTGTACCGCGCCCATATTGAATTCAGTCAGGACTTCTATTGCAACAGCCAGGGCGTTCGGGTTTCTGGTCTCGTGCAGGGGTCCGCGCCATGATGAGATGTAATTGTAGATGCCGTTGGTCCCGTCTGCCTCAGCTACCGTCATACTACCAATAACACCGATGTCATTAAACTTCCAAAGATCTAGTTTTAGAGGCGGGAGGTCTTTTAAGTGGGGCATGTCCACCAATGTGTTATTTGGCGTAACCTTTCCTGCTACATCGACAGGAAGTCTTACTGGTTCTCTTTTGCCATCCGCAGCTGGCTGAACAAATAACAAGAAAAAATTAGTTTCGAGTGGGGCTTCTTCTGCTATTACTACTGCCCGTCCTATTAGCTCACATGAGTCGTCTGATGCTTCTGATTGGTATGTGACCTCTAATGCTTTTACCAAAAATACATGCCCAGGGTCTAAATTAAAGATCTTTGAATAGTCTTCCGTGAGATGAGTAAGCTCAGCTTTTTGGTCATCGACTTGTGCAAGTTCTTCGTAGTGTGCCGGTGCAAGCATGTGGTAATTCTAGCGCACGATAAAATGTGTGTCAAACGTGTAAGACGCGCTTAAAAGTAAGCTTAAGAGGGTTAATTCGTGTTCCTAAGATATATCCTATAGGTATTTGTACCGGTAGATTTTGATTTAAAGATCTCTATTTGCCCTATCTCTAGTGTATTATTAGCATGTGGTCCGCCACAGAATTCTTTGCTTATGGCATCCTCTAGGGTGTCTCCGATATAGTATACAGTTACAATGTCTCCATACTTTTCGCCAAAGAAATGAAGGGCTCCGGCCTTTTCAGCCTCTTCTTTATTTAGTTGAACTGATTTAACAGGAATTGCCTGATTTATCTTTTGATTAATTAACTCTGTTACTTTCTTCAGCTCGTTGTCTGTCGGACTCTTATTGCATGTAAAATCAAATCTTAATCTCTCATTTGTTATATTACTTCCCATTTGTCTTGTATCAGTCCCTAGGACTTCTCTAAGAGCCCAATGGAGTAGGTGAGTTGCTGTATGGTATTTAATTATCTGCTCTTCGTGGGAGGCAAGTCCTCCCTTAAACTTCTGTGATGCGCCCTCCCTGGACTTGATTTGATGCTCTGTTATCCTTTGCTTTAGTTGTACTTCAACATTTGAAGTATTCAAATTGTTTTGTAATTTATCCACAATATCATCTATAAAGATTTCATATGGATAACCATAGCTTTGATAGAAATCAAATCCTTGGGAAGCCAGTGTTTCTTCTGTTAGGTTTGGTTGTTCTAAAAATGCAAAGACTTTCTTTTGTGCTATATTAAGAGTTTTTAAAAACTTATTCTCTTCTTCTTGAAGTGTTGAAATTATCGCGTCTTGATTGTCTGTTATCTGAGGGTACATAGTCGCAAATATCTCAGCAACAGTGGGTACTAATTTTTTGGATATTTCTGTTAATCCGAACTCTTTATGAGAAAATCTTACCATTCTTCTAATTAACCTTCTAAGAACGTATCCTTGATCCTTATTTGCCGGCCTTACACTGTCCATTGCTAGGAAAGTACAGGCTCTTATGTGATCCGCTATAGTTCGCATGGCTTTTGTAGTTCTTTGGTCTTTGGCGTAGTCAACTTGTGATAACTTTTCAATCTCTAGGATTAACGGATAAAAATTATCTGTTTGGAAAATATCGGCTTTGTTTTGTACCGCTAGAGCAATTCTTTCAAGTCCTCCTCCGAAATCAACATTTTTTTGAGGTAATTCTTCCCAGCCGGTTTGGTTCTTTCTATATTGCATGAAAACACTATTCCCAATTTCAATAAAGTCATCTTGAAAGTCTACAGGGTTTTTACCAAGGCCTGTACCATCTTTGCCTATGTAATAATAGATCTCGCTATCAGGACCTCCGAGTTCCCCAACAGCCTCACCTCGCATCCACCAATTATCTGATTTGCCTTGAGCAAATATTCTTTCATCTTCTTTTGCATCTAATCCGTATTTACTGAAGATGCCTTTTAATAAATCAATAGATTCTTTGTCTCGTGGCGCGTCAGCATCTCCCGCAAAAACTGTTGCGTATATCCTGTTAATATCGAGTTCCAACCTTTCAATGAATAATTCATAAACCCAAGCAAGTTGCTCTTCTTTGAAGTAATCTCCTAAGCTCCAGTTACCGATCATATGAAAAGCAACAGTATGCCTGTTTGTAGTGCCAACATTTTCCAAATCATCAAAGCGCAAACATCTTTGAACATTCATGAGCCTCTTGCCTTGCGGATGCTCTTGTCCCGAAAGATAAGGTACAAGAGGGAACATACCTGAGTTCACAAAAAGTAAAGTGGGGTCGTTTTCAGGAACTAAGGATACGTTAGGTATAAGCTCATGTCCCCGTTCTTTGTAGAAATCCAAGTATGTTTTAAGTATTTCTTGAGAGCGCATAGTGAAGTAATTACACAATATATTTTGCCATTGTCAAGTTATTTAATATAATGATATCAATGCTAAAACTGCCCTTTAAATCCTCTTCTCGAAATACCAAAAACTTTGCATGTGTAGAAATTACATCTGACTATGTTAGGTGCCTAGTTTTAGAGCCCCCTGTGACCGTAGGTGAGAATTTTAGGGTCTTGGGAGTGTCTAAAGTAGCTGTAGAGAAAGTCTTTGTCCGTGCCGGCCTTATCATTGATGCTGAACACGTTTCAGCTGCTGTTAAGAGTGCAGTTTTAGATGCTGGAAAAGATGTAACTCATTTATCGAATGAGGTCATAGTTTCCATTGCCGGGGAACTTTCTATCTGCAATATTACAACTGTTAAGATGACCCGTCCGGACAACACACCCTTAAAAAAGAAAGAGATAAATGCAATTTATTCAACAACCTCTCAGTCTTCTCTTGAAAATGCGGCTCTTTTGTTTATGCAAACGACAGGCAATGTAGATAGCAAAATGGAGCTTATTCTAAGCTCAGATGTCTATTTTAAACTTGACGGTGTGGTTGTTGAGGAGCTGGAAAATAAAAAAGGGACAGACTTAGAGATTGCTTCTTTCTCGTCGTTTTCTCCGAAGTTTAATGTCTCAGCCGTAGAGACAGTATGTAAAAAAGCAGGTCTTAAGTTACTTGGTATCAGTCCTCAGCTATACGGCCTGACTCTTATGTTAAAGAAATTAAAGGGGGAGTACTTCGATGGTGTAGTAATTAACATCTCAAGCGATTTTACTGAGGTTGGGATTATATTTGGTGGGGGGCTAGTGGCAACTAAAACACTTGCGATTGGATCCTCACATTTTACCAGAGTAATTAGTGATCGGCTTGGGTTGCCATACAAAGACGCTAAGCTTAAAAAGATCCAATATATCAATGCTACGTTGACTTCAGAGGACACTCTGCTTTTACAAGAAACCACAAGTGAACTACTTGAGTTGTGGTTAGATGGTATACAGCTGTTGTTTGAAGAATTTGAAGGTGTTAAAACCTTTTCATCCAAGGTTTATATCACAGGTGAGGATATAGATTTCCCCGGTCTTATTGATATACTAAGCAAAGAGCCTTGGACAAAATCAATTGCCTTCAAAGCACCGCCGGAATACATCAAAGTAATCTGCGAAGATTTCACCGTTATTAATGATACTACAGGCAAATGTGTGGGTGGGGAGTTCGCTCCTTTGCTAGGGGTATGCAATGTCTATTTATTTTTAAAAGGTATGGTAGAGTAGTCTGATGAATAAACTTTCACTAGAAATACACGATGATGTCATTTCTGCATTGAAGAAGATTAAAGAGATCGATGGTACATCTGTGGAGGTTGAAATACCCGAGGGCGCAGTCCTGTTAGATAACGTAATTAATCTTAAGCTATTAGAAAAAAAAGCAGCCGATTTTAATAAGAGTTTGCATTTTCACACTACTGATGTTGTAGGTAAAACTGTAATATCTTTACTTGATGACGATAGGGAAGAAATGGAAGGTATGTTAACAAAACATGTAAATCTGGATGAACTGGAGGAGGTTGAGGATATAACCCCAAGCACTTCTAGGTTTCGATTACCTCTTCCTTCATTTCGTTTGCCTAGTTTTAAGTACATTCTTCCGGCAGTTTTACTACTGCTAATAGGTGGTGGGGTGATATTTTACTTAACTGCCAAAGCACCGCATGCGTATGCAAGTATCGTAGTTAACTCTCAGCCACTTGCCAAAAGTATTCCTATTAAAGTGGTACTTGGAGAAACAACCAGTGTAGATGGCAAAATTCTCAAAGGTATCAAGTACGAAGTTACAGTTACAGAAGAAAATACAATTGATACAACCGGAGAAGTCGAAGAGGGGAAGAAAGCAACCGGTGAAATAAAGATCACAAATAAAAAGACAGATGAAGTAAAACTTAAAAAAGGTACAAAGCTTCAATATTCGGAAGACGATGACGATTTAATATTCGTACTAACTTCAGAAGTAACTATACCTGCAGCAGTCATTAAAGTCGAGGATCCTGTTCCTCCTGCTACAGAGGGTAAGACAACTACAACTCTTGGGGAAAAGACTGTCAAAGTAGAAGCTGAAAAGATTGGTTCAGCTTATAACATTGATGAGGACGACTCATTGCGCATTTCCGGATACAAGGAATCTGAACTATCAGCAAAGGCGGAGGACGACTTTAAAGGAGGTAGCAGCGAAAAGGTAAAAGTAGTCGCTGAAGAAGATACTGATTTAGTTACAAAAGATCTAGCTCCAAAGCTAATTGAGAAAAGTGAGCAACTGCTAAAAGAAAAGCAGACAACATCCTCAAGATTCATTTCAGGCGCTTTAAAGACTGAGATTCAAAAATCAGAGCTATCCGCGAAGGTTGGAGAGAAAGCTGACAAGCTTACAGTTAAGCAGTCCTCCATATCCTCCGGCCTGTTTTATTCTAAAGCTGAGCTTGACTCTCTTGTAGATAACCTTGTAGATCAATTTATATTAGAGGGATATAAGCTATCATCCAAAGATAGAGAAGTTAATGTTGAGGTTTTAGGTGAATCTGACAACTCCGTATTATCTTTAGAAGAAGCTGATTTGCAAATAACTCTTAAAACATATGTTATCCCGGACATTGATCCTGAAAGTTTAAAACAGGAACTTGCAGGTAAGAACCTTAATGATGCCAAAAAAATTCTTGGTGGGGTCAGAAACATCATGTCTTATGACTTGAGGTTAGATAAGTCTATCCCAATCCCTTTTTTCCAGAAGATACCTAGTAATGTAGAAAGCATTACTTTGGAGGTAGAGTTAAATGACTGAAGCAATTGTTAAAAGAAAGGCGAGTCTTAAATCAAATGAAGAAATTCTTTTAGGTATTGATTACGGTGAGCATAAAATAGGGCTCGCGTTCGGCAGATCTGATGTTGTTATGCCTCTAAAGATTGTAAGTGCAGTAGATAGGGACATGGCAATCAAAGAAATAATTCAAATTGCAAAAACCAATCACGTAACAAAGCTAGTTATCGGACTTCCATTGTCATTTGATAAAAAAGAGAATGCACAATCTAAAGCGGTTAGGCAATTCACTAAGCTTCTTAATCATTATCTTAAGTTACCGTTTGAGTTTATAGATGAGTACGGTACTTCGGATGATGCGCAGGGGTATTTGGTACTTACAGGTGCTACAAAGAACAGACGGGAGATGGACGATGCAGTTGCTGCAGCCCTCATTCTTAAAAGATATTACAATAATAAAGCTTAAGCTTTAATCATTTTTACTTCTTTTGATCCGCAGTTCATGCACTCAAAATTTTCTCCGGGATGCAGACAAGAAGGACACATATACATCTCATTTTTGTAGATCAGGTCTTCTTGTTTACAGTGGTTGCACAAGAATGCGACATTGTCTTGTTCTAGCGATCCACAGTTTGGGCATTTGAATTTTATTTCTTTAGGCATGCACAGATGCTATCAGATTCACTTATCTAATTAAAGCATTTTGACGTCAATTTATTATTCTGTTAACCTAAAATCAATGGAGGCTTTTTTATATTTTTATATTGCAGGCGGTATTGCTTATGCTGCATATATTTATCTTCATACTAGAGAGTCGTTTTTATGGGTGCCTGTAAATATCATCTTTGGGCCAATTGTGTTTATAATTGTGAAACTTAGGCTATATATTTTTATCTTAAGACATAAATTTCATGTATAAAGAATTCTTTGAACAGAAAAAAGCCATCATTTTTGATCTCGACGGTACTATCCTAAATACAACAAGTTATTGGGAAATGGCATTAACGCGAGTTATGGCTGAGCTTAAAATTTACGAAACATATGAGGGTAAAGGTGTTGGAGTATATGTTGGTGATAAAATTCGAACCCTTCTTGATCTGAACAATGTTTCTACACACGGCGTTTCAGTTACTACATTAATTGGTTATGCTAACGAAGCTTTTCTTAAACTCATAGATTCTGATGTCGAACTCACTGTTAGAGAAGGTTTTTTTTCTTTTGTAGAGGAGTTAAAACAGCGCAATAAAAGTATTGTGCTATGTACTAACTCTGATAAATATGTTGTGGATAGGTTACTCTCAAAATTTATGTTGACTCCGTTTTTTGATGTGGTGTTTACCGGGGATATGGTTAAAAGACGAAAACCTGCGCCTGATATTTATAACTTAGTTGCTAAAACACTAAATATAAAGCCACGCGAATGCCTTGTCTTTGAAGATGCGCTGGTTGGTATTGAGGCTGCAAGAAAAGCTAAGATGGATGTTATTGCTATCTGGGATCCTTTATCGGATCTAATGCCGGAAAGTTATCCTTTAAACGTTGTATATTACACCACTGATTTTGAGGAGTTCCCTGGAAATTTAGATTTCACGCCTAAAGAGCTGGTGGATACAATGAAAAAAGCATACGACCAAGACCCCTCAGCTTTTGAATAAGCCTATCTTATAAATTCAAACGAGACTTGGGTAACGGAAGCATAGATTTTACTGTGCTTGCATTTTTCGACCATCTTCCACAGTGACTCATTTTTACCTTCTACAGTAATTACTAACTCTCCAGGTTTATTCTGAAGAGTATGAGTTTGCAGACCTAGCTTTTTAGCACTTAGTCTTGTGTAGAGCCTATATATAGGGTTATTAGTTTTTCCCCTAATTTTAATTAAGAGTTTATTACTTTCTGTCATAAATCTGCCTTTTTGGTGAGGCTCATAAATATATAATAACAGGTGCTTTATGTCAATAGCGAACTTCGCTACTCGTGATTTGAGTCTTATTGATAAACAAACTATAATTCCCTTTGTATGACTTTTAAGCCAAAAACTTACCACATAAGAACCTATGGGTGTCAGGCTAATATGGCAGATTCCAATTATCTTGCAGGGGTTCTTGAAGCATTGGGGTTTGAGTACTCTGATAAGGCTCTTGCCTCTGATGTCTTTTTAATAAACACTTGTTCGATCAGGCAGAAAAGTGAGGATAAGGTTTATGGTATCGGCAAAGAGCTTAAAAACCATACTGGGGCAAATCCCTTTATTATAATTGCCGGGTGCATGGTAGGCTCAGCTACCGGAGAACGCAAACGTATAGAGTTGGAGGAGCTTAAAGGAAAAACACCTTGGGCTGATTATTATATTAACCCCTCACAGCTAAAAGATTTACCAAGAATTCTAGCGGAGCAAAATATCCTAAGTCCTTGGGCAGTTGCCAGATTGAATTTAGATGATGTTTTGTTAAAGTCTCAAACCTCTTCTCAAGCATTTGTGAACATCTCGTATGGATGTGATAACTTTTGCACTTTTTGTGTTGTACCCTATGCTAGAGGGCAGGAAGTCTCAAGATCTAGAGAAGAAATATTGAAAGAAGTTCACCACTTAGCGGATCGTGGAGTCAGTCATATAACGTTATGTGGCCAAAATGTTAATTCATGGCAGTTGCCGGCTGATCAGAAGTTTGAGATTAGAACAGGAAGTGAGGTAGCACTACCCTTCGCTTCGTTGCTTAGGGAACTACATGAAATAGAGGGTATTACAAAGATTGATTTTCTTTCTTCTAATCCTTTTGATTTCACTAATGACTTGATTGATACTCTTAAACTGCCGAAGATATCAGATTACCTGCATATAGCTCTTCAATCCGGTGATGACGTAATTCTAAAAAAAATGAATAGAAGGCATAGCAGTGAGGATTTTATTCAATTGGTAAAAAGAATCAGAGAGGCAAAACCGAATATAGAGATCGGTACTGATTTGATTGTGGGTTTTCCAACAGAAACAGAAGAGCAGTTTAATAAAACTGTTGAAGTTGTAAAAGAAGTAGGTTTTAATGTGGCATTCATTTCAATTTATTCAGCAAGAAAAGGGACACCGGCTCAAAAGTTCTATCGTGACGACGTTCCTCTTGCAGAAAAGAAACGAAGACACAAAGTACTTACAACTGCTTGGAAGGAAAGCAAACCATATGCTCAAAAATCTATCTAAAGAACAATTAACAATTCTCGTAATAATGATTACCGAAGTTTTAGGTTTTTCTCTTATTCTTCCATTTTTACCGTTTTTTGCGCTAGATTTTGGTGCATCAGTTTTTCAAATCGGACTTATTGCTGCAAGTTTTTCATTCTGCCAATTTTTTTCAGCACCAATTATGGGAAGACTTAGTGATCATTTTGGGAGAAAGCCTCTTCTACTTATCTCACAGATATCCACTCTGATTGGCTTTGTTACACTTGGATTTGCAAATAGCCTATGGTTGATTGCTCTCTCTCGTGTGATTGATGGATTATTTGGAAGTAACTTCGTAATTGCTGAGGCTTATCTTGCCGACATTTCTAAAAAAGAAGAGCGTAGCAAAGCATTTGCTTTAAGCGGAATAGCATTTGGAATTGGGTTCTTACTAGGTCCAATAACAGGGGGTCTTTTGTCTTTTTTGGGCATGAAATACCTAGCATTTTTTGCTGCCGGTTTTTCGCTAGTTTCTATTATACTAACACTTACTACGTTAAAAGAAACTATTACCCCGAGTACTAAAGTTGCTCTGAATTTAAGAGATATAAAGTTTATAGATAAAGTGCAGTTAGGTAATTTCTTTAGTAACCCAATTCTTGGTAGAAAAATGTATTCGTTTTTCTTCTTTATTCTCTCAAACACATTTTTTATAAGTGTTTTTGCATTATTTGTTCAAAAGAAGTTTGCTTTACAAGCACATGATGTTGGCTTTATTCTTGCATATGTTGGTGTCTTAGCCGTTTCTCTTCGTGTAGTCATAATGCCAGCCTTTTTAAAAGTAGTGTCTGAAAAAAGACTCACAGTGATTGCTTTTGTATTTTATCTTATAGCTATTGTTTGGATGGCTCTTTCACCAACATACGTATTTTTTATTCTTGGCTTAACACTCTATATTTTAGGCACAGGACTATTACGCCCGCTTCTTCAGACTTTGCTCTCGTTAAACGTGGGACAGGCTGAACAAGGAGCTCTTCTTGGCGTTACTAATTCCTTTACAAGTCTATCTCAAGTGATTGGTCCTTCTGTTGGTGGGTTGTTGTTACACTTCTTTGTACCCCAAAGCGTTTTGTTTACCGTCTTTTTTATTGCTTTTTTATCTCTTGTCTTTTTCTTGCTCGACATCGGTAAGAAAAGACTTTATGAAGTTCTGAATATTGGTGCGTAATGACTGTTTTTGTACTTGTGGGGCCAACAAGCTCGGGTAAGACCAGACTAGGACTGGAGCTTGGGCAGGCCAACTCTAAGCTTGAAATAATTTCAGCGGATTCAAGACAAATAATTAAGAATATGGATATTGGTACAGGCAAGACTCCTCTGGGTGATTCTCAAACTGTTGTAAAACAAGAAAAGTGTTGGATTATTAATGGTGTTAAGGTGTGGGGCTATGATTTGATCTCTCCATCAGATTATTTCTCTGCTTATGATTTTGCAAATTTCGCGAAGAATACCATAGAAGATATTTATGAAAGAAGTAGTATTCCCATTGTAATTGGCGGTACTGGATTTTTTGTTGATTCGTTAACGGGGCGTATGGATTTGTCAGCACCGGCCCCGAATTTTAAGCTAAGAGACGAACTCAACCAGTTAAGCCTAGAATCAGCTCTTGAAAAACTTAAAGGTTTAAACGAAGCAGATTTCCGCAAGATTGATCAAAAGAATAAACTGCGGGTTATTAGAGCTATTGAAAGAAATGTATTGCCGGCTGCAGAGAAACAAGCAGCAACTGATTTGACATTTAGATACTACGGGCTGTTTGACGAAAGAAAAAACCTATATTACCGGGTTGATCGATGGGCAGAAAGTATTTGGGGGGACTTGTTGTATAATGAAGTCAGATCGTTGATTGATTTAGGGTATGAAGATCTCCCCCCACTTAAAGGGTTAGTGTATAAAACCGCCCTTTCTTATTTAAATGGTAATATAGGGCTAGAAGAAGGGCTTGAGAGGGTGAAATTTGATTTACATGCATATATAAGACGGCAACAGACCTGGTTCAAGAAAAATGAATCTATCACGTGGCTAAATGTAGACGATTTGAAGAAGAATGTTGCGCTTTTAGGCAATGCTTTAACTTTAGATTAAACTCGTTATAATTAAACTATGGACAATCAGACAAAACAAACTATCAAAATAATGTTGGTGGTAACTGCTTTTGTGCTTACTGGACTACTATTGTTTAAACTCATCTCCCTGATTGTTTTGCTATACACCGCGTTTTTACTATCTCTTATTCTTGAGCCTATGGTTAGATTTTTTTCTTCAAAGGTTTTTTTAAATAAACTAATTTCAAGATCCACTGCAGTAGTAATGACGTATCTTGTGTTCGTAATTTCTGTAGCCGGAATATTTTTATTAATAATTCCGCAGGCAGTAAGTCAGCTTAGTTTGCTAGGCGATGTCGTTATGCCGATTGTTAATCTACCTGTAAAAGATATATTTGGTGCATTGTCCCTCGACTTGTCCAGATTTTACCCGGATGTGTTCTCTTTCACAGCGTCTTTTGTATCAAAGTTTTTCTATCTTTTGTTTGGGCTTGCAGCATCCGCCTACATTTCTATCGAGTGGCCTGATATTAAAAGAAGATTATTAAGATTGCCTATAGGTAATTATAAGCGCGAAATTGAAGATAGTTTGAGCGATATTGAAGACAGCTTAGGTAATTGGGCTAAAGGTCAGCTCATTCTGATGATCGTGGTTGGTGTAACTAGTACAATAGGTTTAGTGATTATCGGAGGTGGTCAGTACGCAGCATCCTTAGGGTTACTTAGCGGGCTTCTGGAGTTCGTGCCTATGGTAGGTCCTATTGCCACTGCCTTTCTTGCATTCTTTATTTACTTACCTATTTCCCCTGTCAAAGCTCTTGCAGTTGTGGGATTGTTTGTTCTAATACAGCAACTTGAATCAAACATACTAGTGCCAAAAGTGATGCAAAAGATATCCGGATTTAGCCCACTTACAGTTCTTGTAGCTATCTTTATTGGATCTGAATTTTATGGTGTAGTGGGCGCCTTGATTGTCCTACCAACCTTTATGATAGGGGCAATTTTACTGTCTAAGTTTTCCAAATACTTATCTATTCATGAAAGCGAGTAAGCCAGATTCTGTTTTGGCCCAAAAGGCCTTAGCGGTCATTTATCTATGCTCCTTCTTCTCACCTCGCCGAGTAGGCTAATAACGGTGAAGTCGGGATTGCTGCGGGTGGGATTGCCCGTTTCAGCCTTTTCCATGATCAAGTGATTTTAGAAAAAGGATCGTTTCTGTTGCTCTCAAAAGATGGTCCCATCTTTTGTCCTTTCAAACTTTCGTTTTAAGGCACCAGCGGTCGCGAATAGTGCTCCCGTCGGGGATTGCCCCCCGTCCCCTTACTCTATGCAGTCTGGACTTTCCTCTCAGGTTACCCTGAGCGGCCGCCCTGCTTCCAAAAGCATTATAGCTTGTTAGGTCGTCTTTGTTAAATTATGTTAATATTTGCACATGACTGAAGAACTTGATCCAACTAAATATCATGTTTTAACTGCTTCCAAGAAAAGATTATTGCTTATTGCAAGTGTCTTCTCAATCTTGGTGTTATTCCCTCTGCTTTCCTATTTCTATTATGACTTTGCAATTAATAGGCCTGCACAGAATCTTAATGAAGCTGAATATGAGATCAAACAGGGGCGACCTGTTGCACATATTGCCAAAGAGTTGCATGAGTTAAAATTAATTAACTCAGAATTCTTATTTAATTTGTATATAAGGTTATCAAGTTTGGAAAGTGATATTCAGGCAGGGGTTTACAAAGTACCTGCAGGGGCATCAATTGTAGAACTGGTTGATATTTTTCAAAACGGTAAGAATGATAAACCTGTGACTTTCATTGAAGGTCAGCGTGTTGAGGAGTTTGCATTAATAGCTGCTCAGAATTTCACCAATGTTGATTACAGAGAATTTGTGGAATTTGGCAGGCAGTACGAAGGCAGCTTGTTCCCGGATACTTATAGTTTTGGGGTAAACGCGAACACCGAAGAGATAATTGAACGCATGTCGCGTAATTTTGATGATAAAACAAAAGATGTTCTAACAGATGAAGCTTTAGCGCAAGTGGGGCTGACTAAAAAAGAGGTACTTATTTTTGCTTCAATAGTTGAAAGAGAGATCCATACTGAAAAAGAAAGACCGATTGTTGCGGGTATACTTATAAACAGGTATAAAAGAGGTGAGTTAATTGGTGCTGATGCTACAACGCAGTACGTGATGGCAAACATGGAAACTTGTAGCTACTCTCTTGAAGAAGCCGATTCGTATTGTATATTAGATTTTGATCGTGCCAGGCAAGTAACATGGTGGCCTAAGGATATTACAATTCAAGACTTGGAGAATACAGACCCGTTTAACACCAGAAAAGTTGTGGGACTGCCTCCTAAACCGATAGCCAACCCAGGCCTCTCCGCAATTTCGGCAGTGTTAAATTATACCGATACCGATTACCGGTTTTATCTGACTGATGCAGATGGGGTTGTGCATTTTGGAAAAACTTTAGAAGAACACAATGCTAATATTCAAAAGTATTTGTGAATCGAAGCATTTTGAAGTGAAAATTGACTCGCAATAGATTCGTCGACCATTATAGGAACTTTTGATTTGATAGCCATACATAGTCCATCACTTAATTTTATGTCTACATCCAGGGTTTTCCCGTTTTGAAATATGCGTAAATAAGCGTAGAAAATACCTTCATACATTAGGTAGATATACAAACAACATATTTTGGAACCGCTTATTTTAAGGCATCTTTCAAAAGTATCGTATAGTGTGGGCCTTGCTTGAGGTATATTCTGTTGAGTTATAAGAAGGTTTTCAACTGCGAGTAAATCGAGTTTTATAGGGATAACTACATTTCCGTTTTTTGAGAATAAATAAGCAGTATATTTGTCTGGTACAGGGCCAATACCATTTACGATTGTTTTAAGAACAAATTCTTGCACTGGACTTTCCAAACCCGTAGATTTACGCCCATACTACAACGATTTTTTTAGGTATGCAAATTGCAATACTCTCTTTTAACAAGGTATAATCATTGAAGAATGACAGAACTTGCCCAACCTACTCAAGTCCCGAACCTTTCCAGAATAAGGCTTATTAGCATAACTGTAAGCATAGCACTGTTTATATTCTTTATATTCCTATATGTGATTTTTTTCTTAAAACCTATTGGTAGCAACAAGAAGATAGAAGACAGCCTGAGTCCGCAAAATACTGTTGAGACTTTTCATGAAGGTAAGATAGAATACGTTGATTCGCGTTTATACCCGGGTCTTGAGGTTAGCCATGTATTAACAAAATCTAGTGGAGATATAGCCTTGCTCTTGAAAGCAGATGATGCCATATTAGAGGTAGGAGAGGGTCACTGGGCTAAAATTTATGGAACTATCGAAAGTGAAAATACAGCTAAATACCCTATTTTTAAAGTTAGTAAGGTTGTTATAAGATCAAATTCCAAATGACACTGCTCGTATTTGATAAACTCACAAAAGAATACCAAGCGATTAAGGCACTCGATAATGTATCTTTTGCTATAAACCCTAAAGATTTTGTTTTTATTGTTGGTCCGTCCGGTGCTGGTAAATCTACTCTTCTAAAGATGTTGATTCGCGAAGACACTCCAACATCAGGAACAATATATTTTGAGAATAGAAATATTTTTGAAATTTCACATAAAGATTTGCCCCAACTAAGAAGAAAAATCGGTGTAGTTTTCCAAGATTTCAAAGTATTAAACTCCAGAACAGTGTTTGAAAATGTTGCTGTTGCGCTAGAGGTGGTAGATACGCCGACCCATGTTATTAAAGAGGTAGTGCCGAATGTTCTTTCTCTAGTAGGTTTACTTGATAAAATAAACAGCTATCCATCAATGTTATCTGGTGGGGAAAAGCAAAGACTGGCTATAGCAAGAGCACTTGCCCATGAACCTGAGGTTATAGTTGCAGATGAACCTACCGGTATGATTGATCCACTCGCTTCTGAGGATGTAATGAATGTTTTTGAAAAAGTAAATTCTCTTGGAACAACTATTATCATGTCAACTCATAACCAAGAAATAGTTAACAAGCGTAACAAACGAGTGATTAGACTTCAAAGAGGGAAAATAATCTCTGATAAAAATGGAGGATACAATGAATAAAGCTACTGCAACAGCAGTCACAGCTATTAAGAAAGACACTTTTTTGAGTGTAGCAATAATTGTTTCAATGGTTGCAACTTTCTTGATTCTTGGTTCTTTTATTACTACTTTTGTCTTTACACAAACTGCTGTTAGGAGTTTGGAGAACGAAGTAATGGTTTCGGTCTATTTTAAAGATGACTTTAGTACTGAATCAATTCTGAAACTAAAAGACAAGTTGACACACGACCTACGTATTTCTGACGTTAGATATGTCTCAAAAGAAGATGCTTTTAAAATCTTTATGTTGCTAAACAAGGGCGATAAGCTTTTACTTGAGTCGGTTACTGCAAGTATCTTACCCGCCAGCTTGGAAATTAAGGCAGTTAATATTTCAGATATTGAAACTATAGCGAATGAAATGCGCAAAGAAACAGGTGTAGAGGATGTTAGGTTCTTTAAAGACGCAGTTAATAGGTTTAAAATGTGGAGTTCTATAGTAAATGTTGTTGGATTAACAATCGTTGGTGTATTCCTATTCATATCCTTTTCAATCATAGTTATAGCACTTAGGCTGACAATAAGTGCTAAAGGTGTAGAAATATCAATTCTTCGACTAGTCGGTGCCTCTGAAGAATATGTTAGAAGACCACTAGTTACACAGGCGGTTATTTACTCATTGATCTCTTCCTGTATAGCCTTTGTACTACTGTTTGTAACTCTTAACTTCTTTGTTTTTGAGCCTCTGTTTAGAGGAGAAAAGCTTACTGTTCTTTCGTATATCCCGAGTCTGAGGATTGGTGCTTTCCTCTACTCTATCATTCTTGGCATCTTCATGATGGCATCAGCATTTATTCTTGGTATCCTAGGCAGTACTACTGCTATAAAAAAATATCTAAAATTATGAAACTAAAGCTTCTTATATTTTGTGCTTTTGCATTAATAAGTCTATCAGCGCCTGCTTTTGTAGGGCTATTTGACTTGAATGGTATTAATCCGGGAGGCAGTAGAGCTGAAGAATTAACAGACGATCAGAAGAAGAAACAAGAGGAGAAAGAAGAGAAAGAGGCAGAAAAGGTTGAGGACTTAAAAGATGAGATCGAAGAGTATGAAGATAAAATCAAAGAGCTTAATAATAAGGAGCAAACACTTGCCACTAAGGTAGAGTCGTTTAGTAGTCAGATAAAGCTCACAACTTTAAAAATTGAATCAACTAGCGCTCAAATAAGTCAAAAAGAAAATCAAATCCAAAAACTAGGAGTTGACATAAAGGATGCAGGGTTTCGAATATCACGATTGAAAAGTTCTATGGAATTTCAGGTAAAGGTTTTGAATTCTCGTATGCGAGAAAGATATAAATCAAATGAAGAGAGTCCGCTATTCGTGTTCTTTGGGGGTGAGTCAGTTTCCTCCATGGTACAAAAAACAAAATATTTAAAAACGATGGAGTATAAGGATAAAGAGTTGATCGCGGAAATGAAGAAGATTAGGGAAAACTTTATATTTCAGAAACAATTACTTGAAGAAAAGAAGGGGCAGGAAGAAAAACTAAAGAAAGAAATTGAAATAGAAAAAGAAAAGTTAGTCTCATTCAACACTCAACTTGAAAATCAAAAGCAGGAACAAGAGACCCTGCTTAAGCTTACCCAAAACGATGAAGCAAAATATCAAAGTCTGCTAGATGAAGCAAGGAAAGAACTTGACCAAATAGTAAATGCAGCAAGCGTTCTTAAAGACACTAAACCCAGAGAAGTGAAAAAAGGGGAGCTTATTGGAGTACAGGGCAGTACCGGTTATTCGTTTGGCGACCATCTACACTTTGGTGTCTATAAATATGAGTCGTTTGAAGATATAGAGGGGTGGAACTGGTATTACTCTAACTATGTGGATCCAAAAAAAATGCTGAAGGAAAAAGATGTTTATTGGAACACTGGATGTGAGGGGGCATCAACTAAAGAAGTCGGGGATGGGGATTGGAATTGGCCACTATCAAATCCCACAATATCTCAAGGCTTTGGCAATACTTGTTATTCTAGTACGTACTACGGAGGAAAACCTCACCCTGCATTTGATATGTATGGTCCAAGTGGTTCCTATGTGTATGCAGCTGAAAAAGGAGACGCTTACTTTTGTAGAAACTGCTTAGGTGATGGCGGAAATGGGGTATTCATTTTCCATCCCGGTGGTTATATGAGTCTTTATTGGCACTTAAGATAGTCTAGCTAGATTAGAAAAAAATTACTTTGCTTTTCACACCACGTATTGTATGTTGCAGCTATGCGTTACGTATCTCAACTTCTTTTAGTCTATTTAATGGTGTTGTACTTTGATTTTATTCCTCAGTCTTATTTATTGAGAAGAAATGGAGAAGTCTATGTCGATCTGTTTCACAAAGTTCCCCCAGCTCACACCTCGAATCTAAAAGTTCGTGCTGTAACAAACATCGGCATTGTCTATCTCTTTGATGATAAAAGTAACAAGTGGGTGTATTCCAGTGACTTTTGGACAACCCAACCATTACTAAGTAGCAGGATGAAATTAAGAGTAAAAAGCGTGCTTAGCCCAATTCAGCTTCGTTTAGAGGTGTTAGACACAACAACAGGTAAGGTCTATAGCACAGTTAGTAAGAAGTTTTGGACTAATCAGTTACCTGCACCAAAGGTAGATACTCATAAATAGTGTCTGAAGATGATAAAATACAACAATGGTGTATCTAAAAAGATGGTTACCGGCAATACTGTTGTGTTTGTTTATCTTTGCGTCTTCAGCAACTCCCGGGGCGCAAGTTTCAGCAAATCAAGACGTAGACTTCTTTGCCCATAAATCCATACACGTTGCTATATACTCCATGCTTTTCCTTGCACTATTACGAGCAACTAAAAGAAGCCCAATAGCAGCAGTATTAGCAATATTGTATGGTGCTAGTGATGAGTTTCATCAGACTTTTGTACTTTCCAGAACGGGAAGCATTAGAGATTTTTTAATTGATTCAGGGGCAGTATTTATTACTGCAGTGATTCTATGGAAGTATTCACATCTTCTCCCAAACAGACTCAAGAGCTGGCTCAGCGAATAGCCAAAAAACTAAAGCCCAAAGACGTGATAGTTCTGATCGGTGATCTTGGTGCGGGCAAAACTTTTTTTACAACTTGCCTCACTAAAGCATTGGGTATAAATGCCAGAGTTCAAAGCCCGACGTTTGTTTTAGTTAGGGAATATGAGGACAAAAGTGCACCCGTTATAAAGAAGATTTATCATGCTGATTTGTATAGGATGACAAACATTGAAGAAGTACTTGATTTGGGTCTCCTGGCTTTTATGGACGAACCTGCTCTTACTATAATAGAATGGCCGGAGTTGATAATTGATAGACTTCCCAAGCGAACAATCCGCATCAACATCGACACATTATCAGAATTTGAAAGGAAAATACATGTACACAATTTATCTTGATACATCAGATAGATTTAATAACAAAGTTACTCTATCGGATGAAGACAAAATAATTGAAGAGGTGAATGGAAATATTGATTGTGCACAAGTTCTTAAAGACCTCTTTGAAAAATATGATTTAAGCAAGCAAAACGTTTCCAAGGTCGAAGCCTTTAAGGGACCGGGTTCTTTCACTGGTCTTAAGAAAGGGGTAACGATTGCAAATGTACTTAACTGGGCTTTGAATTTAAAGCCCGACCCACTTGCTTTTGAAGTACCGGATTATGGATCTGAGCCTAATATACAAAAATGAGGAAAGTAGGGTATTCTTTATGCACAAAGCATACCCCTAGAGTCTCATCCGACGTGCATGTCTTTTATGGATGAGTCTCTATCGCTCTTTTCTGTCACCTTGGCCTGTACCTAATGATACGCGAGCGTCCAAGGCTAGCCCATTAATTTAAGTAACTGTACCTCGCGGTAGAGCTACCCCGTTTGTCACTTATTAACCAGTTTCAACTCCCCGTAGGGTATTTCTGGTCAAGCGACAAACGTACCCCGCAGCGGGCTCGGGTTTGGGCGCTGCGGCTTAGGGTTTACTTCTCCTCTAGGAGCCTTATCAGCTCTGAGGCGAAGTAACTCCGGGATAGTAGCGCTGCTATCATACCCAGCGCGAACCATCCCAGGAGTTCCTCATCCCACCCTAGGGGGACCGTTAAAACGGTCAACCCTAGGAGAGTGAGGAACACCCCCGTGATCAGAGACATAGTTTCCCTGATCCATTTCTCCAACTTTAGCATGTCCTATAGTATAATATAAAGTGTTATTATGAGCAAATTAAGATATGATAAACTATACCTATGAACGTACTTGTTACAGGTGCTGCGGGATTTATTGGAAGTTATATAGCAAGAAATTTGATCGGCAGTGGTGTTAATGTTGTAGGTATAGATAATTTCAATGACTATTACCTTCGTTCTTGCAAAGAGTTTAATATAGATTTGATTAATAAGCATGCGGGGAACCCTATATCCTCAAATTCCGATGTAATACAAGTGTATGAAGTACTATCTGGTTACTATCCAAGTAATGGGGGACCAAAGGGTGAGTTTCATTTCTATGAAGGAGATGTTAGAGATTTTGCCTTTCTTGAATCCGTTTTCTCTGCTCATAAGATAGATAAAGTAATCCATCTTGCTGCTATGGCAGGGGTGCCTTTATCTGAGAAGAAACCACGCCTTTATACCGAAGTGAACGTGGATGGTACTGTTAATTTACTTAATTTATCTGTACAACATTCTGTTTCCCGTTTTGTGTTTGGTTCATCCTCATCAGTCTATGGTAATAGGGAGGATAGAAAAGTTACTGAAGAAGATGATATTTCCAAACCAGCCTCAGTATACGGTGCGTCAAAAGTTGCAGGTGAGGTATTATCACATTCATTTTATAAAATGTTTGGGTTATCAATAATGATTGTTCGAATATTTGGGCCCATTTACGGTCCTCTTCAAAGACCCTACGGCATGTTTCACCAACGCGCAATCAATTTTGTGCATAATAATAAAGAACTGCAAATTTATGGAAAAAAGGGACTAGATACTGCCAAAGACAGTACATACATTGATGATGAGGTAAACGGTATTATTGCTTGCCTAAACTGTGATTATGATTTTGAGGTTTTCAATATCGGTACATCATATCCCCTGCCTATAAGGACTTGGATAGACTCGATTGAAAAAGCATTTAATAAGAAAGCGCTTTATAAAGTAGTTACAATTGATAAGGGGGATGTTGTATCTAGTGCTTCAATAGAAAAAGCTCAAAAAATGTTAACATATAATCCGTTAATGGATATGTATGAAGGCGTGAGACGACAAGTAGAAATTTTTAAACTGATGCCTAAGTGGTATCAAGAAATGGAAGTATAATGGGAAAACTCATTTCGATTGTAATTCCTTGTTACAACGAAGAGAAAAATATTAACAGAACTCTAGAGGATTTGCTCTCTCTTGCACAGTCAAAGGGTTATGACTTTGAAATATTACCTGTAAATGATGGTAGTAAAGATGGGACATGGGATGTAATTAAGCAGTATGCTGCCAAGCACAAAAATATCCATGGTATAAATTTAATGGGTAATTTTGGACAAAGTGCAGCGTATCAAGCTGGGTTTGATAACTCAAAAGGAGACTATGTACTTACAATCTCTGCAGACTTAGAAATTCCTGTAGAAAATATAGTGCCTGTTATTGAGAAACTTGAGGAAGGGTATGATTTTGTAAATACAAATAGGAAAGGCAGACACAATGCTATTTCCACAGAAAAAGGCACACGCCAAGTAAAGAGCGGTGTTGCTAACAAGCTTATAGCTCGTATTTCGCATGTCGATATGGAAGACAGGGGATCGGGATTGAAGGGCTTTAGACGTATTCTTATTGAGAACATGAGACTCTATGGTGAGATGCATAGATTTATCCCAGACTTTGTTTCTGTATACAGACCTAAAATGATAGAGTTTGATGTTGAATTTAAAGATAGAGACTTTGGTGTTTCAGCATATAAGGGGAGTAAGAGAACGATTAAAGTATTACTTGATTTAGTAACTTTGTGGTTTTTACTCTACTTTGCGAAGAAACCATTTTATGCAATGCCTGGTAGGTTGTTTGGTTTTACAGGTGCTATTCTTGCAGGTCTTGGCGGGCTAACCGGCGCATACTTAAGCTTTTTGAAATTGTTTTTAGGCATCCCTATTGGTAATAGACCTCTACTTATACTTGCAATGATGCTTGTTGTGGTTGGTGTTCAGTCTTTCATGCTTGGATTAATCGGGGAGCTTATGATGAGAATCTACTTTGAGGCTAGTGGTAGAAAAACATATGTTGTGCGAGAGCAGCTGTAACTGCCTCTTCGTTTGATAGCTCAACACTGTTACGTATTTTGTTTTTGATACCTTGGATAAAACGTACTAACCTTTTATCTTCTTTTATAGTTTTTTTAAATATTGCTAAGCGTTCGTCGCTAGTTGTTACCCCTTGTGTAAAGATCCCTATTTCACTGAGTCCTTGCATTACCATTTCTGGCTTGCCAAATACTCTTATATACGAAGCAAGTGCCGTTGTGAGCATATGCTCAGCTGTGCCGGCTCGAAATCCTAGATCAAATGGCGGAGACTGCTCTTTCATGTGTTGGAGGTAATCTCGTGCATACGCACTCGCAGCTTTTTCTCCTGCAATGATTTGATTAATGTAAGGCTCGTATTTTGTCCATATTTCATCACCGCCGGATTTATCTTGTTTTGACATTCTATACATAGCATACGTGAGAATAAGCTTTCCATTTTTTCCTAAAGACAGGGGGTATTGTTCTGGATACCTCTTCATATGTTTTAAATGTCCAACTTCATGCAACCATGCTTCTATGCCATAGGGCCTGCTAAAACCAGGGCTTCTATCTATTGAACCTAGGAATAGTATATTTGATACAGTGTCGTAATAGTATTTGTGTTCCGGAGTTAAAACAGCCAGAGCATCAGTACCAGTAACTTCTTCCATTAAGTTTATTACTGCACTTTCAGGGCTAGGTCTAAAATAAAGGTTGTTCACAAAGAATCCTGTTTCAGGTAGGGCACTGATGTTTAAATCAGCAATTAATTCCCCTTGTCCTATGGTTGTTTGCGTCATAAACAAGTGATCAGCTACTTTACCGTCTTGATACGTTTCAAAATATGTAAACTTGGCATTAGGGAACTTTCTTTCCTCTAAAACTGTTTGCAAATAGGGAGGTAGTTCGTGCTGTCGCTGCATGAAAGCGTTATATACTTCAGGTCCAATAGCCTCTCTAAATGAATGATAAGTTTTTCCTTGTATAGCTATGCCCTCGGTTGTAACTTGTCTTTCTACCATGTTTTTAGTTTCTTCAATACATTGTAAGCTACCATAGCGCCGTTGAGCGCTCTGTGCTGATTTGGTTCTGATTCTATTCCTAAAAATTGTGCTGTGATATTTAGATTCAATCTAGGTAGGTCAGTGTTTGATAGTTTCAGCCAAATCATTGAAGCTATATCATACATATGATAATCAAAAGAGTGTTTGATATTGTATTTAGTAAACCCTTCCACAAGAAATGACCAGTCAAAACTCACGTTGTGATTACAAATAATACACTCGGTTGCCTTATCTGCTATTTCTTGCAGCACCTCTTCAATGTCTCGTGCGTCTTCCCATTCTTGTTTGTTATAGCCGTTTACTTTTAATGCTTCGTTTGTGGACGTTTCTATGTGTAGTGGTTTGACTTTTGCTTCATAGGTTTCGATGATTTCAAGATTGGGCTGACTTACGATTATCATACCCACTTCAATGATTTCATGCTTAGTTGGATCAAGTCCTGTGGTTTCTAAATCTATTATTGCTAAGTTTCTTGTTCGAAAGTTTTTATCCATTACTTAAAGAGTTTACCTTTAAAGAATGCAAGTACTAGTACAAGCATTAAAGAAAGAGTAAGTGTAGTTATTATGAACGTAGCTAGAGCATGGTTCTGGAAGGGAAGCGTTACGTTCATGCCGAAGTAGCTAAATACGATAGTTGGTATTGTAAGTAACACTGTAACTGATGTGAGTATCTTCATAGTCTTGTTTAAGTTATTAGAGAGTATTGTTGAATATGCTTCTCTGATGTTTACTATGTACTTAAGGTTTGCTTTACACATCTCAATAAGCTGGCTGTTACTGAGAGTTAAATCCTCTACTAAATCTTCATCTTGCTCAAACAACTTAAGAGTTTTACCATGTAGAATTCTTTCAAACACCATATTTGAAGGAATCAGTGCATACAAGAAATCATTTAGCACTCGTTCGTATTCTACAAAGCGTGTAATATCTCTATTCTCTATTCCCTCGAGGTTACTACTGGCAGTTTTAACTTGCTTTGAAATGAGATGGACAAATTTATTAAATTCTTCATTTATTGCTTTTAAGAAATGAATAAACAGTTTAGCACGCTGTGTTGTATTTATATCATTAGTTTCAAAATGATGAAAAACAGGAAGCTGGTGCTTTGCAATTGTTATAAAGTTATCTTCAGTGATGATTACAAGTGATGGTTCGGTTTCTATAGTCTCCCCTTTTTTTACTGGATATCTTGCAAAGATATATTTGATGCCGTCTTCAACTTCCACACGGGGCATTTCGTAGGGGTCGAGTGCATCATTTACTATAGTTAAGTCAAGGGCAAGTTCGTTCGATATTTTTTCGACCTCATCTGTTGTGGGATTAACTAAGCTGACCCAAGCTCCTTTTTTAATCTCATCTATTTTAGAGAATTTCTTCTCATTAATCTTTTTAAAGAATATTTCAATCACAGCTGTATTATATAACTCTCACAGAGGATGTCCTATATCTTAGTTTGGTAGGCGGGTAGGGGGGTCTCGGACTATGTCACGCTCTATTGCAAGTACAGATTCATCTGTAAAGTCATTTCCTGTGCGTAGAAATGCGCCGTCTGTGTTAAGGTGCGTAGCATTTGCACCGCTGTTAAGTGCGTGGTCGTAAGAATCTTCTGAGGGTGCTCCGTCATTTTCTATATCAAATGGGTATCTTGTTGGATCTTCCATAATTCTTTATACCGTGTATCTCTGTGTGTGTAAAGTAGGCTATCGCCTGGATTTGAGCTAAAATAGGGGTATTATGCAGAAAAACGGGCTTTTATCTAAGGTTATAGGTGCTCTAGCGCTATTTGTGACAATAATGGTGTTTATCGGCATTCTTAAGCCCAGCTTGTTCTTTACCATCATAAATATCTTTTGGTTTATCATTTTTATAGTCACTTTAACCATTGTTACCCTAGGTGTTCTTACCTTTGTAGGTCGTAAAGATGAGGCCAAGACAATCATTAACTTGTTTATGGAAGGGTCTATGACGGTTATAGATGTAGTGGATTTCTTAAATGTAATTTGGAAGACATTCATCCAAGTAGCAACAGATGCGATCTTAGTGGCTGTTCCATATCTTGGTATTGTGTTATCTGGTTTATTGTACTTCTTAATAATGTTGATCTATAAAGTCTCAGGGAAATACATAGATGTAACTATTCCAACAATCATTCTTACAGTGTTTGTAACCTTATTTGCGGGGGTTATGACTTTACCAAAAAAAGAAGGGACATCAGCTAGAATTTATTCTTATAAAGTAAATGAAGCGCTAAAGAAATTTAAACGTAGTTTTGTTGATAGCTTCGAAATAGTTATTTTTCTACTCTTTTTAACAATCGATAGCCCAAGACTTTTCTTCATTCCAGAAAGCTTACATGGTCCTATTAGAGCAAGTGTAGGGGATTATGACTTAATGATCCGCGGGTTTGTACTTTCCGATCACCTACAGATTACAATCAAAATCATAGGGATTATGATTTTCTTAGAGCTTTTGAGAAGATTTATAAGAGTTGGTGCAACGTTTAGAAAATATTACAGAAATATAGAGCTTGTAGTTGATGAGGAACAAGCAAGTACAATGCGATCAACACAGAAGGTTAAGCCTGCATTAAGAAAAACAGTCGCTTTAACAAGCGATGACTTTCTAATGTTTGCAACTTTTAATGTGTTTATCTTGCTAGTATTCCTAATGTTCCCAAGACTTAAATTACTTACTCTAATATGTGCTAGCGTAACTGCACTGGTTCTTGACCTGCTGTTTCCTGCACGCCTTACATCAGAAACAGCAAGTGACCTGCTATCCAGGATATTCCAAAAGATAATCGAATTAAACCCGCTAATAAAAAGAAGAGCTATAAATAATTAAATACCTCTTTACTTTTCCAATTTCTAAATTATAAATAAGGGTAAATAATCCTGCATTCACAGGATTGGGAGTAACATGACTGCAAAGTCAGGAAATCAGGAGAAGAAGAAAAAAACCACCAGAGGAGGCTCTGGAGGAAGGCCCACTTCCCCGAAACGCGGGGATAGAGGGTCGGGAGGCTCCCGCAAGTAAGCCTCCTGGTGAGGACATAGGTATCTGTGGCTGTATGGCCGTGTTTATCTATGTCCTTGTTCTTTCTTTATGGATATACCTGAAGCATCAATCCTCTTTATTTCAGGAATAATACCTCTGTTTGCAAAGAATTCATCTACCGCTTTTTTACATCCTGGCCAGAAATTATAGTCATCTATGAGTATGTAACCTCCTACTGAAACTTTATCGTAGAGATGTTCTAAGCAGACTTTAGTAGATTCATACCAGTCCCCGTCTAGTCTTAATATGGCGATAGAGTTTATAGTACTTTTGTTTTCAGGTAAGGTATCTTGAAACCAGCCCTTGATAACTTTGAAGTTGGTAAGGTTAAGCTTTGCAAATAATCTCTGTACATCATCTTGTGTTCCAACATTTTTATTTATTGAGCTTAGATCACCTGTACTTTTACCATCGGCAAAGGTATGCGCTCCTTGTCCATCTTCAACGGTTGGTTCAGGCAGTCCTTCAAACGAATCAAAGAGGTGAGTTACTCGGTTTTTGTCCTCTTCATGTGCTTTATATGCAAAAAGTGCTGAGCATCCGCCCTTCCACACACCGCACTCTACATAATTTCCTGCTACATTGTTTGCAACTACAGCGTCTGCCGTAGTGAGTACATTTACCAAACGAGGATAATTTACCATCGTGTTGTTTCGCACTTGCCACAATAGCCGTTTATATTTAAATGGAGTTTTTGTATCTAAGATTAGTTGAAGCGTGAAGCCTATTTTATAAAGAAATAGAACAATCTTTTCATTAGATATGAACTTAAAGTAGATAGAAGGTATAGACACTTAGATATTATTACATTTCTAAATGATTCCGCACATGGGTTGGCTCTTTGCTAGTGTAGTTTGTATTTGTTATTATCTAGCTATGCTGAAACTACCTCACACAAATGAAAGTCCATATTTAAAAGACGGATATATAGGTAAAGCAGAAATATCTACTCTTAAAGCTGACGTAATAGTTTCGTTATTTGGGGAAACGGTAACAGATCTTGACAGAGCTGCGGCTGAGTACATCAGATCTGAATTTACACCCCGAGGGTTAACAGACCTTACTATTGGTAGAGCTACGTTTAATAGTGATATGACCTTTTTGCAAGCTGATGCTGAGGGTTTTTGGGGCCTTTTATCTAGGAACCATGCGAGCTTTCATTTTGAAGAAGGTGGTATTCGTTTAACAGATCACAGTAAAAATGGTACTGGGGTGTTGCGCTATGAAGATAATGTTCCTGCAAAAGAAGACGGAGTTACTGTGTTACGTCGTCAGTCCTTGGTAATTCCACGTACAGAGATGGAACAACCAAATGACGTAGCTGCGAGATTTGTTGTCAACAAAGCAGGGTTAATATTGGAACTTCGATTCACGACTTATTAGTACACTGAGGTAATTATGTACAGCGGTTGTTTGTATTCAGTTGTACTAGACCTCAGGTTTAAAAGTATTCCTACTCCAATTCCATAGGACTGAATGCATATCTACAGGATTTAAGTGTGAGTCTGCTAACAGATCAACCCACGCTCTCTCAATTTCAGGTATTGTTGCCGTTGGTTGAGTAAGACCTAAATGAATAGTACTTTGGATAATGTGAGTATCTGGAATTATTGATAGCTTCTCTTTATTCTTTAGTTGTATATCTGTAAAGTGATCAAGGATAAAGAGCCAGTAATTTGATAACTTAGGACCTCGTAAATACGGAAAGTCCTCACTGTGTGTTTCTCTAATTAGTTTTAATATCTTTTCAACATCGCTTTCTCCTGCTTTGATTATTTCTCTTGGATCATTATCAAATAATTTATTTAGTCCAGTAGAGATCTTTACCCATATCTCAGTATGTTTGTTCAGTTGTAATCCTAGCTTGTGTTTGATTAAGTCTTGCTGAACTTTCTTGTACTCTGTAGCAACAACCTTCTCAGGATAAAACAAATAATGTGTTTCTTTATCTTCAAAAGTTTTTAGGGCTGATGCCCACATAGCAGGACTACTGCGTTGAAAGTTTAAACATACGGGAAGAGTAAAGTAGATGTAATTTAATCTAGATGAAGGATCAAGACCTGGGTTAACCTCATGTTGTGCAAGCGTTGGAATACCGCCTTGGTGAAATAGCTTGTGGAGAGCCTCTACTCTTGTTCTTAATTCTAATTTTGTTTTGCTATCCATGTTGTGCCTGCGATGTTCATTTAATTGGTAATAATTTTGTACTGATACTCTGTTAGAAGTACTTCTTCTAGATCTGCTGGTACTGCATCAATATGCTTTTCAACACCTTCGGTGTAGTGACAGATAAGTTTTATTGGTAATAGCCCTAAGCCTCTGTAGAGTTGGTTTTGAAAATTGCTGTAGACATACTCTGCTAAGAAATAAATTCCTGCAGAATCCCCAGCTACAGCCTTTCCTTTAAAAGCATCTTGTAAGTCGACCTTACTAAATGTCTTGTAGATTGGTAGTTGGATTTGAGGCGAGCCTCCATGACTGAAAATAACATCTGCCCAAGATATTTGCTCTAGAAACCCATCCTTATCTGCAATCTTGAAATTAATAACTTTATGACCCCTTACTCTGTTAAATTGTGCCTGATCCTCCTCATAATTAGTTATTATTTTTTCGCCTTCTTTAGCGAATAGAACTACTAATATATTCACTTCGCTAGGAGTGTCTTTTAAAATTTCACGATAAAAATTATCATTTCTTGGATCTGGTATATGAGCAGCTCCTCCGCATAAGACATATTTGGTTGTCATTAGTAGATTATATTCTATTTAACTTAGTTAATGCATTTGATTTAAGTCAATAATAGTCACGCGTCCTATTGCTGAAAATGATGAACCATTCCATAATCAAAAGCAGATATATGCTAGAACACATACCAGATCCAGTAGAAATACCATTCAAAGAAACACTTGAGTACGCCTACCCTGAAACGACTTATGCTGGAGAAGTTGTTGGGATGAGGGACTTAGACGAAGGTGTGCGGGGTGCGGTAAGCTACGCATTTGATTTACTGGAAGCAGGTCATGAGCGTTTTTACGGAACACGTGAGGGAGTACAAGTTGTAGCGATGGATTACTGCTCCGAGTTAGCAGTAGACCCAGAAGCTTTTGGTAGGTGGTTAAGATCCAACGACAGGGTGTTAGTTCAAGTAAGTGAAGGAACTTATGGCGATCTATTTGATCCGGAAGGAAATTTAGTTGAAGATTTAGGTGCACTTGTAATTGTTATAGAAAAAGTCGATGGGGTTACGAGCAGGCGTCCTTTTAACAAATTTAACCCATTTAATAGAAAAACTGAGTCAACATTCTTTCTTGACGTTTCTGACAGACCGGAAATTAAAAATATGTACGCAGGCTACTCACACGGCGATCCTGGTACTATGGAATTAGTACGACTAGAAAAAGGTATGGGGTATGCAGGGTTTCAAAGAGAGTTGTACGCTGCTTACTCAAGAAACTCTACAAAGCAAGCAAGCCAAACGAATTAGTAGTTTTTAAGTCTTTGTTGCTGGTCGGGGTGACAGGATTCGAACCTGCGACCTCTCGCACCCCATGCGAACGCGCTACCAAGCTGCGCTACACCCCGAACAATATCTTTGGTATTCTATCAGATTAGAGACTGAGTTCAAAAACAAAGCTAAAGACAGGTCTATCTTTGCCGTATTTAAGTCGTTTGGCCCATGTGGTACCTATTTCACTGATTTCTTCTTTTTTTAATTCTTTGAGTGAAACTAGCTTAAAGCCATATGCTTCGTATTTTTTTGCTAACGTGTCTTGAATAAATGTTACTGACAGCGGGGGGAGTTGCAACTTATCAATTTCTTTTTGTTCAGCTTCTTGAGTGTAGCCAAGATTAATAATTACTCTGCCTTTTGGTTTGAGCAGTCTGTAGACGTTTGCAAGAAACATCTCATCTGCGTCAATTACAAACTTCAGTAGAGAACCCCACGGTAAGTTAACATAAATAAAATCTGCGTATTTACTTACGCCCTCAATAAATTTATCCGCAGAGCCAAGGACAAATATGGCATTGTCTAGCTTCTTTTTATCTGCTTTGTAGCTATATTCTTCCATTAAGTTAGCTAGTGTATCTACTCCAACAAAAAGGATCTGAGGGGTAAGCTGGGCGTTGGTGTAAATAAATCTCCCATCACCGGTTCCTAAATCGATGATGCGTTTATCAAAGTGCTCAGTTTTTTGTAAGAATTCCTTTAAGTGTATTGGGAGGGTTTTTTTACCCACAACCGTTTGGATTAAGTCTTCCATTGCTTAATAATATAATTTTCCTATACTAGGGGTAAAGGACCGATATTTTATGCAGCTAGACCTATCACTTAAAGATCAAATAATCCCTATCTGGAAACCAGTAGGTATATCAACACACACTATATCTAAAGGTATTTCAGGGCTTATGGGAGTACCTGTTGCACATACGGGAACGCTTGATCCTATGGCGGAGGGGGTTATAGTTCTGCTATCTGGTGATGTTAGATATAACAAAATAGAGTTTGCAGGTTGGCAGAAAGAGTATGAATTTGAAATGTTGTTTGGGGTTTCAACAGATACATTTGATCCAATGGGTCTTGTTACAGCAACAGATCTTTCCTTTGATCTGGATGAAGAAGAATTACGCAAATCTTTGGACTCGTTTCAGCCATCTTATACTCAAACATACCCGCCTTTTTCTGCCAAAAAAGTAAATGGTAAACCCATGCATTATTACGCCCAAAGAGGGGAGCTTTCTCAGGTTACAGCCCCGACCATAGAAGCGCGCATTTATGAATTGGATATACTTGGCATCAGTAAACTAAAGGTAAATGATTTTATATCCGCAATTGTTCCAAAGATCTCACAAGTTGAAGGCTTCTTTAGGCAAGAAGCTATTCTTAGTGGGTGGGGTGTTTTTAGTAAGACTGTTGATATGAATACATCTTTATCCCTTGTTAGGTTGCGTGCTCTTGTTTCACGGGGTGTTTATGTGCGCGCTCTTACAGTAGATACTGCAACAAAGCTTGGAACTTGTGCACTAACACACTCAATTATACGTACAAAAAACGGTAAGTATGGTAAAGATGAGTGTTTTGATTTGCCTGAACTCTGAAGTGATTCCATTACCGTGTCGGGAAATGATTGTAATAATACCTCTTAAGTACTAAAATCTTTAAGCTATGAATAAAAATATGATTGCAAAAAGACTCCAGATTATTGAAGATTTAATGACAGAGCTAAATGTCATTAAAGATATGTATGATAGCGCACTTGAAAACGATCCAATCTATCAAGAGGTGCAAGAAACTGAAAGCAAAGCTAAATCAGAAGTGAAACAAAAAAAGAGTGTTGTTATGTCTAATTCTGAATACATCAAATTAGCTGAACAGATGAGAGAAAAAAGAACACTTATTAAAGAAGCAAAGGAAGCTTTGTCTCAAGACCTAGCCGATTTCTACAGAGAGAGTGGCGAAATGGAAATCGAAGACCACAACGGCAATGTTAAAAGAATAAAGTTTTCAGTCCGTCTTGTTAGCTGAGTAAATAATATAGTCCCCGTGTACCCTTCTTTTCACGTACTTTGATGGATCTTCAAGTCTGCCTGCATCAGGTACAACAAGTAATGTATCTTTCTTAGGTGCCATGTGCTCGTTTGCTCGCATAAAAGGCCACCATAGATACTGTTGTGTTGGATCTTTAGGATCATAGTATCTTAGCTTGGTATACTCTTCTCCAAAATAATATCTGGCAATTACATAATCCATGGGGGATGTAAAAGTCATATAATTGACTGTTCGTTTGTGATTAGCAACAATGTCTCGCATACCGATGTAGTACTTGGGATACTCAAGTCTGGTGAATACTCCCAGTACATAAAACGCTACAACAATCATTAAAATCTCAAATTGAAAAAGCTTTTTAAGTAAAATCCCGATTGTTAGCAAAAAGAAAATAGCCGATGGGAACAAGTATCTTTCCACATAAATGTTAGTATCCCCAGTCTTTGCTAAATAAATAGCAAAAAACATAGGAATAAAAGTAAGCATTAAAAGAGATGCCATAGGTATGATGTCTTCTCTCTTAACTTTCTTTAAAGATACAGCACTGATTACCAGTACTAGAAAAGCAATAATAATACCGGTTTCAATGTATTTTTTATCTACAAATATTTTTAAACGTAATGTTTCATCAGATCCGGGCTTTTTTACCGTAACGCCAAACAAATGTGCATAGGTACTTTTCTTAATACTTAATATTGATGGTTCTTTTATCCAAGAAGCGTTAACCGCATCTTCCTTAAGCTTTGAATGGCTATATGAAAAGAAAATGACAAGTCCCAAAGTAGCAACAACTGGGATAATTTGTTTCCAGTTCTTTGTGCGAATCTCTTGAGCTAGATAAATACCCACCATCAGTGCAAGGTAAATTATACCTGTGTAATGGATGAGCGGTAAAAACGCCCCGACTACTACAAAGAACAAGTACTCTTTTTTAATAAGGAGATAAAAACTTAATGCTGCAACAAGTCCGTATAGTGCGTAAGATCTTGCTTCTAGAGAATACCCTACTGTAAATGGGCTAATTGCTATTAAAAAGCCTGCAATAAGACCTGCTTCTTTGTTAACAAGTCTCCTACCTATTAAGTAAACTACATAAATTGTTGCAACTCCTGCAAGTGTTGAAAACAGTCTTAGTGAGATATCGGTAGACCCCATTATATATGTCCAGAACTTGAGGAGTAGGTAATATGCCGGAGGATTGGTGTCTCCTGCAATAACATTTTTAAATTCTTCAATCGGAACACGCATCAAAATGCCAGTGAACGCCTCATCAAACCACATATCGTACTTCCTTATGCTTATAATTCTAATCCCTAAGGCAATAAGTAGCAGAAGAATAATATCAGAATTACTCTTTATTTTTGTTAGCAGTGATTTAACTTTATCCATGGTTGTATTCTAATGCACAAGGACGGAAGTGCCAAATATGTTTTATTTATTGTATAATTTGCACTATGCAACCAAGCTCTCAAAGAAACTCAGTCCTTGATCTAATGCGAGGCTATTTCTTAACAGCAATATTAGTTTCTCACTTTTATAAGTTCCCTTCTCCATTTACTTTACTAAACGGTAGAGGTGAGTTATGGGTATCTGCTGCTCCTGGGTTTGTATTCATATCAGGTCTTTTGGTTGGCATGGTCTATAAAAGAAAAATACAAACATTAGGATACAAGGCCGGGATTATGCAGCTTATAAAAAGGGGACTTAAGCTTCACGTATTCAACATCTTTTTTACAGTTTCATACTCTATGCTTGGTGTATACATCGGCAGGTGGCAGTATCTGAACAAAGGGTTGTTACACCAAGACTTCTTTGGTGCCTTTACTAAGGCATTAACATTTCAATACTCATATGGTTGGGCAGACCTACTAATCTATTACTCTATTATGCTTTTATTTATCTCTCCGCTTGTTTTAACCCTTTTTCACAAGGGGATAGTAAAGCCGGTTATTGCAGTGTCTTTTGTGATCTGGCTAGTCATGTTTATCTTACCGGGAACTCAGGCTTTTACCGGTAGTTACCTGCCTGTTGAGTCATGGCAGTTTTTGTTTGTACTAGGGCTTACTGGCGGGTATTTTAAGGAGTATTTCGCATCTCTTTACAGGAAGTATTTCCATTCAGGGAACAAATGGAATGCCTATATCTTAATGATTCTATTTGTTGTTACTCTGGCCTTATCTGTTGCTGATAGGTTTTACTCGGTATTTGGCGGAGATACTAAAAGAATTCTAGATATATGGCTTAAAAAGAGTGATTTAGCCCCTGGTCTACTTGTGACGTTTTTCATCTGGTTTACCTCTATGTACTATGTCTTTGGGAAGTTTCAGAATCTAATAGCAAAATACTTAGGATGGTTATTTTACCCGTACGGCAAGAATTCTCTGCTAACTTACTCTGTTCAATCGATTTTCTTGTTCATTCAGTTCTATATGGTGTTTAAAAACACAGTGTTTCTTAATACTGTTTATAACATTGTTATGATTTTGGTTGTCTTGGTTACTGTAAAAGGCGTGCTTTGGATTACAAATAATCCCAGAGTAAAGCAATTTACCTCGTCTTTGTAACCTTTGCACTACCCCCTACGTATGTGTTAAGATGCTCCCATGTCAATGAATAAGAAAAGAAGCGACAGGCAGAATAATAGAGAAAAGCGAAAAGAACGCAAAAAGACTAAAAGAGTCTGTTAATCTACTTAGATTGACTATTGCCCCCAAATCTTCTATCTCTTTTAGCAAAATCCAAAACAGCATTTTCAAAGTCTTCCGGAGTAAAGTCCGGTAGGTACTTTTCTACAAAAAGTAGCTCTGCGTAGGTGCTCTGCCAAGGCAGGTAACCGGATAGTCTTTTTTCCCCGCCTGTTCTTATAATAAGATCTATAGGGGGAAGACCTGCTGTATCTAGGTTTGCTTCAATGTTTTCTTCTGTAAGTGGTAGGTTTTTGGTAAGTGTTTTATTCACAGCTCGTACAATTTCATCATGCCCTCCGTAGTCAATAGCCGCAACAAAGGTAAAACCAGTGAAATCCTTAGTTTTTTCTTCCATTTCAACAATTTCTTTTACTAAGAAATCAGGCAGTCGATCTTTTCTACCAATGTGTATAAATCTAATGTGCTCTCGAACGCACTTTTCTTTAAACTTTTGTGCATAAGTCTTAACTAAGCCAAATAATCCATCAATTTCTTCTTTGCTTCTCTTCCAGTTTTCAGTGGAAAATGCCCAACCGGTAAGTACTTGAATGCCCATACTCTTTGCTTTTTCAATTAGCTCGTCATAGGTATCAACACCTTTTTTATGCCCCATTAGCGAAGGTAGCATACGGGCTTTAGCCCAACGTCTATTACCATCACTAATTATTGCAATGTGCTTAGGCATATTCTCTATAGTTGTAGTTGTGTCAGGCATAATAAATAGACCTTAGAGGCCTCATTGTCCTACATTTTAGTATCTTTTTAAAGATTTATCCAATTTTAGCTTAGATACGGTTTAAGTGTTAAGTAGCTTGATTTCTGCTAAAATCACCAAGATGGATGCCGTAACGATAAGGAATAATACATATAGTTTGCCGCAATTCTTACCAGATGCAACAAGAGCTGTTGTAAAGAGTATAGATTCTTCAGATATCACGCAAGCAAAGATTGAAGGTGTGGTTGTAAACACTTATCACTTGATGCATGAACCGGGGGCTTCAGTTATTGAAAAATGTGGCGGTATCAAAAAGTTTATGAATTTTTCAGGGCTGGTGGTTACCGATTCTGGTGGCTGGCAGATATTTTCACTCATTCATCGAAACAAAAACGCAGGCAAAATCACTGACAAGGGAGTTACATTTGCAATTGGTAATCACAAAAAAGCACTTTTCACTCCTGAAAAAGCTATAGAGGTTCAATTTGCTATTGGTTCAGATATCATTATTTGTCTTGATGATTTCACACCGCCCAAAGGATCTGTTTCTGATATCCAAGTGAGTGTTGAAAGAACAACTCAATGGGCAAAGAGATGCAAAGCTAGGTATTTGGAGTTGTGTGAAGAAAGAGAACTAGATGAATCAAATAGACCGCATTTATATGCTGTTGTCCAAGGAGGCGTTAATCTAGATATGCGCAAGAAAAGTGCTGATGAGTTAATTGAGATAGGGTTTGATGGGTACGGCTTTGGAGGCTATTTAGTTGATGAAAACAGTGATTTGGATTTAGATGTTTCTCAAAAACTTGCAGGTCTTATTCCAGATGATCGCGTAAAGTTTGCATTAGGTACCGGCTCACCTTACGAGATTGCTATGCTTAGGCAGTTTGGGTGGGATATTTTCGATTGCACGTTACCAACACGGGATGCAAGGCATATGAGGTTGTACACTTTTGTCAACCCTCCAAAAAGAAAAGAAGATTTATACGATAAAGCTAATTTTAATTACTTGTATATAAAACGTGAAGTTTTCACAAGAGACATGCGCCCTATTTGTGAAGATTGTGATTGCTATACGTGCAAGAATTATACTAGAGCTTACCTGCATCACTTATTTAAAATAGAAGATACTTTAGCTTTCAGACTTGCCACGATTCATAATTTAAGACACTATTCAAAGGTAATTGAGCTACTAAGAAGTTAATATGCATAAATCATTTTCCAAACTCTCTGAAGAGTATATCCATGACGCTGACGCTACTATTATAAAGTTAGTACATAAAAAAACAGGCGCACAGGTTTTGTACCACAAGTGCGATGATAAGAATAAAGCCTTTTGTATTGGGTTTAAAACTTTGATAAATGACAATACAGGGGTAGCACACATTCTTGAACATAGCGTACTAAATGGTTCAGCAAAGTATCCCGTCAAAGAACCCTTTGCATATCTTGCTAAAAACTCACTCCAGACGTATCTGAATGCTTCTACCTATCCTGATAAAACTATTTATCCTGTGTCTTCAATAAATCAGAAAGAGCTAGTCAACATGGCAGGGGTTTATCTTGATAGTGTTTTTAGTCCTAATCTTACTCTTAATACTTTTATGCAAGAAGGTTGGCGATATGACGTATCAGAGACCGGGGATTTGTTCTATAGCGGCGTTGTTTTTAATGAAATGAAGGGGTCTTTTGCAAATAGTGATTTATTTGTTGCATCTAATGTACAACGAGATGTCCTTGCTGGGACCGATTATGCTTTTGATGCCGGTGGTATTCCTAGTGCAATTCCAACATTAACTTATGAAAACTTTCGAGCATTTCACGCCAAGTATTACCATCCTTCAAACTCTTACACTTTGCTATATGGGGATCTAGATCCAGTTGAATTTCTTGAGTTGTTAGATACTTACTTCAGTCAGTATGATAAGCAGGAGGTTCAGTTTGCGCTTAAAGAACTTCCAAAGCTCCTAACTCCAAAGATAGTAGAACATACATATCAAGCTCCTGCAGATAATACTTATGTGAGTGTGATGTCTTGGGCATTTGACCAAGTAGATGCGCGCGACTTCTTTGGTCTGATGGTACTCCACTATTTGCTGATTACCTCTGATGGCTCACCGCTTAAAAAATACTTGTTGGATAAAGGTCTTGGTACTTCGCTTTTTATGTATGGGTATGAGTCTGATATCTTGCTGAACTTTTTTGCAGTTGGGTTAAAAGGTATCCCCACTCTTGAAAAAGTTATCCAAACAGAAGAAGCCATCGCAACGTTTTTTAGTGAACTGGCAAAAGGCATTGATAGAGAGCAATTAAGAGGTGCAGTTAATAGAATAGAGTTTATGACTCGAAGTGATGCTAGTAGCGAGAATTCAAAAGGTGTTGAACTGTATGCTTTCTTACTCAAGTACTGGTTATATGGTAAAGATCCAGTGTCACTTCTTGAATATTCTAATTATTTTGATTTCTTCAAAAGAAATGCACTTGAAACACAGTATTTTGAAAACTTAGTCAGTAAATACATTGTAGATAACACCCACTGTGTGCATAGTAGGTTTGCTCCAGATCCTGAGTTATTCGCGAGCGAAGAGCTAGCTGAACAAGCAAAGCTAATTGAAACACGTCACGATCTAACTAAGCCCGAATTGGATGCGATAGTTAAGAAAAATGAAGAATTAAAACTAGAGCAAGCAACCCCAGACACACAGACAAGTCTTGATACGTTACCGATGCTCTCTATAGCTGATGTATCGCAAGAAGTGTCACCGTATCCATGTAGCATAGAAGACGATGGGCAAACTATTTATACTCAGATACCTGATAAGAAAATGGTCCACTTACTTCTAAGCTTTGATATTTCGCATGTTGTATCTAGCGACTTACCGTACTTAGCATTATTTGCTAAGACGTTTTTTAAACTCGGTACACTTGGTAAGTCAGAAGATAAGTTCACCAGTGAGTTAGAAGAAGTCACAGGAGAACTAAGTGCTAGGTTACTTTTTACTTCTGATTTGATCACCGACAAGAAACACCGGAAGCTGGTTGTAAAAGTAAGCTTTCTTGAACCTAATTTAGATAGAACCCTTGCCTTACTCGAAGAAGGGTTATTGCATGCCAACTTTAATAATACCGCGTGTCTTAAAAAGCTAATGGACGAGTATAGAGTGGGGATGGAAAGTGATTTGGTTGAATCAGGGCATAGGTTTGCATTAAGAAGCTCTTTAGCCTCGTTATCTCAGGAACAGTATTTGTGGGATATAACTTCAGGGGTAAGTTTTTACAAATTCTTACAACAAGTAATAGGCGAATTTAATACCGACACTTTGCGTACTACTTCAAAAGCTGATGTTATTAGAACAAGTGTGAGTAAAAGCTCTCTTCAGATAAGTTTAGCCTGCAGTAAACGCTTTAAAGAGCCTGCCTTAAGGCAGCTCTCAGATTTCAAAGCTAGGTTGCCTATGCAAAGCCTTCCACGCTCTGTTGATATAGTACTACCGAAAGATTGCAAAACCTTTTATACAATTCCATCTAAAGTAAATTATGTTGCAAGTTCAACACGAATAGCCACCACTTTTAATGACTTTGGGGGATTGAATTACTTGCTGCGAGGCATTCTGCAGTATGACTATTTGTGGAATGAAATTCGAGTAAAGGGCGGGGCCTATGGGGGGATTGCATACTGTCTTGAAGATGGCCTTCTAGGTTGTGTATCCTACAGAGACCCCAATCTTGAAAAAACACTTCACGTGTATAGCCAAGTTCCTAAATTTTTGAACGACTTTGATGCTACTGACAAAGTACTCACTGGTTACAAAATTGGAGCTTTATCGGACCTTGAACCATATATAGATAATGACTCACTAGGCTCTGAAAATTACATAAAATACTTAACAGGCCAAACTCAGGCAGTTAGACAAGCAATGAAAGACAATTTACTTACAGCAACACAAGAAACTATATCCAATGTTGGAAACCTAATGGATAGCAAATCTTCAAGTAATGGCTCGATAACTGTTTTAGGTAATATTACTACTATCCAAGACAAAACCTACTTTGATTCTATAGAGCAGTTAGCTTAATCTTCATCAGCGCTAAGATTGGTTTTGATCTCTTCTATTTCGTTTTCTAGAGCTGTTAGTCTTTGCTTAATATATTTTGCAAGCTCAAGCCCCTCCTTCATTAAAGGAATGCTTTTTTCTAGATCTAGATCTTCTTGCTCAATTAAAGCAGTGATTTTCTCTAGTCTTAGAAAGGCGTCATTTAAATTAATGTCTTTAGCTTTAGTCATAATCACTTCTTTCTATTTTTGAAATTAATACTCCGGTTGCAAGTTGTGTTTTAATACTTTGTCCTGCAGTAACGTCTTTTGCACTGTGCAAGATTTTACCTTCAGAGGTATAAACTATCGCATACCCCTTGGTAAGTAGTCGCTTATAATCCAGTGCTTCAAGTAGTTTACTGTTAGCTGCCGTTTTGGCTTGTACAAGCTTTAGCTTAGAAGACACGCTATAGAGTGCCTTCTCAATGCTTTGATCTGCTTTGAGCATCTTCAGCTTTGCATTTGTCTGGATATTCTCGCAAGCCTTATCGAAGGAAGCGAGTAGGTTTTTATAAATACCAATGTGTACATATGCAAATCTTTGTGTTGCGTGGGAAAAACTTGCTAATTGGGTTACGTATTTACTAATCTTGGTGTGCATGCAGGTGGCTATTTTATATTCAAGATGCTTAACTTCTGCCATCGCATGATCGCTGCCAAAACAAATAAGTTCTGCTGCATTAGAAGGAGTAGATGCTCTGACATCTGCTACCAAATCAGCTAGAGTTATATCTCCCTCATGCCCAACCCCACAAATTACCGGATACTTGCTGGAGAAGATTGCTTTTACAACCTCTTCTGTATTAAAAGAGTACAAGTCTTCAAGTGATCCTCCTCCTCTTATAAGTGCGATAGCGTCTAATTCTAGCCCACTTGCATTAAAGTAGTGGAATGCCTGTTGAATTGATGCAATTGAGTCTTTACCTTGAACTGAAGCGGGGTAGTAGTAAATTTTAATTCCTCCAAGTCTTTCTTGGAGTACTTTGACAAAGTCTTTGTATGCTTGGGAATCTTTTGCAGTTATAAGACCTATCTTTTGTGGGAATGGAACAAGTTCTCTTTTTCTTTGTTGGTCAAATAAACCTTCGTTTTCAAGCTTGGCTTTTAACTTTTCAAAAGTTACTTTAAGTAGTCCTTCTCCTGCAGGAACGATAAGTCGCGCAAACAGACTAAACCGACCTGTTTTTTGGTAAAGTCTTGGTCTGCCGTAGATGTTTATGAGCATTCCTTCGGTTAGTTGTTTACAGATTGGATTTTGAGCTGAGATTGCAAAGACTTCCATACTGCATTGTTCGTCTTTTACAGTAATAAAGAACCATTTGTTTTGCGAAAGCTTTATTGAGCTTATTTCTCCACATACAACTACTTCGTTTATGCCTTCTAGGTAAAGATTAGTGAATTCTAAAAACTCAGATACTGAGTACGTGTATTCCATAGGTGTATTTTCTCATGAATAGACAAAAAGAACAGGTATACGAAACGGCGGCAATATTTTGGTACTGCCGCCGTTAGTTAAATGACTTAGCTAAAGAAAACTTATTTCCTTTTTGCTGCTTTTTTAACTGTCTTTTTAGCAACTTTCTTAACTGTCTTCTTAACGGTTTTCTTAGCTGCTGTCTTTTTAGCTTTTTTTACTGGCACGGGTAATCACCTCCTCGATACCTAACTAATTACTATTAAAAATCATCATCATCTTCAATTCGAGACTTAGCGGCTGCCGGAAACGTATCATCAAAGATTTCGTCTATATCCGGTTTTACTCGGTTAGCTTTCTTTGATTTACTAATTTCAGCAACTGCTTGATCATAAAGATCCCACATATCTTGGCTGTCATCTTCTTCAGGTTGCCATAGTGGATCTTCAAGTAGTTTCTTTTTTATTTCATCTAATGTAAGCATAGTTTTATAAAGTGGTGATAAATGAAATAGCTTTAATGGAGTTGTGAGTTCCATTGGAAAAAATGAATAAATATTTTGGGCACTTTCTTATTCTGTGGGTCATTTATGTGTCAATTTTCGATTCTTTTGACCTGTTTGTCAATTACTTTTTGTATATTACGTCGTACCCTCGTGCAAAAATATCGTGATTAAATCCTAAATATTTTTTTATTTTTGCATCGCGATCGAAAATATTTTTAGTTTGCATAGCTTCTAAAGTGTATTGCGGCTTGATGTTAAGCACAAAAGGTAGGGTGTGTGCATAACATGGGTAATCAGTTCCAAAAATTAATCGAGACATAAGTAGCGGATTTTTTCTTAAAAGTAACAGTCTAGATCTTCTCTGATAAACTAACATTCCTGAGTTATCAAAGTATAAATTAGGAAATTTCTTTGCTAAATTCTCTAAAGTACTGACAGTTTTCTTCTCTCGCAAGAATGAAAACCCTCCAGCGTGTGCGACAATTATTTTACAACCGGTCTCTAAAAGAGCGGTTAGTGTATCAAGCTTGTGGTATTTCTTTTCTAATTTAAGACCAGGGAAGCTAAATTCTTGCCCTAAGTGAATTAGAATTGGCATATTGTACTCTTTGCACTTGCGCGCAAAGTTCAATGCCTGCTCACTAGCTGGGTTGAAGATTTGAAGTCCAGGTAGCCACTTAATTAACGCACATTCTCGGTCAACTGCCTTGCTTAGTTCTTCAAAAGCGTCTTTGCGCATCGGATTGATAGATGCGGAAGGGATGAGTTTCTCTGTCTTTTTACAAAACTCATAAATATCATCATTAGAAGTATAAAAAACGCTATCTTCGTTTATCAGTTCCCCATTCTTGTCGTAGACTCCATCGAGTGGCAGGATGACGAAATGATTGATGCGTGATTGATTAGTTAGCTCAAGTAACTTTTTTTCAAATCGACCGTTTAGCTCAGCAACATCGTTTGACCAGTCCATATGGATTAGCTTTGCCCAGAGCTTGTAAAAAACAAGATACTTACTGTTCTTAAAACTGATATCTTTCATATCTTTGAAGTAAGTATTGATTCTAGCTAGATGGCAGTGAATATCGATTATTTTTTCTTCAGTAGACATAACGGAGACAATTATAGCAAATCTAGCTAGTGAGGTTTAATTAACACTGCCTAAAATGTAGAGCATCGCATACATTATTACGGCAATAAAAGCAGATGCTGCCAGATAGTACTTTGCGGATACAAAATAGTCTTTAAGTATTTTACCTGCCGAAGATTCTATATCTGGTGTAGTCATAACAACAACTTTTGGTTTTTCAGTAAACTCATCTTGCTCTAGTCGTTGGCTCTGTGCTTTAATTTCAGCTTTTAGATTTGATATTCCAAGATTTTGAGCTAACGGCTCCATGCTGTCAGGAATACCATTACTATTGTCATCTTTGAGGACTTTCTGCAGCTGGTCTGGCAGCTCTGTAAAGTTTACTTGTTTACCGTTAAAGGTTATTGTTTCGTCTTTCATATACTAATTATGTTAGTAAGACAATATATTTACAATATCTAGTCTAAAACCCTCGCCCCTGTTAAGTTGCCACTCTCGTATCTTGTTATCCCGTAGTTTAATATTTTGATTGTTATAAAGAACCACCACAGAGCAATAAGCCAAATGATGGCTATATTTGTAAATGAGATGTTGATAACAGTCTCAACAGGCAGCCCGCCAATAACAATTGAAGGTAACACAAAAGTAAATATTGTACGCATTAGTTGAGGGTATATGCCTGATGGGTACATAGCAGGACCAAACATATACTCCATTAGGTTTCTAGAAAGTTCTTGTGAATCAGGTATGAAAAAGCCAACACATGATGTTAGTAATGAGAAATTTATAAGTATAAAAGTGCTAGGGATAGTAAGCAGTATTAATACAAGTATCTGATTTATACCTGCACCAATACCTATGGAAAATGCTGTAAGTAGTATTGCACCGTATAGCAGGTCACCAAAAGCTGACATACTAGAGCCTAATGTAAGGATGCGCATATACAAGTTTCTGGGTGATACAAGTAACGTATCAAAAACTCCCTTGTCGATATAAGACGGTAATACTGCACTACCTCTGAAAAAGGCGTAACAAATGCCATATGCAAACGCCACAAAGCCTTGAAGCCCAACCACTTCCCACCTTCCCCAACCGTTAATTTCACCAAAGATATCAGTAAACAATATCCATAAAAACACAAAAGCTACATTGTTTAGCATCATACCGACCATCTGTATTAAAAAAGCCGATTTCATAGAAGCGTTAGCTTTGATGTTTTTCCCTGTTATGGCGTACGCAACAATTATGTCACTACGAAGTGACTTTAGTATGCTTTGCTTCATCCGCCGTTAACACTTACTTTAGTAAGCGCCTTTTTTAAGACTAATGAAGTAAATATGGCAAAGAATACTAGCCATAGTAATTGAACTGCTAGTAAAAAAAGCCAGTCAGTTGAAAATTCAGGGTTAAACAATCTGTTCGCAAGTATTGGTGCTCCGAAAGGCAGATAGATTGCTAAGTTTCTAAATGTTTCGGGCATGATAGCTACAGGCACATACGAACCGCCAAGAATCATAACTCCTTTATCAAACAGCCAGAAAAAAGGTTGAGCGTCCTCGGTCCAGAATGATCCAAGTGACATTAGAAAGTACATTAATCCGGAAAGAATAGAGCCTATGGTAAATAGCAGCGCAAACCCAAGTAAATCCAAGCCACTTACTGCTCTTGGAAACCCGCCCGTTAGAAAGTACAAGAGCGGTGTAACAGCTACTAGAGCTACCAAAAAGACAGGGGTGTTTTTACCTAAATTG
>ERZ724505.41-NODE-41-length-77953-cov-5.811972_pt1 | contig 77953 bp, 78 predicted proteins | sample MGYA00376038_ERZ724505 | MGnify/ENA primary metagenome ERZ724505 (study PRJEB28724, sample SAMN07190884) | wastewater metagenome | isolation source: effluent of sewage treatment plant in Hong Hong | place: Hong Kong | collected 2016-03-17 ... | reverse complement strand
TATGGCATTTTGCAGAAATTACTCGAAAAAGGGGTTATAAGCGAATCCCAAAATAGCGGAGTTGCCGTGTTTTCCGCTCAGCCACCGGAAAAAATCGGTCTGTTGCTAGATCAGAGACTGGAAGATATTCAGAATCGCAAAAAAGAATTTCAAAAAGTTCTGCCTCAGCTGCGCAATTCTCCGGCACTTTCGTACCTGAATCCGACCTTTAAAATCGTGAAAGGAGAAGAGGGGATGCGGCAAATTTTGAAAGACATGCTTCTGTATGAAAATATGGAAACGCAGTCTTTTTGGCCTATAAAAGCGATGGTTGATATTCTCTCGCCGGAGTTTTTTCGCTCGCTCAACAAAGTGCGCATTCAAAATAATTTGTATACACGCGCCATTTGGCCGCTTGAGCAGATAATTGATATCAAAAAACATCCATATTTAGGTTCTGGCGAAGGTTTTAAGCGAGAGATCCGCATTGCCCCCAAAGGCATCGATTGTTCAATGGGTTATTGGATCTACGGCAATAAAGTTGTATTTATCTCCTCCCGTCAGGAACAGGTGGGATTTACGGTAGAAAGCAAAGAGCTCGCAGAATTGCTGCTTACTCAATTTGAATTTCTGTGGCAACTTTCCAAGCCGGTTATTATTGATGCGGACGGTACAGATGCCTTCCTGAAAGAGATTGGCAGATTGCCAAAGCAAGAGCGATGAATGTTCTGTTTATAGCGCCTTCTCTGCAATCTTCCTCATCCTCTCCTCACTCACCTTCGTCCACGGATTGCAGCTCACCACTCTTTTGAAAATCAGCCACAACGCTTTTGGCAGCGATTCTTTGTGCAATTTCTCCATCGCAAATTCCGAACATGTGGGCTCGTGCCGGCAGAAGCCGTAGGGAAAGGCTCCGGCAAGCCAACTGTGATCAGGCGAAAGCGTCACTTGATACACGCGAACGAGCGCAATAAATGGTGTTGCGAGAATACGGCGAGCAGTATGCGGAAAGTTGTAGTGGGGTTTCACGTCTTGTAGGATAGTTGGTAGTTTCCGTCCTGTCATTCTTATGATGCCTCTCACATACAACGACGTCATCGCGTTCCTCGCCATTTTGGCGTTGGTGATGGGTATCATTTTGCTCTACCACCTCATCCTCATTTCGTTCAACGTCCGTCGCATCACCAAGCGTGCGGACACGGTATCCGAAGAACTGGAGGCTGTGGTCATGAAGCCGCTCATGGCTATGGATAATGCCATGGAATGGATGGTCGGTTTTCTGGAAGGCATGAAAGACCAAAAGCATCCGCACAAGCACAAGAAAGACGACTTCGAGGTTGTGGACGTGTAGTAGGAGATTTAGTGGCAGAGGAAAGGGGGTACAGGAGGAAAAGAGGACAGGAAATCACAAAAGCCTCTATTGCATTCATTCTTTTTTTGCGTACATTCCTTTCCCCCCATCCTCTTCTACGGCTTTTCCTCTTGCTAAACCTTTCTGCCTTCTTCCATATCTTCTACAATCTGCTCATATGACCACTACACACTCTGTCGCCGATCTCATCGGTAAAGACCCATCCATCGTTCCATTGTCGCTCCAGCGCATTGCGCAGGCCAGCGAAGAAGGGGAAAGAATATGGATAGGGCCGCAGGACGCTGCCAAGTTGACGGCAGAAGAAGTGGAAATGTACAACTATGCGCACCAGGTGCTCATGTACCTGTGTATTCAGGCGCCGACCAAGCATAAGTCTGGTCACCCGGGCGGGTCACTCTCAGCATTTACGTTTGCCTACGAAGTGACACGTCGCCGCAATCCGGCAACCGATCAGCCCCTGCGCTTTAGCGCCGGGCACTTGTCGCTGCTTGCGTATCATCTCGAATGGCTGTTTGGACGCGATGGAACGGACGTACGTTTGTCGTCGCCGCAGACAATCATCGATACCTTCCGCGTGATTGGCGGACTTCCGGGTCACGTCGAGGCCGGAGTGGGGGATATTCCGTTTGGCACGGGTCCGCTTGGTAAAGGTCTTTCCAATGCGCTTGGCGTAGCATTTGGTCAGCAGTATCTGGGTAAAACTGGTGCCGTCGATATTCTGCTTGCCGACGGCGACAGCCAAGAAGGACAGGTGCTGGAAGCCATGCGTTTGGCTTCTCATTTGCATCTCGATCAACTCGTCGTGCATGGTGACTGGAACGATATTCAGCTCAGCGGTATTCCATCCAAGACTATGGCAACGGACATGGCGTCGGTTGCTGCCAGCATGGGCTGGTCTGTCATTGAGGTACAGAATGGCAACGACTACGCGCAGGTGCGTGCCGCCCTCGACAAGGCCGACAGTATGCGCGGAAACGGTCATCCGATTTTCATCTGCTACTACACCACGATGGGCTACGGCGTTCCGCTGATGGAAGAAGGATCGAACAAAGGAACGAAGAACTTTCATGGCACTCCGCTCACCAAAGAAGAAGGCGAATTGGCGCTGAGCTCCCTCAAACTTGCTCCGCTCGAGGACATTGCCAAGAAGCTGGAACCGATGAGGCTTTCATTCAAGAAAAAATTCGATGCGGCGCGGGCCAAGCGCGAGAAAGCGGTGCTGGATTTCAAGCTGCCTGCCGGCTACAAGCGGACGATCACGGAAAAGGCCGGAGCTGCCCGCAAAGATTTTGGTGCGGTGCACCTTAAAGCACTCATGGCAGGCGACAAGCGCATTGTGGTGCTGCATGCGGATCTGGCCGAATCCGGCGGCTTTGGTGTGGTCGAAAAAGAATTCCCAAACAGGGTGATCAACGTCGGGGTTGCAGAGGCAAACATGTACATGATGGCTGCGGGTATGCGTCAGGCCGGGCTCCTGCCGGTTACGTATACGTTTGCGGCTTTCGGTACCAACGAAGCGCGTGCCAATGCGCGTCTCATCGATGTGAATACCGGTCACATTCCTCTCGGCGTGCTGCACGATTGTACGCATGCGGGACTCAGTGTCGGTGAAGACGGCGAGACGCATCAGGACAGAAACTACGTAAATATCCCGTTCGATCATACGGAAATCTGGGTGGCAGGGGACAGTAACCAGGCAGGTGCTATGGCCGAGAAAGCAATGGCCACTATCGCCAAGGGCACCGAAAGCATTTACGTGTTCTCCAGTCGTTCGAATCACCCGCAGCTTCTGGATGCATCGGACAAGGCAGTGTACGGACCGGAATATGAATTCGACGGTCGTGCCACCATTGTTCGCGGACATGGTGATCAGCGTGATAGTGCGACGATCATCAGCTACGGAGCAGCCTTACACGAAGCTGTCGCGGCAGCCGACATTCTGGCAGGGGAGCAGCGCATCGTGCGTGTGCTGAATGCCGCCTGCATTCGTCCGCTCGATAGCAGCGCCATCATTCAGGCCGCCCTCGAAACACAGCATCTCATTGTCTGCGAGGATCACAATACAGAAGGAGGACTTGCTACCCAAATCGCCGATCTCATCGCTGATTTATGTTTGCCTTGTACGCTGCGCCGCATCGGTGCGCGTCATTACTTCCCATCCGGTCCGTCGGAACAGCTCACGATTCTCGCCGGGTTAGATGCCGAGAACATCGCGAATATTGTGGAAGATCAGTTCTCGCTCCGACTTGCTCAAGGCGAGGAGATCTTCGTCGCCTTCCTGTACGGACTCAAAGAGCGTTTGCCTCACACCCGTTTTGCAGCCCGCGCCGCGACGTACATCCAGCGCTTATCGCAAGATACGAAGTACTTCGCGACCCTGCGCGAGATGTGGAAGATCAAGTCTCTGCCGCCAAGCGATTTACCGACGGTGGATGCTCTTATGGCCACACTCTCCGACATGTCTGTTCCGGATGTGAATCCGCTCACGGGTATTGACCGCGAGTCGCAGCATGATAACGGCATCATTTAATGCGACCTCGCATTAAATGATGAATGTACAATTAATAATTGACAATGAACAATGCCTTCTTTGCAAATTCGTCATTGTACATTGTCAATTGTACATTTTGCATTTCTTATCAATCGCATCTAGATGACATTTATATCCGGTTCCGCGAGAATAGATATATGGCCACCCCGCGCAAAAAATCATCTGAAAAAATCGATCCGGCTGCACATGAGGCATTGTTGCTGCGCATTGAACATACGCTGGCAAAGACTATCAGTACGCCGCGTGTGATGTGGCGATCATTTGTGGGCGGAATCATGTACGCCATTGGCGCGCTCGTTGTTGTCGCGATTGTCATTCCGTTTGTGGTCTCGTTTCTGCAAAGCATTCCGTGGCCGCCGCTGGTTGCGGATTTCGTGACGAAAGTTATTTCCCAGATGGAGCCGACAGGTTCCCGTCCTCCAGTATCGTCTGACGGTCAATGAACAGCGCAATGTAGAAGCGCTTGATCATATCGGCCGATGCGTTGAGCAGCTCCTCAATGAGTGACGACAAGCGGCGGATCTTTTTATAGATTTCAGTGAGCGCATAGGCCGAGCCTTTGGATCTGGATTTTGCCAGTTTGCGCGCCTGTCTGTCGAGGGAGTGCACTTCGCTGTGGATGCGGGCGATAATCTTCTCCTGCATTTTTGGCGGAGCCGGCAAATTGGCGATTGCATCGTCGCGAGAAGAAATTGCGGTTGCCTGTGTGCCTTGCAATGTCGATCCTGCGCTACCTGCTCCCAAATCGCCGGTTTTGTCTTCGCCCATACGTTCGCTGATTTTACCCATCAGATCGATCATTTCGACGACCTCCGTTAATTTCTGCGGCTGAAACACCTGGGCAGGTTCCGGCTTTTCAGTCGTCACGAGAGAGGTCTTTGCCGCTTCTGGCGATGCCTTCGGCGCATCCATAACACCTCTATTGTCTCTTATTTACGCCAAAAAGTCAAGTATTGCGCATCTGCAAGCCATTTATGGTACTATCAACCCATGACTTCTCCTGACACAATTTTCCATAAGATCCTTCGTCACGAAATACCGGCTAGCATTGCTTATGAAGATAATGAAGTGATGGTCATCAAGGATATTCATCCCAAGGCCACCACGCATCTGCTTTTCATTCCAAAGCAGTTTCTCGCATCGGTTGCGAGCATGGATGTATCAACGCAGCACATTCCAGGTATGCTGATTGCCAAAGCTAAGAAATTTGCGCAGGAAAAGGGGATTGATGGCTACAAATTACAATTCAATGTTGGTGCGGGTGGGGGGCAGGAAGTGATGTACATTCATCTGCATTTTCTGAGTGAAGCAAAAATAGGATAAACGAGAAATGTGGTGATTTATAAATTTATTTGTCGATACGGCCCGGCAATGAGAGTTATTGAAGCAAGGTATGCTTGCAGAATTATTTGATGCTGTCCGGACCGTATCGACTGCTGTTCATCATTCAAAAAAAGCCGCAGGAACGAATCCTTGCGGCAATTTTCCATTATCAATTATAAATTTCAATTACTCTGCGTAGCCCGCAGCTTTTGCCTCATCGGCTGTCTTGAAGTGGACACGGTTCTCTTCGGCGATCTTCTTGGCAGCGGCAGAGCCGGCAGCATAGAACTTTTTGCCGGACTTGGAGGCCACGAAGCCTTCCTCGGAAGATTCTTCTTTTGCATCACTCTTCTCAGCTTTCTTGTCCTCAACCGGCTTGTCGAACTTGCCTTCCTGTTCGGCACGGATGCGCTCGAGAGTAGCGGCATCGATTGGCTTGAGAGCCTTGATGGAGAGACCAATGCGGCGCTCGTCGACATCGATGTTAATCACCTGCGCATCAACTTTCTGGCCAATTTTCAGACCTTCGGATGGATCAGTGATCTTCTGATGGGCGATTTCTGTGAGGTGCACGAGACCCGTAATATCTTTCTCGAGGTTCAAGAATGCACCGTAATCCGCAAAGCGGACGACTGTACCGTGCACTTTCTTGCCAACCGGGTAGCGCTCGGCAATCTCCTCCCATGGATCCTTTGTGAGCTGCTTGATGGACAGCGAGAGTTTCTCGCCGTCGATACCGATAACGCGCACGCGGACTCTGTCCCCAACTGCTGCGTACTCGGATGGATTTTTGACGTGTCCCCATGCGATTTCGGAAATGTGAACCAAGCCTTCCAATCCGTCGAAGGCGACGAACAGACCGAATTTAACGATACCGCTGACGATCCCTTCGCGTGTGTCGCCGATCTTGAGAGTCTCAAGAACCTTTGAGCGTTCCTCAGCGATCGCTTCGCGCTCGGAAACGACGATCTTGCCGGCATCTTCATCCAACGTAATGATTTTGACGGTAAAGGTGTGACCAATGAACTTGGAGAGGCGATTGATGATTTCGGAACTGTCGGCGTTGTTGACGCGTGGATAGTTGACCGGAGCAAGCTGACTGACTGGCAAGAATGTGCGGATGCCGTCGATGTTGGCAAGCAGACCGCCTTTGTTGGCTTCCTGAGCTGTAAATGGCATAGTTTTGTCGTCTTCCACCATCTTGTGGAAACGATCCCATGCCTTCTGCTGGCTGGCCATGCGCAAGCTCATCACAACCATTCCTTCGTCGTTCTCTTCTTCGAGTACGAGTGCGGCAACCGCGTCGCCCATGGCGAGGTCTTTAAACGTGTTGAGAGAATCGCGCAATTCGCGACCGGAAACGATACCTGTTGCCACTCCCATAAGATCTAAGAGGAGCTTGTTCTTTCCTTTAAAAATAACCGATCCTTCGACCAGTTCACCTGGGCGGGGACGGAAAACTTGTGGCGAATCCTTAAGGAGTTCGACCATGACTGATACGTGTGCTTTTTTCGGCGACATGATGGAAAATGTGGTGCAAGGGAAAGGATAAAAGCGCAGACCCTCTTGCACGAGCAGGGCGATGCGAGACGTACTGTAGCTTTGGCTTAGGGATGTGTCAATTAGAGGAAACAGAAGAAACAGACGATGCAGAGGAACCAGAGGATTTGAAGATGCAAGGATGAGAGGATTCAAAATATCCGCAGCCGGGGCACCGTGCCCCGGTGAAAATACGAAGATCAAAGAACGAAATACGAGACAAATTCCAAGATACAAAAAACAAATAACAAAAAATCTTAATCATCAAACCCTAAAAACCTAAGAAGCTCATTCCTATACGCTAAATCAGCATTGATTTTTCCAGGTTTAAGTCCTGCAATGTCGAAAATTTCTCTTTCTGGCTCGTATCCGGGTTATAGACCTGATAGAACAACTGCACGAGTTCCGGTGTCTTGAGCCGTTCCATACTGATGCCGATTCCTTCGAGACCGGATTGAATGAGTGTGACGCGGTCGCGCAGCACTTTGCCGGAGTTTTTGAAATCGCGGTTGCGCTGAAGGGCTTTCGCTTTGGTGTCATCGACGCTCATCCAATCGATAAAGCGTGTCAAAAGGCCGCGCTGCATTTTCACGTTCGCATCAACCGGAATGATAATGTAATACGACTTCTGCATGATTTCAGCGACGTTCACCAGCTTCTCCATGAAACTTGCATAATCAGTCGCCTGGGATTTCAGCAGGGGATTGGTGTGGGCAACGGATTTCTCCTCCAGTTTCTTGAGGTACGGATCAATATTCAGGCGACTTGAGCGAATGAGAATCTGAATCGGGAAAGTGAGCGTATTCACAAACGACTGGTAGCCCGAAATAATTCCCTGTTGTTCGACTTCGCTTTTAAGACTGAAGTTCACGGCATGGACTTTGAGCACAGCACGAATGCCGCCGTTTTTGAGGATCAAGCTGTCTTCGCGGATTTCAGCAATCGGCAGGTACCGCTGCGTCGATGACAGAAAGCTCGCTTTGCGGGCGTTCACCGTATTTTTTGTTGCAGGTCCTTTTGGCTTCTCCTCTGCACTGTCGCCGGTCTTGGTGTTTGGAATTGGCATTATGCGGATTTGGAGAAAATATGACGGTACGCAGTGAGATCATCGGAAAGACCATCGATGGACGGACCATGAACGGCACCTTCTACCTGAATGCGGTCTTTGCGAACAGGCGTTGGCTCGACGGCTGCTTCTGTGGCCGGCTCATTTGCGTGGATCGCGACGGGCTCAGTTTCAACGGAAGCAGGTTGGACGCTATCGATTAGCTGAGCTGCTGGAACAGATTGAGTGGTGATGCTGATGTTAGCGAGTTCCTGCTGGCGACGCTCCACTTGCTCGCTGATTTCATTGAGCTTGCGTGAGACATCCACTTTCTGAGGGCCGGCTGGTTTTTCCTCTTTCGGTGCGCGCGTCACAATATTAATAGAAATACCAGGATGAGGACTCCAGCTGCGTGTCATCGGCTTATTCATATGCTCAATCCACAGCAGGATGATGTTGAAGAGGCTCAGGTCATTGATTTTCAGAAATGCGAAAGCTGCCGCTATAAAGGCGGGGCTCCAGAGCATGAGAGTGACGGGCATGCTCACGGCGCCTGTTTTGGTGACAGAGGCGTACAGGACGTAACTGAATGCTGCTCCCACACCGATAATCATCAGCTGCTTGAGCGTCACGGGACCGATGATGCGGTCTTCAACATAGACGTTCTGCGGTATTTTGACTGCTTCCATTGCCATAAGATTTTTGATGAGAAATCCAATTATTATAGCAGAAATGGGGTTTTTGCTCAAGAGGAGGGGAAGAAGCAGAAGAAACAGACAATGCAGAGGAGCCAGAGGGCAGGAAGATGAGAAGATGCAAGGATGAGACGATGAAAATATCCGCAGCCGAGACGTAGCGTCTCGGTGCTACACCTCGTAATTCATCAAACGCCGCGGGCGAGGACGCCCGCGGCTGAGATTGTAGGTGTTCGTTTATGACAAAAGAGGGCGTGATGGCTCACAACCCTCTTTTTTCGTACTTATGCAGATGTTCTATGCCGCCATGCTCTTTTCGCGGGTAGCCACTTCGGCCTTGTCGCCATGCATCAGGCTGAACTCGTTTTTGTCTTTGCCGACGATCTTGATGGTGTCGCCCTTGCGGAACATGCCCTTCAAAATGCTCTCGGCAATGTGGTCTTCCAGGTGCTCCTGAATGGCGCGGCGGACCGGACGTGCGCCATACTCGGAATCGAAGCCGAGGGTACCAAGATTGTTAACTGCCTTGGCATCGACCACCAGCCCATATCCCTGTTCCTTGAGACGCGCAGCCAAATGCTGAATATGAATGCCCACAATCTTGCGGATGGTGTCCTGCGACAGTGCGTTGAAGATAATCGTCTGGTCAATGCGGTTTAAGAACTCCGGGCGGAAGTGTTCCTTGAGTTCATCCAGCACTTCCTGCGTCTTCTCTTCGTAGAGCTGCTCTTCGCGCTTGGCTTCTTTCTCGAGCTTGAAACCGATCTTGCCGGCTTCCTTTGTGAGTTTATCCGCACCGATGTTGCTGGTCATGATGATGATTGTATTGCGGAAATCGACCGTCTTGCCCTGGCCGTCTGTCAGGACGCCGTCTTCCATAATCTGGAGCAGGATATTAAAGAACTCCGGATGAGCTTTCTCGATTTCATCGAACAGTACAACCGAATACGGCTTGCGGCGAACGGCTTCGGTGAGCTGGCCACCCTCTTCGTAGCCGACGTAACCGGCTGTCGTACCGGTTAAGCGCGACACGTTGTGGCGTTCCATGAATTCAGACATGTCGATTTTGATGAGGGCATCCTCGCGCTGGAAAATTTCCTGAGCGATGGCTTTCACCAGCTCTGTTTTACCGACACCGGTTGGTCCCATAAAGAGGAATGAACCGATCGGTCGGCGAGCGTCGGAAATACCGACGCGGCTGCGGCGGATGGCACGGGCGACTTTCTGAATAGCGTCGTCCTGGCCTACCACGCACTTGCGCAGGACGGTTTCCAGCGAGTTTAAGCGTTTGGTCTCGGACTTCATCAGGCGGCTGATGGGAATGCCTGTCATGCGGGCAATGACCGCCTGAATATCGTCTTCGGAAATTGCAACCGGCGCACGCTTGTCGCCGTCAATCTGACTGGTAATCGCTTTCTTTTCTTCCAGAAGCGCCTCTTCTTCTTTGCGCAGTTTGAGGGCATGCTGGTATTTCTGCTCTTTGACCGCTATCTGCTTCTTGGATTCCATGGCCTCGAGCGCCTTTTCAATCTCTTTCAGGCGCGGCGGGATGACTGAATTGTGCTTTAAGCTCTTGCCTGCCGAAGCCTCATCCAGCACGTCGATGGCCTTGTCTGGCAGGAAACGTTCGGTTAAGTAACGCTTGCTCAGCTTGACGGCACTCTCGATTGCCAGATCGTCGATGGTCAGATGATGGAACGATTCGAAACTCTCTTTAAGTCCCTGTAAAATGCGAATCGCGTCGGGAATAGATGGCTCTTCGACCATGACAGACTGGAAGCGACGCTCAAGTGCGCGGTCCTTTTCGATTGTCTTGCGGAATTCGTCGGTCGTCGTTGCGCCCAAGACCTGGAGAGCGCCGCGACTGAGTGCGGGCTTCAAAATATTGCCAGCGTCCAAAGAACCTTCGGCGGCTCCTGCGCCAACAACCGTGTGCATTTCGTCGATGAAGAGAATAATTTCACCGTTGCTTTCGGTTGCCTCTTTAATGATGTCGTCGAAGCGCTGTTCAAACTCACCGCGGTACTTGGTGCCTGCAACAAGGGATCCCATATTCAGCTGCAAGACGCGTTTGCCGATCAGCGACTGTGGTACCTGGCCATCGGCGATACGCTGCGCCAGACCTTCGGCGATGGCAGTCTTTCCGACGCCGGATTCACCGATAAGGACAGGATTGTTCTTGGTTTTGCGATTGAGAATGTGGATTACGCGCTCGATCTCGGTTTCGCGGCCGATAATCGGGTCGAGCTTCTTCTCCTTGGCCTTTGCGGTCATATCATCGGTAAAATAGTCGAGCACCGGGGTTTTGCTTTTGCCTTCTGTCTTCTTTTTCTTCAATCCTTCGGGGTCGGTCTGATTCTGCATGCCGACCAATGCGCCCTGCAGACCCTGGAAGAATGATTCGAGCGATGTTTCGAGGTTCTTGTTCTGCTGACGGAACTGGCTGATCTGACCGAACATCTCCTCTATGTGCACCTGCAAGTCGTGCGGCACGATCTGCATGCTCTCAAGCAGAACCGTTGCAGCATTCTTGCCCGTTGAAATGACGGCGTACAGCAGATGCTCGGTGCCGATATTGGCGTGGCGGAACTTGTGGGCGATCATCACGCTCTGTTCAATGACCGTGTTGAGAGCCACTGACAAACCATGCTTGATATTCTGACCCTCGTTTTCCAGCTCGGTGCTCTTGCTGGATTTCTGGAGGATGCGGATATTTTCCTGTGTCACTCCGGCTCCGGTGAGAATGGAGAAGCCGAGAGATTTTGGAATGCTCAGAAGCCCCAGCAGCAGATGGTCGGTGCCGATGTAACTCGACTTCATATTCTTTGCTTCCTGCTCAGCCAGCTGCAATGCCAGCTTGGCGTTTGGAGTGAAGCGGTCGAATGGGTGCATAAAACGGTAGTGGAGAAAATTGGGGAGTTAGCAATCTAACATGTCGAGTGCTAATGAGTCCAGAGGAATCAGATTATAATATCATCATTGTTTGACGTTCACATGCAATTAAACTTGCGACTTTTTAAGACAGGGTCGCAGTTATAATAAGATGAGTATTGTTAACAATTGTAAAGAAACGGTGGGATAGAAGGGTCAGAAGATGCGAAAAGAAGAGCATTGGACAATCAAAATAACCGCAGCAGAGGTTCCGGAACCTCTGCGTTTTTACGATGTATTGTCTGCGCAAGCGAGGTCGTCAAATCGGGAAGCTGTTATCTCTGGCATCGTGAATTCTTCAGGGTTGTGATGCTGAGTGCAGCCATCCGGATGAGCGCATCCGTTCGGACGGGCCGAAAGATCAATCCACCTTCTTGCGGCTTATGTGGCGCAAGTCATCGACGAAAATAGTGACAATTGTCGTAATGGGAACGGCCAGGATAACCCCGAGTATCGGGTGAATGGTGCTCGGGAAACTGACGGCAACAAGCATGCCGAACATGACCACAATCGGCGACAGTCCGACTGCGTGCTTCATGACAAGCGGAACGAGCATGTGGTTCTCGCAGAACTGAATGACGTAGTACACCGCCATGGTGATGACGGCCCATATGAATCCTCCCTGCGTACCGGCGATCAGCACGGCAGGAATTGCGGCGATGATCGGTCCTGCATACGGAATGATTTCGGTAAAGCCGGCCAGCAGGGCGAGGGTCAGGGCGTACGGAATCCCCAGGATTTTCAGGGCAATGAATGCAAGCAGGCCGATGGAAAAACACAGAATGATCTGTCCCTGTGCCCACTGCGACATTTTCAGATATACCGCCTCCGCTTTTGCGTCCACGTAACGGCGATAATGGCGCGGGAAGAAAATGCGGAAGTAATTGCTGATTTTTTCCTTCTCCATCTGAATGAAGAATGCCAGAAAGAGGATGAGAATGAAGGTGGCGATAAAGTTGAAGACCGAGCCGGCAAGCTGTACGGCAAGACCGATGGAGTTCTGTGCGGCTTGTGACAGATTGGTGCCGAACTGCGTCATGGCATCGGTGCGGTCTTTGATCTGCAGGCTTTCGAGCAGATTATGCATCAGGTTCGACAGCTGCATGTTGAACGAGTCGGACACGATCGGTATGTTGATTTGAGGATTGGAGAGGAAGTCGTCGGCACTGTGGTTGATCAGGCGCGCCAGATCCTGTACCTGATAGGCGACAATCGGAATGAGAGAAGCCACCAGGAAGATGAGTATCGAGAGGAAGAGGGCGTATACCAGCAGAACCGCTATTCCGCGCGGTAAGCGCATGCGTTCAAGAAACGACACGCTGGAATCGATGACAATTGACAGAAAAAACGCGAGACACAGAAGGAATATTTTGTCCCGGATGATAAACAAAAACTGTGCGGCAAAGTAAATGGCGAAGATGGCGAGCGTGGCTTTTATGACGCTCGACAGCGTAATGGCGACGGTCAGGTCGGCCCCCGGAATTTCCACATCAGCGCCATCCGCCGGTGCGGCGGATTTTTTCTGCGCCTGCTTGACAGCTTTGGCCTTTGTCCACAGCTCATGCGCCTTGGAGCTCAGTATCTGAATGGACTTGAATGACGGCTGGGAATCTTTTTTCATAAGTTACTGGGTAACGGTGGAAACGATTGTATCGACAATAGCATAGGCCATCAGCGACACAATGAGTCCGATGATAGAATAGAGAATGCCTTTTTTCGCTGCGTCAGTACTGCCTTCGGTCACCGGTCCCAGCATCCAGCGGAAGCCGTTGTACATCAGCATGATCAGGGAAATGGAGCCGGTCAGGCTGACGACGCCGTAGGTAAGCGACTGGATGTAGTAGGGGATGCAGTCAAAGTGAATGTTTCCGTATTTAAAATCGCACTGATCCGGAATCGGAATAGAATTGATGGCATGCGCCGTCGGAATAAGCAGTCCCAGGAGGTTCATTGCGTTGCATTATGCGCTACAGACTGCGATAAAGTAAATGCTGCTAGAAGTGTGTTTGGGATTATAGGCAACAGGCAATCAACTACCAAATGCCAACAAACAACTCCCAAAATTATATACTGAGAAATGTGGATTGGGAGTTGGTTGTTGAGAGTTGGGATTTGGCCTATACTTGGCTATCCATGGCCTTTTCCTGGTCCACTATTGGCAAACCGATTGTCTCTCTTGCGCCAATGGCGGGAGTGACCGATGCATCGTACCGTCAGCTCATCAAGAAGGTGGCGCCGCACACGGTGCTGTATACCGAATTCCTTTCGACCGATGCCATCGTCTACGGAGCGCAGAAAACGCTCGACATGCTGGCGTTCGATAAAGAACTGGAGCGTCCGCTCATTGTGCAGGTCTTCGGTGCCTATCCGGATCATTTTCTGAAAGCCTGCAAAGTGATTGAGGAAATGGGTGCCGACGGTATCGACATCAACATGGGTTGTCCGGCTGCCAAAGTGGTGTCGTCGTGTTACGGATCCGCACTCATCAAGCATCCGGAAATCGCCCAACGAGTTGTCGACGCGGCGGTCAAGGCAGTCAAAATTCCGGTGAGTGTGAAAACACGTTTGGGTTGGGACACGCACGAAACCCTCATTCCGTTCTGTAAAAAACTGGTCGAAGCCGGGGCGTCAGCACTGGCGATTCACGGCCGCCGGTATCACGATAAATTTACCGGCAGTGCCAATTGGGATCCTGTTTACGCACTCAAAAACGAAGTCTCGGTACCGGTTTTCGGTAACGGGGATATCACGACTGTTGCTCATGCGCTCCAGAAAATTGGTAATCTCGATGGCGTGATGGTCGGGCGTGGAACGTATGGAAATCCGTGGCTGCTGCGCGATATTCACGATGCCTTCGAGCGCCGTAAAAACGGCGAGAGCGATGAGTCGATCATCGCATCCTATGCTCCACCCGATGCCTTACTGGAACCGGAACAGCGCCTGGAGAGTTTCCGCCAAAAAATTCCGTGCATTCTGGAGCACTGCGAACTGGCCGTGAAAATAAAAGGCGAAAGGCGGGGAGTGCTGGAAATGCGCAGGCACTTGGGAAGTTATGTGAAAGGCTTCGACGGCGCCAAGGAACTTCGTATGCGATTACTCTCGACGGAGAAGTTGGATGAGGTGAAGGAGATGCTTGTTGTGTGAGGATAAGAAGATCAGAAGATAAGAGTATAAGAGGAAAATTTGATTATTCATTCTAAAGATAAGAGCGGCTTTTCTAGCCGTGGTTGCGAATCAATCAAAACATCCGCAGACCCAAAGGGTCCCCTTAGGGGCCGGGACGTCGCGTCCCGGTGACAGAAAGTGTAGTGATATAAGCTGCTGCGGGCAGGGACGCCCGCTGCTGTAGATTGTAGGATTTATGGGGATGCAATGAATTACAAAAAAACGGGCCGAAGCCCGTTTTGAATCATCAATGTGAGAAAATTTACAGAGCGATCTTGATACCAGGACCCATGGTTGGGTTGATGGAGACATTCATGATGTAGGCGGTCTTGATAGCCGCTGGCTGCGCGTCCTTGATGGCCTGGACCAATACTTCCAGGTTCTTGGTGAGCTTGGCTGCACCAAAGGAAACTTTGCCGAAGATAGCGTGAATGTTACCCTGCTTGTCCATTTTGAATTCGATACGGCCTTTCTTGAGCTCCTCGATGATCTTGCCTGGCTTGTCGGAGACGGTGCCGGCCTTCGGGCTTGGCATGAGTCCTTTTGGACCGAGGATCTTTGCGAGCTTACCGATGTCTTTCATGAGTTGTGGCATGGCAACCGCGATGTCAAAGTCCAGCATGCCGCCTTCGATTTTTTTGATGAGATCTGCACCGCCGACGTGTTCGGCACCCGCTTTCCTGGCCTCGTCTTCCATTTCCTCTGTGACGAAAGCGGCAATGCGCACTTTCTGGCCTGTGCCGTTTGGCAGCGAAACTGTGCCGCGTACGAGCTGATCCGCCTGGGTCATATCTGCGCCGATGCGGAAGTGCACCTCGGCTGTGGCATCGAATTTCGTGATGCTCACCTGTGTCAAAAGTTCGCAGGCCTCTGCAATGGAATAGGAGGGCTTGGTAACAAGCGCCTTTTTCTGGGCATATTTCTTGCCGCCGCGTGCGGTCTGTGCTGCAGACATGCTTTTCATAGAAATGGGGGGAAAGTGGTATAGCGTCCAGGAATATGGACTTCCACGGCTTTTATCTATGTCTGATAGATGAAAGAGGGACTGTATTTTGCCGTAATTAAACATCTGAGGCAAGCGGTTTCAGGCCATGGCACCCGTGCCTATCCGCCTGCTCTTGTCACAAATGCGGGCTTTTTAAAAAGCCGATGCATGCAGCATCGGCTTTGAGGAGGCAGAAGGTGAATCCATTACGCGGATTTCTTTTTCCCGACAGCCTTGGCTGCTCTGCCACCACGAGGTGCGGTGTGCAAAGAAAAGCTGAGGGTGAGAATCATGCTTAGGATCAGCGTGCTGGCCGGAATCTCCCAGCCGCCGATTTTCTGTGTCATAAGCGGCACCATGACAATCGAAATACCGGAGATGAGCGCGACAATACCGCCGAGCACCTCCAGACTGTGATGGAAGATGGCGCGGGGAACAGATACAGAAGCTTCGTCAACACCCTGCAGAACGATATTGGCCTGGACGAGTACGCCTGTGCCTACCAGAAACAGAAACGCCAAGGGAAGAAGGCTGTCAATCGGCATGACTTCATTGATGAGGAGCATGTACAGCACCGGGAAAGCGCCGACCGCAATCAGACCGATGCCAAACGCTTTGAGAATGTAGCAGCTGATAGCGCGGCTGATTGCTTCCGGCTTGGGATTTGACGTTGCCATCATACTGGGAATGAACAGCGTGATAAACACTGCAAAAATGCCCAGAGGCAGTGTCACAAGGTACATCGGCTGAAAAATGCTGAAATGGAAGAGGGGATTCATACGGGCAGAAAGGGAAGATGTTTGTGTCAGCTTACGCGTTTTTTTGTTTTGTACACGCAAAAGCCGTTGCCAGCTTTATCTCCTATGATCTGGCATTGCTTTCTTATTTCCACCGGGACGCTACGTCCCGGCTGCGGATATATTTTGTTATATCAAATTATCGTCATTCCTCATTCGTGATTCACAATTCGTTTAAGCAGCTTTCAGCTTTTCGTAGTCCTCGACCACGATACCCATGTTACGGGCAGTGCCTGCAATCATCATCATGGCGGATTCGACGGTATCAGCATTCAAATCCGGCATTTTCTGCTTGGCAATCTCCTCGATATCTTTGAGCTTAATGGTGCCGATCTTGTCTTTGTTTGGCGTACCGGAACCCTTCTCTTTGCCGAGCTTCTTCAAAATGAGGTACGAAGCTGGTGGCTGCTTTAAGATAAACGTAAAGCTGCGGTCTTCGAACAAGGTGATTTCGACTGGAATGAGTTCGCCCATGCGGGACTTGGTCTTGTCGTTGAACTGCGTACAAAACTGCTGGATGTTGATACCAGCTTGTCCAAGCACAGGACCGAGTGGTGGAGCAGGGTTTGCCTGACCGCCTTTTGCTTGCGCCTTGATGATTTTGATAACCTTCTTTGCCATAGCTGCGGTACTTTAGGCATAAACATTCCGACCGTCAACGGCATTTCTTACGAGAATTACGAATCTCGAAGTACGAATTGCGGGAAGTGCTACTTTCTAGGCGACCAAAGCGGCAATCAGTTGATCAATTGTTGGCTGCTGGCCGCTTGTGACATGAAGTTCATAGATACGGCTGCGTACGCGCAGGAAGATGATGGATTCGGGGCTGATAATTTCATCGGTAAAACGCAGAATGTCGTAAGATGTTCCTGTGTCAGGCTCGACGCGTTCATCTTGTACGTCATGCACCTGCGGTGAAAAACTTAGCTGCAGGCTTTGCTTGAGCTGGCCGAATAAAGTTTTGCTGTCTGCGGATTCAGTCCATGCAAAGAGCGCACTGCGGTCATTGTCTTTCAGGAGGACTTTGGTGGTTACGGCAATGTGCGGAGGCACGGCACGACTGAGAATACTCATTTCCTGCGTATCAATCTGGCTTAAGCCGAGTGACGAAAGAGTGGCGGGAATATCGATTTCCGTCCGCTTGCGCGTCGATGTTCCTTTCTTTACTCCTGCACGTGATGAGCTGCTGCTCGTCGTGCCCGGAGTCTGATTCTCCTGGCCTGCGAGTTCCGTTTGATGCGGTTTTTCCAGCAACGCATAATCGGCTCCTCCTATAGAAAGGAGAAGAACAGCAGCGATGGCACCGATTGCGATGGGGGACATGGGGATAGTATAGAATTGATAATGAAAAATTGATAATTGATAATTCCATAAAGTTTGGATTGATCATTATATCCGCAATCGTGTCCCGGTGATCAGGTCATGGTTTTAATCGAACTCGGCGGGAAGCATCCTGCTCCCTTTTTCTGTTGTTTGTAAACTAGTAACTGGGACATTGTTTCCCCGTGAAAACGCGAAGATTAAAGAACCAAATTCGAGACAAGATCGAAAAACGGTACACGAATAACGAATAAACGATTATCCGATAACAATCTTGATATCCGCAATACTGATACTTCCTTCGCGCACGAGTACCGGATTCAAATCAATCTCTTTGATCATCGGACATTCGCTCATCATCATACCAATTGTTTCAATGCACGCAGCGAGACCATCAATGTCAGATTGAGCTGATCCGCGCATGCCTGTGAGCAGCTTCCACGATTTCAGATCTTCCATCATTTCATACGATTGCTGATGGGTGACTGGGGCAAGTCTGAAGGACGTGTCTTTGAACAGTTCGGTATAAATACCGCCGAGTCCGACCATCACCAGTGGGCCGAAAGTCGGATCTTGGATGCCACCAACAATAAATTCGCTGCCGGCTGGCAGAAGCTCCTGAATCAGGATGCCAGTGACGTGTGCCTTCGGCGCATTCTTGGCGACATTTTGCATAATCTCGGCATACGCACTACGCATATCGTCGTCGGTTTTGATGCCGGCACGCACGCCGCCCATATCCGTTTTGTGCAGAATATCGGGCGAGCTGATTTTGGCAATGACCGGAAAGCCGATTTGTTTGACGATGGCGACAGCTTCATCGGCACTCGTTGCAACCGCTGCTTTCGGGAGCGGAAGATTGTAGAGTTCACACAATTTCTTGGTCATGTCCTCGCTGAGTAATCCCGATTGACCACGAAGAAGTGTTGCAGCTGCACTGGATCGATCGGTATTGACGACGATGCTCTGATCCGATTCATCATTGGCTGATTGCATGAGAGCAGCCAGCGCATGCATGGCGGCTTCCGGTGTGTCGAAACAGGGAATGCCACCTTTGGCCAGAATGTGACGAGCCTCCTGCACGCTATCGAAGCCCATGAAGCTGGTTGTGATCGGCATGAGCGGCACAGATTTTTTGAGTTGGATGATCATCTGGGCAACATCGTTTGCCGGCGTCATGATTTGTGGCGTAAGGAGCACGCAAACGCCATCCATATTTTCATCGCGGACACAGATTTCGAGTGCGGCTTTATAACGAGTGGCATCGCTGTCGCCCAGTACATCGATCGGGTTTTTGATGCTGGCGGCAACAGGCAGAAGTTTTTTCAGTTTCTCCCCGTTTTCGGGAGAGAGCGATGGCAGAGAGAGTCCTTCGCGCTCGGCCGCATCGGTTGCCATGATGCCCGGTCCGCCGGCGTTGGTGATGATGGCGACTTTGCGCGAAAGGAGTGCAGGTTGCGAGGCGAGTGTGCGCAGCAAGTTAAGGAATTCCTCGGTACTGTGCGCGCGATGAATGCCGGTTTTCTTGCACAGTGCGGTAATGGCTGCATCTGATCCTGCAAGTGCGCCGGTATGCGATGACACGGCCAGAGCGCCGTGCTTTGAGACGCCGGACTTGATGAGCACAATCGGTTTTGATTTCGTCATGCGCGCGGCGATCTGTGCAAACTTCTTGCCGTCTTTGATGCTTTCCAGATACAAGCCGATCACTTTTGTCTTGTCGTCTTTTTCACATATTTCGAGATATTCACATTCATCCATTGCAGCCTTATTGCCGATGCTTGCGATCAGGCTATAACCAATCCCGAGGTTTTTCGAGGCGTCCATCAGTGCCACTGCCATGGCACCCGACTGACTCACGAGCGCAATTGACCCCGTTGCCGGGAGATCGAGCGCAAACGATGCATTCAGTCCAATCGATGGACGAAGAATGCCAAGACAGTTGGGTCCAATCAGTTTCATCGAATAGTCTTTCGCGACGTTCGCAAGTGCATGTTCGGCTTCAATCGCTTCCGGTGTGCCGAGTTCGGCAAAGCCAGCGGAGATAACGACGAGTGATTTCACGCCTTTTTTGCCACACTCTTTTGCCAGCTCAAGCACTGTTGCAGCGGGCGTCACAATCACCGCCATGTCGACTGCTTCGGGCACTGCGCTGATCGATGGATACGCTGGAATTCCCATCAGTTCCGTGTGCTTCGGATTGATCGGAAAAATTTTGCCTTTGTAACCCTGTGTCAGAATATTTTTGAGCAGGTAGTGCCCAATCTTCTTTTCTTCGCTACTGGCGCCGATAATCGCAATGGATGTTGGTTCGAAAAGCATTCTCTTTAGTATAGCAGAAAAGAAGATAAAGAGGAACCAGAAGAACCAGACGATGTAGAGGATGGGGATAATCAAGATTGCCGCAGCCGGGACGCCGTGCCCCGATGAGTTAGATGAAACAGTAAATAGATATGCGCAAGCGAGGTCGTCAGGATTAGGAATTATTCAAGATGGCATCGGAATCGGTGCTTTGCTGCAGTTCTTAAAAACTCCGCGGCCGGGAACGGCCGCTCTGATGGTAAGAAGGATTATTTTTCTGATGTCATAAAACGATATTCATTTCTGTCCAGAAAACTCTTCTAAATTTATGGGAGTACGATCGTCCTCCTGCTATACTGCGCGCATGGCTATTGCTCGTAAGCGCAAAGAAGAGGCAGTGGAAGCGACAATCGAGGCTCCGGAAATGGAGCAGCTCGAGAATTCCCTGCGCCCGGTCTCGCTCCAGGACTATATCGGACAGAGTGCGATCAAAGGTCACCTCCTCGTATACATCGAAGCTGCGCGCAAACGCAGTGAGCCGCTTGGTCACGTCGTGCTGCATGGTCCGCCGGGACTTGGCAAAACAACGCTCGCGCACATCATTGCGCGCGAAATGCAGTCGCAGATTCGCATGACATCCGGTCCGGCCATCGAAAAGCCGGGGGATTTGGCATCAATCCTGACAAATCTTCAGGCCGGCGACGTGCTGTTCATCGATGAAATTCACCGGTTGCGTCCGGCAATCGAAGAAGTTCTCTATAGTGCGATGGAAGATTTTGCGTTGGATATTGTGATTGGCAAAGGTCCGTCGGCACGCTCAATGCGACTCGACTTGCAGCCGTTCACGCTTGTCGGTGCGACCACAAAAATCGGCGCTATGAGCATGCCGCTGCGCGATCGCTTCGTGCATAACTTCAAGCTTTCGTTCTACGATATTCCGGACATGCAGCGCATCGTCGATCGAACGGCATCTATTTTGAATGTCCCTATGAAACCAGATGCGAGTTACAGAATTGCGGCGTCCAGTCGCTCGACTCCGCGTATTGCCAACCGACTCGTCCGTTCGATCCGCGACTTTGCTCAGGTGAACGACGAAGAAATGATTGGTCTCGATCGTGTGCAATCGACTCTTCATGCACTCGGCATCGATGACAAAGGACTCGATGCGACCGATCGTCAGATTCTGCGCATCATCATCGAGAAGTTTTCGGGCGGTCCGGTTGGGCTCTCCACTCTTGCCGCCGCACTCGCCGACGAGCAGGAAACACTCGAAGATGTCTACGAACCGTATTTGCTGCAGTGCGGTTACATTCAGCGCACGCCCAAGGGAAGAGTCGTCACGCAACATGCCTACACATTGCTTGGGCTCGACGCTCCAGCCGATGTGCACGCGAAGTTGTTCTAGTGCTCTTTTTCTGTGTTTTTCGAATTCTTTGGATGAGCAATTGCGAATGTAAAATTAACAATTGACAATGTACAATGGCGTCGCGATCAATAGAAATTTCATTCGTTCTTCTCTTCTTATTATGTCGCAGCAGACACTTGGCATCCTCATTGGCGGACTTATTCCGGCTCTGCTCTATGGAGTGAGTAATATTTTCGTGAAGGCGGGGAATCAGGCGGGTATTTCTACCGGCGTGTATTTACTCGTTCTCGGCATTACGATTGCTGTCCTTGGTGCATTCTTTCTCCTCTTCACGCGTGATGCTCATGCGACGAATCTTGGCATGCTCTACACAACCGGCTTTGGCATTACGTGGGGACTTGGGACAGCGTGCGTGGCGCTTGCAGTCAGCAAATATAAAGCGCCGCTTGCGACGATCGTTCCGCTGTTTAACATGAATACACTTGTCGCGGTTATTCTCGCACTCTGGATTTTTGCGGAATGGAAACAGGTACACGTCACACGTTTGTTGTTTGGGTCATTTCTGATCGTGATTGGCGGAACGTTGGTGGCGTTGTAGAGGGTGTTGATCAATATTTCCCGCAGCCGGGACGTCGCGTCCCGGGGTTGTTGTATATTCAGATCATCGCATCGGGGCACGATGCCCCTCCTGCGGATATTCAATTTTCATTTATAGATTTTCAATCGCTTTACGCAGCTGTGTCTCGAACTGTGCGCGTGAAAAATTTGCGGCTTGTGCTTTTCCCTCATTCGGATCGAATCGCGTAGCATCAAAATTCATCAGTGCTTTTTTGAGCGATTCCACTGTCGGTTCATCAAAAAACATGCCGGTTTTTCCCTCAATGATTGTCTCCAGCGCGCCGCCTTTGCGGTAGCCAATCACCGGCGTGCCGCACGCCATGGATTCCAATGGTACCAGGCCAAAATCTTCCTCGCCCGGGAAAATGGTAGCGGTTGCCGATTTGTATAATTCACGGACAGCTGCATGTGCCAAATGTCCACGCAGGCGAACGGTTGGTCCGGCCAATCCTTTCAGCCGATTTTTATCAGGACCGTCACCGACAATCGTGAGCGGAAGATTCAATTCGTTACACGCCTGAATCGCCAGATCAATACGTTTGTACCGTGCGAGTGTCGAGACAATCAAAAAAGAAAATTCGTGATTCGTGATTCGTACTTCGTAATTCGTGTTATCGAGCCAGCTGTCATCAATCGGCGGATAGACAACTTCGCTTTCGCGTCGCCAGTAGAGTTCGATTCTTCGCTGTACTTCTTTGGATGCGGCGAGCAGTTTATCGGGTCTGTCAGCCGCTTCGCTATCCCAGATGCGTAATTTGTGAAACGTGCGCTCTCCATGATTGCGTTTGAGACCGCCAAAAATCCCGTGATTCGCCGTATCAATCACATCATGTGTGCGATCCCACAAATAGCGGGCTGGGGAGTGAATGTAGCAGATGTGCTTCGGTCTGCCGTTGGTGATAATGCCGTGAGCGAATGCTGATGAAAATGAAATGACGAGATCGAACTCCGAAAAATCCCACTGCTCAACGGCAGCCGGAAAATGTTTGAGATACAGATGATGATTGGTCGAAAGGCCGGCAAGGCGCTGCAGGCTGCTTGGGCGAACGCGCTCTCCTGGAAACCAGTCGCCCAGCTTCTTTTCGTCGTACAGAAGTGTGTAAATCGGTGCGTCTGGAAACAGATCGGCAGCGATTTTGAGGACACGTTCGGCGCCACCACGCATCGTTAAAAGTTCGTGAACGAGGGCAACTTTCATGGTGTTAGATTAACAGGAATTGCAGCGGGAGGATATTTCATTCGCGCACGGACGCGAGAGTCCCGCAGGGCAGGATATTTATTCTGACTGTTGCTATCGTGCGACACAGCAGATATATTTTTTGCGTTTATGATTATCGTCTTGCCGTGGTTTTCGGTTGTGCCGCTTCAGATTTTTCTGATCAGTTCTTTTTTGCTGATAACAGGAATTCTCCTGGAGGTGCGGCGGAACGTTCTCCATCTTTCGTTTTTGAATACCGAGTCACTGGCATCGATTGAGCATCGTCATCCGCATTTGCCGTCATTCAAGATTGTCATCGGAGTCATCGTTTGCATGCTTCTTATGTTTGTCGCTTCGTTGGTCAGTTTTTTCATCTGGCATGTTGTGACTTTGGTGAACTGGCTGTATCTCGCGATATTTTTTCTTGATACTGCGGCTATTTGCATTCTCGTTGAGAGCAGATGGAAGAGTGTGCGTTTATTTGTTCTCCCGTTTTTACAGGGAAGTCTGGTTGCGTTCACCTTTTCCCTGTTCGCTGCTGTTTTATACCGGAAAAATATCGGCATTGCCGAAATCATTCTGCTTGTAACCATCCTCTTGTGCGGCAGCAGCGCCAGTTTCCTTTTGCGCGGCAAAGCGCATCGCACCGGTCCTGTGATTATGGCTGGCACATCTTTCGTATGGCTTGTCGTTCTGTTTGGCGCAATTTATCTGCGTTCCTGAGAATTTTTCGGACGCGGCCAGTAGTAGATGATGAGAGCGGTTCCAACCGAACCCAGGGCATTGCAAATAAGATCCCAGCCGGTATTCGTGTACCCGCCGACGTTTGTGTTCGGTATGACGAGTGTTGTGACAAATTCAATGACTTCGTTGAAGGCGCCGAGCCCCATGCCGGCCAGAACACAGACAGTCAGTACGCCGAAGCGGGGAATGCGGATTGCGAGTGCCTGCTTGATTGCCTGCCAGCATACCCAGGTTGCAGTGGCAAACCCGAACGTATGGACAACATTATCGAACTTGAGATGTCCGGGGATAATCCACCAGCTGTAGAGCACATGCTTGGTGCCTTCGATAGGCCAGTCTGCCGGCAAGTGCACCAGTCCGCCTATCATATGAAACAGCCCCCATATACTCAGGCACAGCAGGACGCCGGTACTGAGTCCGACTGACCGATGTACTGCCAGCGCTGCCAGTGCAATGACGATGACAACCATGATGTACACAATGAATTCCCAATTGTGCGTGGCGATGCTTACGCCGCTGGCGATGGTCATGTACGTCAGTGTGAACCAGATAATCGCCCACAGACCGATTGTCATTTGCCGGGATTTTTTGAGAGTGGTCATAGGGTTTTTTGGAAATAATGAGGAAATTTTTTGAAAGTATACGCTGATGAAATTGGCTGTGCCACGTAGCGCCGAAGGCGCTTTGCGTGGTGCTCCCGACAGGAATTGAACCTGTATTCCCGGCTTCGGAGGCCAGTGGTCTATCCGTTAACCTACGGGAGCTGGAAGAAGTGCTTCGCGTTTTTCGTAGTCTGCATGGAAACTTGCTCTAAAGAAAGCCCTTTCACGGCTGCGATGCATTTGCCAACTTCAGTCGCGAATGCCGGTTCGTTGCGCTTGCCGCGATGAGGGACTGGCGCCAGGTATGGACTGTCGGTTTCGATCATCATTTGCTCGAGTGGGCAGTGCTTGATGGTGTCACGAACGATGTCTGATTTCGGATACGTGGCGATACCAGTAAAGGAGAGATAGTATCCGGCGTCCACAAACTTTTTCACGTCGTCCCATTTTTCGGTGCAGCAGTGAATCACCAGCTTGGTCGGTTGAATGGCATGTACGATAAACCACACGTCATCGACTGCTTCGCGACAATGAACAATCGCGGGTTTATCCAGCTCTTTGGCAATCAGTAGTTGCTGGGAAAAGGCTTTCTCCTGCGCTTCTTTGGGGCTGTTCAAGTAGTGATAATCCAGTCCGATTTCCCCGATTGCCACACATTTCTTCTCCTCCATCGCCATCTGCCAGATGATCGGCATGTCGCGTGTTTCGTTATACGACGCGGCGTTGTGCGGATGAATGCCGACGGTCGCAAAAATATTCTCATGATCGTTCGCAATCTCTCTACATTTTTGCGCTTCCTCCAGGGAATCAGCAATGCAGATCATCGTCTCGATTCCTGCGGCTTTGGCTCGCTTGATGACATCTGTGCGGTCAGCATCAAATTGCTTATCGGCGAGGTGGCAGTGGGAGTCGAGCATGGCGCTAGAGTATAGCAAAAGAGGGGAATGCGTAATTCCAGATTCGAAATTCGATAATTGACATTGTTTTTCGAAAACCTTGCATTATACTTCCCTGCGAGCACATGGGTTGGTAGCTCAGTTGGTAGAGCAGTGCCCTTTTAAGGCATTGGTCGCGGGTTCAAGCCCCGCCCAACCCACCACTTATTATCATTATTGAGTAGTACGTTTGTACAATTGCGTTCCTTGCTTCTTCTGATTCTTTGGGATTAGAATCGTGTTCCCATGGTTGCTCTAAAGAAAAAAACTACCGGCAAGGTAAAAGCAATAACACTGCGCGATGTGATTGTGCATATGAATAATATCGAACAGCGGCTATCGGCTAAAATTGGGGAAAATACGCAGGGTATTAAGGAAAATACAGTCTCAATGCATCGTCTCGAAGGACGTGTAGATGTACTAGGAGAAAATCTAACTACTCGCATGGATGCTCTCGAAGAAGATCTTACTGCGGTTATCAAAGACACAATGAAAATCCGTCGCCATGTAGGTTTGGTGAATGCAGAGGAATTGTAATTTTCTAGCGGCCGATCACTTTTGCATCATGATCCCGTTTTAGTTCCAATAGTTCCTTGAACATGCGCACAATCACGCCGGGTTTGGCGCCGGTTGGGTTTCCTTTGAGTCGCGGATAGTGGGGGACCGGGACATCGGCCCAGACGATGCCGTGGGCTTTCAGGTTCAAGAACACTTCGGCATTGAACAGTGCGCCTGTTGCGTGCGTGGGGCGTACTTTCTGCCAGCATTCACGCGTGAAGAGCTTCATGCCGCAGTTTAAATCGCGCACCCGCAGGCTCAAGATGATGCTCACAAGGAGGCCGTACAAATACGAATTCAATTTCCGATGAAACGAATCCGCCCTGTGAATGCGAACACCTGAAACGAATGGCGTTGTATCGATGCTCGGCAGCAACTTGTCGAAATCGGCGGCAAGAAACTGGCCGTCACTGTCCATGAACCCAATCAAGTCCGTCGTTGCGTTGTCGCAGCCTGTCGTGATGGCCGCACCGTAACCTTTGTTCACGTCATGATGAATGACCACAACCCGCTTGTCGGTTTGTGTGAGTTGCTCCAGAACGGTGCGTGAGTTGTCTTTGGATCCGTCATTCACAATGATTACCCTGCCCTGCTTGCCTGTTGCATCAAACCAGCCCAGGACATCCCGGGTCGTCTGTGCGATATTCTCTTCCTCGTTAAAGCACGGTAATACGATTGAAAGTGTCATAAAAAAGCACCGTTTCAGTGCGCGCAGGAGCGTAACACCAAAATAGCGGTCTGGCCATCGGTTACGAACGGGTCGCCGGTAAAGTTTCTGCCGACCATGGGGGAAATAAGCTGGGTTTTTGTATAGCTGCTGATAACACCGGCATTGCTCAGATTGCTGGAGATATAGGTGCGTTCGGTGTCCAGATCCGGATCGATGCGGTGAGTGATGCCCAGTCGGAAACCGCCCCACTTAAGGCCGCGGTCGAAGCTGGCAGTTCCCAGATACACCTGGCCTTCGGGGACTGAGTACGGGGTTTTCCACAGACGCAAATGATGACGGATGCGCACGGTTCTGCGGTCTGCTTCCTGCTGCATGCCGATGGAATGCGGGAGTGTGGCATAGAAATACGGGGTCATGGGAGCAGTGGGGTATTCCTCATTCAGTACAGCAGCCCGGAAGGCTTTGTACGCTGAGCCCGGTGAAAGGGCGTCGGCTTCCTGCCAGCCGGCATCAGCAAACTGCTTTTCGAGACACCTATCGCTCTGGCTGACAATAATGATATTCAACGGTTCCTGCGGCTGGCCGGTTAATGTTTCGGTGAATTTCGACTGATGATGCACGTTGAAAATGTCCGCAATGTCTGCCACTGCTACTGGCAAGGTGTCTGCTGTGTCATCGTGCATCAGAAAAGAGGGCGTGGTGGAGGCGAAAATGACCGAGACAACTACCGCGGTGCATGAGCCGATCAGGCTGATAAGCGTGGTGCGGCTGATGTTGCGTGACACGGTTGTGTGGTGCAACGCCTGTGACAGGCTCTCGCTGAGAATGATGGAAAGCAGCAGAAGAACCAGGCCGATCAGTATGCCGGCCAATACGTCGCTGGTGAAATGGACTCCCAGATACAGACGACTGAAGCTGATAGACAGGATGCAGGCGCTCATAAGAAACAGTACCGACATTTTCAGCCGCCAGCTGACTGTCTTACTGCGCAAAACGATATAGGCGAGCGTGCCGTACAGTACGGTTGCATATGTCGCATGTGCGCTCGGCAGGGCGAAATACGGCTCATGAATAGCGGCATACACGGCTGACGGCCGCACACGGCCGGTCATTGTTTTGATAAGGAAAATAACTGCAGTGGCGCTGAGAATGCTTGACCACAGAGCGAGCAGGAAGGTGCGGTGATGCTTTACCCACAGCACGGCACTCACGACAATCATGATTCCGACAATGGTCTGCGCGCTGGCCAGCAGCGTGATGTTGTAAAATACGCTCATCATCTGATGGTTACGGAACGTGAGCAGCAGGTTCGCCACCTGCGTATCCACAGTGATGATTGTTCCGTTATGTGCGTAGCTGGCAAAGAGAAGGATAAGCAGATGCAGCAGATAGAGCAGCATCAGTATCAGGCTTGTCAGTGCGATTCCGAAGAAGTCGGAGCGGGAAAATCGGGCATGAATGAATGTTTTCACCCACGGGTAACGCTTGAAAAACGGTGCGATGAACCGATGCCTCGAAACGAGGCGCAACGAGGACTGGATGAGTGAAAAAAGAACAATGAGTGCACGCCTGCCCTTGCGGATGGCCCACTTCCACAGTATGAACGCCGGCAGAGCCACTACAACCAGGCCGAGCAGGAAGCCCTCGCGGCGCGTTACCCAGTAAAATGCAAACTGCAGACCGGCGGCAGACAGATAGCCTGCACCCAGTCGCAGGACCGTGATAAGGACAATGCCGACGAAAGTGATGCCGTAAAATTCCAGCCGAGGCATGTCTTCTTCGGCTGCGACAAGGCTTATAAGCGAGCGCGAGAATGTACGGAAACGGGCAAGGACAATGCTCAGGGCGCCAAATTTTTTCAGAAAGGTCCGGGCTTTCTCCACCTGCTCGGTCAGGACGGGTCTTTTCTGTATGAATGGCCGTACGTAGCTGTCCGCCTCGTATCCGAGAACATTACTCAGCATACTGCCGGCTATTGCCAGAACGGTCATGGTCTGCATATCGGTCCAGCCGAAATACGCGGTGGTGCCGGCAAGAATCATGAGTACTGCTGCCGGAAAGGTCAGTCCGATAAAAGGAAGTGATTCGAGGAATCCCAGAAAAAAAACGCTGCAGTACACCCAGAGGATAAAAATATGATGGCCGCCTGCCTGTGTCTCGAAAAGTGGCGTAGTCATTGCTCGGGTGAGTGTAGCAATAATTTGTTTTTTCAGGCATTAATCCGGCGTAAATACAACTGAAACCGCCCGCCTTCGTACTATTTAATATTAAATACTATTATTTTTTTATGTCCATACCTGTCTGTAAGACATCTTTGTAAGAGTCGTCTAGAGACCGGTTGAAGCATTCTGTGCAGAATTTCTCTTTCGTTCTTCTTCGAGTTTTTCAAAAGACACGTCGACAGGCCTCGACTCCTTGATGACGCATGACTCCTTCGCTTCTGACTCGTCCTGCACTATGCTTTCCTTGCCAAAAGGAAGCGATCCTACTTCTCTTTCTGATGTTGCGTATGTCCTCTTCTCCCGCCGCCGAAAAAAAGTCTTTTGGCCCCTCCGATTTTGAAGCCGCGTACGAGCAGTATTCCGATGCCATATTCCGTCATTGCTACTTCCGGCTGTTCAATCGCGAACGCGGCAAGGATTTGATGCAGGAAGCGTTCATGAAGGCGTGGGAGTATATTTCCAAGGGAAACCAGGTGGATAACATCCGCGCGTTTCTCTATCGCATTGCAAACAATCTGATAGTAGATGAATTCCGCAAGAAGGATAAGCAGTCGGTTTCATTGGAAGATCTGCACGAAAAAGGATGGGAGCCGGGTTACGACGCATTGCCGGAGATCCAATCCGCTCTCGACGAGAAATATGTTCTGGCAACGCTCAATAAAGTGGAGAAGAAGTATCGCGAAGTACTCATCATGCGCTACGTCGATCATCTGTCGCCGGCCGAAATTGCCGCCATCACCAACGAAACGGCGAATGTTATTTCCGTACGTATCCATCGCGGCATCAAGCAATTGAAATCGTTCATCGTCCCGAGGTAGAGGGGCGGATATGCATTTGATTGTATGTGATAGCGGATTGATCCTGGCTTTTCATGCAGTCACCAAATGGAAGGCAAAGAGCGCGGCTTCCGTCCACCAGCCCACAAATGAAAACAGAAATGCCGCGAAAACGGGCTTCTGGATGCTTTGTGGAAGCAGTTGTGTCGCATGTCCTTCCTCTTCATTTTTCAGCAAGTAGGGGCTTATCTTGAAGGTGAGATACAAGCCGTTAAGCGCCAGCGGGACACCGAGTACCAGTTGCCACAGCGCAATGCCCTGCAAGCCGGTTTCCCTGTACAGAAAGAGGGAACCGATGACGATAGTAATAAGCCCTGTCCAGATCATCGGCTTGGTTATTTTATGCGTACGGATGGTCGCTTCGGTCCAGTAGCTGGATGTGCGGCCGAGAAAGGCATGAAATTCGATCACCGTCACGCCGCCAAGACCGAGAATGTAGCCGGCAAGCGTAATGAACACGCCGAGAAAATCGAGCCAGAACGAAAGGGGAGTCATGGCTCATAGTATGGAGATACTTTGCGCTCAGTTGAAGGGGAATAGGAAAATGGTTTTTGTGATGATTATTCAGGAAATGTATCAAACAGGTTTACACTATTTGTATGGATATCGAAACATACGGCGCCATTGTGCGTGATACCGTCGATGCATTGCCCGAACAACTGCGTGAGCAGCTTAAGGACGTTGCTATCGTCATAGAAGAAAAAGCGCCCCCGCAGGAGAAGGGGATTTTGCTTGGGCTGTACGAAGGCGTACCGCTCACGGCGTGGGGAAAGGGCATGAGTCCGCAGCTACCGGACAAGATCACATTATTTCAGCAATCCATCGAGCAGGTCGCAAAAACACCGGAAGAAATTCCGGCCATTATTCGTGAAACTCTCTGGCACGAAATCGCCCATTATTTCGGTTTCGGGCATGACCGTATTCATATCATGGAAGAGCGGTGGCGACGAAAGCGGGATGGGAAAGAGAAGGGCTGAAATACGGGCCTGTCGGACCCAAAGGGTCTCCTTCGGAGCCGTAGCTCCTCATCAGAGGAGCGAAGGCTGGAGCGGGATACGAGAATCGAACTCGCGTCTCAAGCTTGGGAAGCTTGCGTACTACCATTGTACGAATCCCGCTGGGTGATGATTCAAGTATAGCAAAAATTTTGTAGAGAGAGATCAGCTGGAAAAAATCCCAACTTCCAATTCCCAACTACCAATTTTAAGCTCCAAACCGTTCTTGGTCATTGGCTAATTGGGTTTTGGGACTTAAGGCCTTGCCTAAGGCCGCATTCTTTCCTAGTATGTCTCGGCTTCGCTGCGGGTATAGTACAGCGGTAGTACAACGCCTTGCCATGGCGTGGACACGGGTTCGATTCCCGTTACCCGCTCCAAGCTCTAAACCAAGGAGCGCGCTAAACATGCGACGCAGGTTTTGGCTTGGAGGCTAACTCCTTTGGAGTTACCCGCTCCACCTTATTTATGACTTCATGAATACGGTCTCTTTTTCGTAGCCGTATAGAGTAGCTGGGATATAATCAGCTCACTCAAATTATTATCTCAATCCTATGCCAGACAAATCATTCATCACCATTGAAACGACAGTAAAAGCACCTGCAGACAAAGTATGGAAGTATTGGACAGAGCCGACGCACATCATGCAGTGGAACAATGCGTCGCCGGACTGGCATACACCGAGTGCAACAAGCGATCTAAAGGCAGGCGGCAAATTTTCATCCCGAATGGAGGCAAAAGACGGTAGTATGGGATTCGATTTTGGTGGCACGTTCACGACGGTCATTCCGTCCAAAAAGCTCGACTACATACTGGGGGATGGTCGCACTGTTTCCATTACGTTTGAGGATCAAGGTGACAAAACGCATATCACCGAAACGTTTGAAGCAGAAACGCAAAATGCGCCCGAGATGCAGCGCCAGGGCTGGCAGTCCATTCTTGATAACTTCAAGAAGTATACGGAAGCGCATTAATCGCAAGATGCTATACTCGGCGCACTTTGATCAAAGCAATTTTTTTTGACTTCGACGGCGTACTCACGCTCGACGCCAATGGTTCGGGTACGACGTGTCGTAATCTCCATCGCCAGATGCCCGAATTGTCTTTTGATGATCTGTTTCGATGCTACCGGGCAAATCATGGCGATATTATGCTCGGCAAGGCAACGCATGCCGATGTCTGGCATTCATTTTGTACGTGTGTCGGTACACCGATTGATAGTGATTTGCTCGACGATGCGTTTCGGCGAATACCTGTCAATGAAAAGATGTTTGATCTGTGCAGAAAACTGCATCAGCAATACACGTTAGGAATCATTACGGACAATGGCATCGAAAGATTCACTGTCATTGAACAGGAATTACAACTTTCAACGATTTTTGACTCAATCATTCTTTCGGGAAAAATTGGCTCACGAAAGAATGAGTCGCACATTTTTGAAAAGGCATTGGCATCCGTTTCCTGCCAGGCTGATGAGTGTATTTTTATCGATAACTACGAAAAAAATCTGATTGTTCCGGCAAAAATGGGTTTCAAAACTATTTGGCACAACGATGAGAAGAATGATATTGCATTGGTATGCAAGAGGCTGCAGGAATATGGTTGTCGCATTTCATGAATGCGTAGTATTCGTATGAAAAACGTGTATTATTTCTGGTATGCAAAAAATCCGCATTGAACAGCACAGTGCAACCGGCGGAGCCTGGTTTGCGCTTTGGCTTTTTACCATCGGCTATCTGCATTTGGCTTTCTGGCAGGGTGTGTTTGCGCTACTTCTGTGGCCTTACTACTTAGGGATCGCGCTCAGTTCCATGCCTCGCTAAACTTGCTCCTTTGGGGCTGCTAATGCTATTGCATCTTTCGGGTGCAGATTAAATCATGCAAGAATGAATGAGAAAAATTACAGCAGGGGAGCGGGTATCTACCCGCGTGTTATCAGAACAATACAGATGCAGATCTTTCCTTTCCGAATGTTTGCTACACTTCGTCCATGCAATCCACCACCTCTCATCAGCGCCATTTTCTTGTTCTTGACCGTGGCGAGGAAATTATTGCATCCATCACCAAGTATGCGGAAGATCACAGCATTCATGCCGGATCGATTATGGGAATCGGTGCTGCGACGGACGTGACGCTTCGCTATTACGATCTTGCATCCAGGGCTTACAAAGACCGGATTTTTGCGGAGGATTATGAGATTTTGTCCCTGTCGGGAAATATCAGTTTGCTCAAAGGCAAGCCCTTCACTCATATCCACATCGCACTCGGGAAAAGCGATTTTGGCGTGATTGGCGGGCATTTGGGAAGCGCAACTGTTGCCGTAACATGTGAAGTGATTCTCGATGCGTCAGATGCATTCATCGAAAGACAGTTCGATGACAGAATCGGGCTGAGTCTCTGGAAATGCGGGATACAATAGCTTTTCGGGCCTGCAAATGGACGAGATTTTTAGCTTTCAGCAGAGGAGCGTGCCAGACAAAATATATTTATAATTTACTATTTAAATATGTCAAATACTTCTGTGTAAGAAGCATACACAGTCATCGTCTCAATTAAGTCCGCGCTGAAACTGCAATCGTTGCACTCGTGAGGCAGTACCCTCTTGCCTGTTCGTCTTTGCGTCTATCATCTATTATCCTTCCATTCCCGTCCATGTCAGACTCTCTCGATGATTTCTTCCGGGTTTCTCAAGCCATTCGCCTGTCGGCTGCAGACAGGCGGGAAGCGCGGGCAGGTATTCAGGCCTTTATGGCGGCACATCCGCTTGTTGCGGATGTTCCTGCATCAGCGGCGTTTGAGCAGGTATTTACCGCTGCGACGGCAGTGCGGATGAAAATGAGTGAGAAAGATGCCGGTCGCCAGGCGCTTGCCGCATTCATGCGCAGACACTCTCAACGAGGCGCATCCCGCCTGCATCTGGATCTCTGGAAAGGCATCAATATTTTCGGGGCCATTCGTCCCTTCTTCCTGTCGCCCGCGTGAGCGGCTTTTTTGCGTCCGTATGTCCTGCATCTCACTGGTTTCGGCATTATTTCTTCAAAAAGGGCACGAGCACAGCTCGGTTCCTTGGAGCTGCTTTCGCCTTGATTATCCGGTGCATACGTTTTTTGTCCGGTATTCTTCTCATTTTTCCCTATGAAGCCCACTGTCCTTATTGCCGAAGATGATGCGTTTTTCCGTGAGACCATCCAGTTGAGTCTGGAGGAGCACGGTGTGAATGTCCGGCTGGCACGCAACGGCGAAGAGGCGATTGCCATGATTGACGAAGAGCGGCCCGGCCTGCTCCTGCTGGATCTGCTCATGCCGCGCAAAGACGGTTTTGCCGTTTTGCAGCATGTCAAAGACAGGCAGTATGCGTTTCCGATTATCATTCTCTCGAATTTGAGCGATGAAATGGATGATGAGCGCTGCAGGGAATTGGGGGTGAAGGACTATTACATCAAGAGCGATATGGATGAAGACGAATTGTGGCCGAAAATCAGCGTGTATCTTTCTTAAATAATTTCTATGACCCCCTCTTCTGTTTCATCGGCAGCACCGCGTCAGCATATGGTTGAATTTCTCGTTCTGGCCAGTCACGCGTTGCAGACGCCTCTCTCCGGTATACGCTGGGGATTGTCTCGTTTGCACAAAAGCGAGAAAGACAGCTGGACGCAGGATCAGAAAAAACTGCTGTCGCACATCGACGCAGACGCCCGCACGTTGTCGCGCCTCCTCCAGTCGCTCATTTTAGTGACGCGAGCTGCGGATCCGGCTTATGTCGCGCAGCCGGAGTCTGTCGATCTGGCCGTTTCGATTGCCGGCATTGTCGGCAAAGCAAAAGAGGAAGGGACGACTATTACGATTGACGTGGGTGATATGCCGAATGTTTATGTCGATCCGCTTCTGCTCGACGGGATTCTTCAGAACCTGCTTGGCGTATTTGTGGAAGCGCAGGTGGAAGACAAATCGATCGGCGTTTCCCTCTCTGCGGCAGAGAGTATGGTGACTGTGCATTTTGACGCACCGTTGGAATTTCCGCTGATCAATTCGGATACGGTTGTGGGAAGTGACAGTCAAAGCGGACAGATTGTCGGCGGCACACCAGGGCTCATGCTTTCTATGGCTCAGACGTTGGCTCAGGTGCTGCAGGGAACGGTTGAAATGGAGCCGACAGACGATGGCATGTATCGTATCGATCTGACACTGCCGACAGTGTAGTGCCTCAAGGAATTACGCCACCAGTACGTCCGTCAGCCTGCTCAGAAATCTTTGAAAGTTCGGTTCAATGCGCTCGGGAAGTCCCGGCTGTGCATTGATTTCTATGATCTTCCATATGCCGTTTTTCTGACGGCACACATCGAGTGCGTAAACGCGCGTGCCGAACATTGAAAAAGATGCTTCCACTTGCCGTAAAATGGCCAGAACTTCGGCAGGAATCGCGTCGATTGCCACCGGTTTCAGGCTTCCTCCCTGTGCGACATTTGCCAGCAGCGAACCATCCTTGGGTATGCGGATATACGCATCTATGACTTCGCCGTTGATGATGACAGTGCGAAAATCATGCTTCGTATGTGTGAGCCCGGGAATGCCGTCCGACGTATCCATGAATTCCTGCAGCAGGTAGGGGAATGACGGAAGAGAGCGGGCGACTGTCTCACGCGATGCGATAATTATCCCTCTGCCTTCGCATCCGGTGAGAGGCTTGGCAACGATCAGTCCGGTTGTAAGGTGTGTAAGCGCTTTCCATGCTTCCTGCGCGTTATGGACTACCATGCTCGGCGACATAAGCTGCGGAAACATCTCATAGGTTTTATGCTTATTCATGCAGATTGACTCCATTTCGACGCTGTTGAGCAATCTCGCTTGTTCGTCGGCGACGAAAGCGCCCTTGTTGTAGATGCGGTCAACAGTAATGGCTTGCGGATGGTCCTGAAACTTGGTTCCGTCAAACTTCCAGCCGCGTGAAAAAATATTATGTCCTCTGTATGTCTCCTGGCCGCGGACTATGTAAAAACTGTGTCCGCGCTCCCCCAGGATTGCCCCAAGTTCTGCGTATGAATCCGGATAATAGTTTCCTGCGGTGGGTTCAAAGGGATAATCGTCGAAGTGCGGGGCATCGAAGAAGACAGCAACAGCTTTGGAAGAAGAGGACATGCGAGTTGGAAGACGGGAGGAGCAAGCGCATCTTACCGCATTTGTTTTTTTGAGCGGCCATAGTTTGCTATGACTGGCGAGTCCATCTCTGAGGGGCATTTGAGTTTGGCTCAAGATTAAGCCAGATTGAAGCGAATTACGTATTACGAATTATGAATGACGAATAGGAGCCTAATAAATACATTATTTGGCTTTATCAAGCCATTATTTTTGATTTTTATCACAATCCTTTGAATCCCCTGAGTCCTTTGCTTCCTCTGAGTCCTTTTTTATGCTATAATAGTCAGATTTAAATCAACAAACATGCCGACTCCGACACCTGCCAATCCCAATTCCGGCGCCAAATTCCTCTCGTTGTTCGATGATGTGCTCGGGCTGCATCAGAATGTGGAGGAGATTTTGGACAAATCGCAGGAAGATCAGAAGCTCTCGAAAAACGAACTGGAAGTCATCAAGCGCTACGAAGAGGGGATGCAGCGCATGCTGGATGTCATTGCGCCAGCCGGACTGAAGTTCGACCGCAATATGATCGTGCTCAACGATCAGCTCGTTGCGCGCAGTTTCTATGCCTATAACTGGCCGAGCCAGATTTACCCGAACTGGATGAGTCAGCTCATCAACTTCGATTTGCAGATGGATATTTCGACGTTCATCTACCCGGCATCCAACAAAGTGATTCTCAAAATGCTGCGCAAGAAAGTGACGGAAATGCGCTCGTCCATCCGCATGTTGCAACAGCGCGGTATCGTGCGCGATCCGGCGCTGGAAGCAGCACTCCAGGACGCCGAAGAGCTGCGCGACTTGCTGGCTCGTGGCAGCGAAAAACTGTTCCAGATCGGTTTCTACTTTACTATCTATGCCGAGAACGAAACGAAGCTTAAGAAGGCACAAACGGACATCGAAGCAATTCTTGGCGGCAAACTGATTCTCACCAAGCCGTCGGTGTTCCAAATGGAGCACGGCTGGACATGTACGCTGCCGTACTGTCTGGACGAGCTGGATTTTAACCGCAACATGAACACGCAGGCGCTGGCAACGAGCTTTCCGTTCTCGAGCTCCGACTTAACCGACGACCACGGCATTCTCTACGGCATCAACCGCCACAACGACTCACTCATCATCTTCGATCGCTTCGATTTGCCGAATGCGAATGCCAACGTGTTTGCCACATCCGGAGCCGGTAAATCGTACGTGGTCAAATTGGAAATCTTGCGCTCGCTCATTCAGGGCGTGCAAACGTATGTCATCGATCCGGAAAACGAATATACGGATTTGTGTAACACAGTCGGTGGCTCAGTCATTCCTGTGTCACTTGAAAGTTCGTATCGTATCAATCCATTCGACCTGCCCAAAGCCGTGCGTGGCGAGGATGCCGAAATCGGCGAAGTCGTACGCAGTGCGGCGATCAACTTGCATGGCTTATTCAAGCTGATGCTTGGCAACATTACACCAGCAGAAGAAGGTGTGCTCGATAAGGCGATTTTGGACACGTATGCGCTAAAGGGCATTACCCTTAAAACACCGGATCCCACCAGTATGGAGCCGCCGATTCTGCCGGATCTGATCGACGTGCTCAAAACAACCGATGGCGGCGAATCCATGGCGCAGACGCTTCAGAAATATACGGAAGGCAGCTTCTCCGGACTCTTCGATAAGCCGACCAACATCAACTTGGATAACCAGATGGTCGTCTTCCAGACGCGCGACTTAGAAGATGTTCTCCGTCCGATTGCCATCTACGTGGTTCTCAACTTTATCTGGAACCGCGTTCGCAGCGACATGAAGCGCCGCTTCCTCGTTATCGACGAAGCGTGGAACCTGATGCAGTACGAAGATTCGGCGCAGTTCCTCTACGGTCTCATCAAGCGTGCTCGTAAATATTATCTCGGCGTCACTACCATCACGCAGGATATCGATGACTTCATTAATTCGCCGTACGGCAAACCGATCATCTCCAACACGTCGCTCCAGATGCTGCTCAAGCAATCTGCAGCCAGCGTGGATAACATGGCGAAGCTGTTCTACTTAACAGAAGGGGAGAAGTACTTGCTCCTCAGCTCGGCAGTCGGTCAGGGGGTCTTATTTGCCGGTAACACACACGTGGCGATTCAGGTTGTTGCCAGCCCGAGCGAACATGCCATTATCACCACCAAACCGGAAGAAGTGATGAAGCGACAGGCGCAGCAGAAGACGGATAAAGATGCACTGCAAGCTGCAGAAGATGCGAAGGTGGAAGAAGTGAAGCCGGAAGATGGGAAATAAATTACCTATATTCATAGAGAGCGCCTTTTCTAGCCGCGGTTGGCAATAATTACAAACCATCTACAGCAGCGGGCGTCCCCGCTCCTAGGGAGACCCTTTGAGTCCCGCGGAGACTCAATAACAATCAGAAATTGTTCCATAACAAGGTCCGCCCCTCACCCCCGACCCCTCTCCTCGCTAAAGCGAGCGAGAGGGGGAGCTTTTATGATTCATCAATCTGGCTTATGCGCATCCACCACTCGTTGGCGGTTGATCATTATTCCTTTGATATTTTTTGAAATTTGTATCTTGTTTCTTGTCTCGGATTTAGAATTTCGACCTTCGAATTTGTTTCGGATTATTACTTCTTCTGCGGCTCCACCTTCCACCGTACTTCCGATGTCAGTTTGCCATCCAGTGCAAAGCCGGCAGCTTTTTTGTGGCCGCCCCCATCAAATTTCTTGGCCATGGCTGCCACATCGACGTCATCACGCAACGTTCGTAGCGAGCCTTTCACTTTGCCACCGCGTTCGGACAATATCAGCGAGAACTTCATACCCGGAACGGCGTTCACATAATCGATGGCTCCGGTCAGTTCCGAATAATCAGCTCCTGTTGCACGGAAATCGCCTTCGGTTAAGGCCGAGATGGCAGCGCCTTCATCGGACAGCGATATTTTTTCCAGTACGCGTCCCCAGAGCCGGAGGGTTGAAAGTTTGGCAGTGCGGAAGACATTCTGAATAATCGTCTGCTGACGGGCACCCAAGCGCAGCAAGCGCGCAACAGTGCGATACACGCGTGTGGTTGTATTGCTGTGCAGCAGACCTCCTGTGTCCGTATAGACACCGGTGAGCAAGCACGTGGCACAATCCGATGTCACAGCCCAGCCAACGGCGTCGGCAAAGCCGATGACCACTTCGCACGCAGAGGCACTGTCGGAATACACGAAGTTCACCTGACCGAATTCCGGGTTGCTTAAGTGATGGTCAAAGACGACGGATGGCAAGGATTTATCAAAGAGCTGCGGCAGTGTTTCGTGGTATTCAGTCAGTTTTGGTTCCGCGCAATCCAGAAAGACGTACGCATCGCCATCGCGTGGTTGTAGGTCGTGCTTGATGCGCAGTGCGGCGGGCAAAAAATGAAACGTCGGCGGGGATGGATCGACGCAGTACAGTTCGACAACTGTATCCGGAAAATTTTCTTCCAGCAAAAGAGCCATGCCGGTGACAGAGCCGATAGCATCGCCATCCGGATTGCGGTGACAAATGCAGCAGATGCGCTTGGCAGAGCCAAATATTTCGAGTGCGCGATTCGTTGCTACTTTGTCAAACATAGGAGAGTGAGTCTACGAACTTCTGTCCGAACTTCAAATTCTTCGACCTTGCAAATGGGAGATAGGTGTGACGAAGTGGGTGAATGTGTAGAGAGGTTTACAGTGAGGATTGGAAAAGAACCAGAAGAACCAGACGATGCAGAGGATTTTAGGTGAGAACTTGAGGTGCAATTATTAATGTATAGCAAATATACAACAGAGAATCCTCTGGTTCTTCTGCATCATCTGTTTCCTCTGTTTCTTACTTCCGCGTCCGGATTCTCCCCCGCAAGCAATCGATCAATTCTACTGCCGCGTTCCCCTCTGGTATCAACGTGGTAGCGCAGGAGTGGTAAGCGGAAAGAACGCAGACCACCGCTCAATTCTTTGCGAATGGGTCCTTTGTTGTTGTTCAGAAATTTGATAGCTGCTTCCACGTTTTGTAATGCCGAGACATAGATATCGGCATACGAAAAATCGGCACTCACTTCGACATCGGTAATGCTGACCACATGCGCAATGTGTGGCGGTATGGCCAGCGCGTGCTTGGCCACAACAGAGCGTATAAGAGAAGCCGACATGGGACCGCGGTGAGACATGCAGAATGTAAAATTGATAATTGACAATGTACAATGAGAGAGGTCTTCATTTGTACTGAGTAATCAGTGTACACTACTTTCTCAATGTCTTCGCCAATCTCCATCGTTTTCTGCGGAACGCCGGAGTTTGCGGTGCCGAGTCTCGCCGCTCTGTGTGCAGATAATCGTTTCTCGGTTGATTTGGTAATTTCGCAGCCCGATAAACCGGTTGGAAGATCGCAGGAATTGACGCCTTCGCCAGTGAAGATTTTTGCGAAGGAGCAGGGGATAGAAGTGTGGCAGCCGGAGAGTTTGAATAAAGAATTCGCAGCTCATCACTTTGCCAAGCGACCGGACTTTCTGGTCGTTGTTGCCTACGGCCAAATAGTGTCTCAGCAGGTGCTGGATTTTCCGATAGTTGCGCCGGTGAATGTCCATGCATCGCTGCTACCAGCTTTGCGGGGAGCATCGCCGCTGCAACATGCGGTTCTTCTGGGCCATGCACAATCGGGAGTCACTATTCAAAAAATGGTGCGAGAGCTCGATGCCGGGCCGATACTCGGCCAGTCATCCATCGAGCTTGATTCTCGCGAAACAACAGCGTCACTTCATGACAAGCTGTCGACTCTCGGTGCGCAATTACTTATCGACACATTGAGTCATCCGCTCCATCCGATTGATCAGGACAATGGCAAAGCAACGTTTTGTCATAAGCTCACACGCGACGATGGTGTTATCAATTTTCAGACAATGACGGCAGTGGAGATTGATCGCAAAGTACGAGCGCTTGTTCCGTGGCCAGGGGTAAAATGGAACGACATCAAAATTCTGGCGACGGATGTGGCGCCGCAAGCAAACAGTATCGCAATTTCCTGTGTTCACGATACTCAATTATTCATCACGTCTCTTCAGCCCGATGGCCGCAAGCCGATGAGCGGGACGGATTTTGAGCGAGGGTATCCGGAGATGCTTGGGAAGATGAAAGGTGGCCTATAATAAATTCATATATTAGAGCGGCCCTTCGTGGCCGCGGTTGTTTTGATTACCATACCAAAACCGCAGACGCGAGTCATGACTCGCGTCTGCGGTTAATAATTTTGAGATGCTGATTTACAGCTTGGTCTGAATTTCCTGCAAAGCCTCGATGAATGTTGGCAAATCTTCGACGTTGAAGATGATAGTTGTCTTCTGGCCGCCGCGCGACTTTTCGGACACCTTGAGGAACTTGCCGCTACCCGACTGCTTTAAGTCGATGTAGAACGTGCGCTGACGGGCGCGGATCGTGACGGAGTGGATTTCCTCGCCGTAACGACTAGAGCCGCCGCCTGCTGGAGCGCCGCCACCGAAGCCGCCGCCTTGTCCGCCGCGATGACCACCACTATGACGAGGTGCCGGAGCAGAGGAGTAATTGGAACTTGGTGCGAGTGGATCTTCGCTCGACGATGGGTTCGTCAGATCGGCTAATGGATCAAACATAAGAATGTAGTAAGAAATAAATAGGCCCCCCATACACCGTAGACTGTCGATTTATAGCGTCTTTCGTCGTTGGTACCTTGAGAGCTGGCCTCAGTATAGTCGAAAATAGCCAATTGAGAATTGAAAATGATGATTTTTATACAATCAGACACCATATTCCATTCTCGTAGGTAAGGTTCCGGAACCTTACCGGATCGCACAGGTTACGGAACCTGTGCTGCGGAGGAAATTATGCCTGAATCGCTTCCTGCTTTTCCAATGGCGGAAACAGAATCTGTGGCTGTCCGACGACTTTCCAGTCTGTATCAGCTCCCCATTTATTCAAATCGCCGATCACGAAGTTTTTCTCGAGCATTGTATCGGCATACGAAACATTCAATTGCTGCGCGATCTTCTGAGCTGTTTCCGGCATGAAGGGCAACAACATGAGCGATATATGGCGCAATCCCTCGGCGAGGGCTGTCAGAATCTTGAGTTTGGCAGTCGGATCTTTCTCTTTCCATGGTGCTTTCTGGTCAATGAAGAGATTGCATTGATTCACCAGGTTTGTAGCCACTTCGAGCGCGCGCTGTGGTTCGAACGCATTCATCGCTGTTGCATATTCTTGCCACTTAAGATGATCAGTTAATTCGCTCGCTGCACTCGATGGAATATCAGCTAGGCTGCCGCCTTCTTTTGTAATGAGTACCAACAAGCGATTGAGCATGTTGCCGAGTTGATTGCGCAGTTTTGCATCGTACAGTTCCTCGAAGCGTTTCCAGGAAAAATCGCCATCGTTGCCGACCGGAATTTCGTGGCTTAAGTAAAAACGGATCGGATCCGGGTCGCCTTTGAATTTTTCCAGAATTTCAACCGGCGACACGACGTTGCCAAGCGTCTTACTCATCTTCTTTCCTTCGCTCGTCAGGAAGCCGTGGATGAGCAAACGATTCGGTGTTTTGACTCCGGCGCATTCCAGCATCGCCGGCCAGTTGATGGCATGAAATCGCGCAATATCTTTGCCGATGACATGCGTTACTTCTGCGTCGTCCCACCACTGTCGCATTTCATGATCCGTAAAATAACCGAGACTGGAAATGTAGCTCGTTAAATTGTCGCACCAGACGTACATCACCTGATCATCATCGCCTGGCACGGGTACGCCCCAATAGAGTGTTTTCTTGGAACGCGAAAAAGAAATATCCTCGAGCCCTTCTTCCAAAAACGCATATGTTTCATTGGCGCGCCAATCCGGAACAATCGTATAGCCTGTTTTTGCATGCAGTAATTGATCGACGGCTTTCTGTTTTTTGCTGAGTAAAAAGAACCAATTTTCTTCGGTTACTTTTTCGGGCACCTTGTTATGGTCCGGACATTTGCCATCCACTAAATCTCTCTCAGTCACAAATCGCTCACAGCCGGTACAGTACAAGCCGGTATATTGGCGCTTTTCGAGAAACCCGGCTTCGTGCAATTTTTTCCAGAGTTCCATGACGGTCGGCCAGTGACTGTCTGGATCCGACGTTCGGATAAAGAAGTCGTATGAAATGTTGAGTTTTTGAAACAGATCTTCAAACAGCGGCGCATTCCGATCGATCAGTTCTTTGGGACTGATGCCAGCCGCCTTTGCGGTTTGCTGAATTTTGATGCCGTTCTCGTCAGTGCCAATATGAAATCGCACCTCGTCGCCGCGCAGACGAAACCATCGTACGACAACGTCGGCTAATATTTTTTCCATGACATGTCCCATATGGGGGGCGGCATTCGGAAAGTCGATGGCGGTGGTAACGTACTGGCGGGTCATGCTTTACAGCCTAGCACAAGTACAGGACTCAGAGGAAACAAAGGACTCAGATGACTCAAAGGATGAGAGGACGTGTCGCTCTTCGACTGCGCTCAGAGTGACACTTCTTAATTACGATGCCACAAATAGCAGTGTCTCACTCCGACGACCTCGCTTGTCGCCTAAGCTATCGCCGTAATAATATCCAGAACGAACTGGACGATGCGTCCGGCGAGGAAAGCGAAAATGATGCCCATGACGGCAAACTGCATGGCTTTCTTGCCTGCCTCTTTTCCTTCGCCGCCCTGCGAGACGAGCATGCGTACGCCGCCGTAGACAAACATCAGTGTGCCGATGGAGATAATCGTATTGGAGACAAAGATGAGAACATTGCCGATAATGACAGCGGGAATATTGCCGCTGTTGCAGAAAAAAATATCCGGGTTGCATGCCCAGTATTGCTGGATACTGACCGCTGCCGCCGCTTTGAGGGGCAGCAGGGCGGCAAGAATGCCGGCGGAGAGAGGGTATTTCTTCATAGCTGGACGAATGCGCTGATAAATCGATCGGCAAGGTTGATGACAAACGCTCCGATTGCTGCATATATGAGTGCGTTTCGTGCTTTGTTTGCTTCATCCTCTTTGCCCTGTGCAAGAACGAAGTTCATGCCGCTGAAGAGTCCTATGCCAAACAGCGTGATGTACATAAGGTCGAAAATCGTACTTTTGATGAGTGCAATGATGGCGATCACCAGGTCGCCGCCACCGACAGAGCTGACTTCTTTAAACACAATTGGAAACAGTTGGGATGCGAAATTCGCGACAAAGATGCCCACCAGTGCCCAGACAATAGTCGTTTTGCCGGCGCCAAAACGTTCCTCACTGCCGAAGCTGGTGAGCATGCGCACGCCGCCGATAATGATAAACAAGCCGCCGAGCAAATAGCCGTACAGTTCCAGCCGGGTGTAGGCAAGGTTGAGAATGCGGTCAAACAAGCCGGCCGGAGTGCCGCCGCAGCCTGGCAGATTTCCGCAGTAGGGTGTCAAAACAGGTGTCGCAAACGCCGCGGCCGGAAGCAGGAATGCGGCTGTAAGAAGGCCGATACGGACGGTGCGCCGGTTCATTGGGAGAAGGCGACGGGATTGATAAACTGCAGAATGGCGCCAGCCATGAGGAGCATGAGCAGTCCGATGACGGCCCAAGTAAAACGCTGCTTGGCTTCCGCGACTTTATCCGGTCCTTGCGATACCATCTGCAGGCCGGCAACCGCACCCTGCAGCACCGCTATCGCCACGCCAATGCGCAGTGCCCATTCCCAGAGCCCGCCGTTAAAATACTTCAGCAGTGCTCCCAGGTCGCCCGTTTCACTGGATGTGATTGTTTTCGCGCCTCCCGGCAGCGGTTCAAGCAGACAGATGTCATTCATGCTGATACAGGTACCGTTGCAGTCAATCTTGCCATTCTCGCAGTCTACTGCCTGGCCTGAAGATATCGGCGCACACAGCCACAGAAGAGCGCAGAGAACACTGCTCCACAGAAGCCGGTGGCCGGTGCCTTTGTGTGCAAACATATCGAACCATTATAGCACAAAAAGCATAGTTTTACTATGGGGTTTCTGGCTTACTGGAGACCCTCGTATATCTGTGAGAAGTCAAACAGGCTGAAGCCGCCCACGCTCGTGCCGGCTTTACGTGTAGTTGCCCCTTTTTCACGCTGAATAATGTTCAATGCGTCCACGCCCGGTATGTCCACGGCCTTCAGTCCGGATATGAGCAGTTCGCGGTTTTTATCGATCGCAACCGATCTCTGCCCAAACAATGTGAGCAGGGTATTGTACGATGAGACGACATTCTGTGTCTGCAGGAGTCTGGCGTTGATGTCCGATGCATTCTTTTCACTTTCCGTTTGCAGCGCCTGCTTTTCTCCGGCGAGCGTAAAGTCCTTTGCCTTAATGGCAGCCTGTACTTCTTTTTTCAGATCGCTGTTTGCGCGGTCAGCAGCGCGTTTCTGCGTTCCAAGCTCCTTCAGCTGTGACAGTAAAATCGTATAACGGTCATTTGCCTGCTTGCCTACGGCATTCAGATTCGCGAGGTATCCATCGAGGGCAACCTGTCTGTTGATGCTGCGGTTGAGCATGTCTCCTAGATCAATGCTCAGCAACTCGCCGAAATTCTGCAACAGTGCAAAATCGGGACCACTGGTTGATGGCATGGCCGCATTGGCGATAATGCTTTGTGCCTCCACTCCGGCGATGGCTGCACGCACAGGATGTAAAATTGCTTGCGACACGTACTGGGCGACGTAGACCCCGAGAAGGGCCCCTTTGCGCGGCAGTCTGCGCACCACATTCTGTTTCAGGAGCTGATCAATAGCGACAATTGCTCGCACGCCTCCCTGAACGTGTACTTTCGACAAATCTATCGTACTTGTCTGCCTGTTACAGGCAGACATGAAGGCGGCAATCGAACAAGCGCTGACCGTTGCCAGCAATATTTTCACCTGCGGCTGGGAGAGAAGTGATTGTCTCATTAATTATATTATACATTAAAAATTAAAATTTGTAAAATACTCTCTTCTAATCATCGGATAGGGGATTATCATCTTCTTTAAGCCAAAATCGTATGTTGTATACCAGATTGTGACAGGAGTTTTTGTTTGATCATTTTTTGAGCTCAATGCAAGGTGTACGATTGTGCACACATTATTTGTTCAAAGTACAGTCAAAACACGAAGAAATTGTGTGATCAAGATCAAATTTTTGTTTCGGCTATACATTGCCAACTATGTGTATAAAGTAGCGCTGTTTCCTGATCACTTCCTGTGTACGTACTTCGCCAAAAATTGGCTACTCTCTCGGACGGCATTTTGAAGAAAAAATTCGATGTTTCGACATCGGTTTCTTTCGATATTCCACGCGAATCCGGTCGCGGAGACTTAACATCCAATATTGCTTTGCAATTAGCAAAGCAAGTTGGCAAGAACCCACGTGACATTGCGCAGACAGTCATTGATGGGTTAGGAAAAATCAAAGGCGTGAAATCGATGGAAGTGGCCGGTCCTGGTTATATCAATATTCACCTGGAAAGTGATCAACTGGTCGCGCTGCTCCCGGACATTATGAAAGATGCGAAGCCGAAAACCGTCCGCTCCAAAGAGAAGCCTGTTGTTGTCGATTACTCGGCACCGAATATCGCCAAGCCACTGGGCATTCATCATATTCTCAGTACAGTGATTGGTCAGGTGGTCGTCAATTTATTCAAACATCAGGGCTATCCAACAGTGTCTATCAATCACATAGGGGATTGGGGGACGCAGTTTGGAAAATTGGCCGTTGCTCACAAAAAGTGGGGAACGAAGGACATTTCCCGGTATTCCATTGATGAGCTGCTCGATTTGTACGTGAAATTTCATGACGAAGTAGAGGCGAATCCAGCATTGGATGATGAGGCGCGCGACGCCTTCACTTTGCTGGAGAATGGCGACAAGGATATGCGTCACTTCTGGAAGCAGGTGGTGACCATCACCATGGAATCGATCGAGACGTTGTACGCCCAACTGGGTGTTTCGTTTGATCACACGCATGGCGAGAGTTTCTACGAAGATAAAATGGAGCCGATTATCGCCGAAGGCAAAAAGAAGAAGATATTTAAAGAAGGTAATGAAGGTGCACTGATTGCAGAATTTCCGGAAGAGACCAAGTGGCCTCCAGCCGTTATTTTGAAGGGTGATGGTTCTACGCTCTACACCACACGCGACTTGGCGACAATGAAGTACCGCATAGAGACATGGCATCCAAGCGAACTTTTGTATGTCGTCGATGTCGCTCAGTCTCTTTACTTTCAGCAGCTGTTCGCAATCGTAGAGCAGCTCGGTTGGGAGTTGCCGCATGTAGAGCATGTCGTCTTCGGTCGCATGCGTTTTGCCGACCGCAGTATGAGCACGCGCAAAGGAAATATTCTCAAGCTGGAAGATGTTCTTGCCGAAGCAGTCGAGCGTGCTGACAAGCTGATTGCCGAGAAAGAATCCGAAGTAGTGGGGGAGGAGAAGAAAGAATTGGCCAAGATGATCGGGCTGGGATCGGTTGTCTACGGAGTGCTCAGCCAGAACCGCAAGATGGATATGGTTTTCGACTGGTCGAAGGTCTTGAGTTTCGAAGGCAACAGCGCGCCGTACGTACAGTACACACACGCACGCGCCATGTCGGTCCTGCGCAAGGCAGATCAGAAGGTGGGCAAGATCTCCTATAAAGGAGAGCTGACTGAAAAGGAACGTGCCCTCATCCATTTGCTTCTCCAATTTTCGGACACTGTGGAATCTGCGCGTGCGGATCGCATGCCGCATAAACTGTGTACGTATCTGTACGAATTGTGTCAGGCCTTTAATGGCTTCTATAATAGCGAACCAATCCTCAAGGCCGACGACGATCTGCGAGATTTTCGTTTGGCTCTTACCCTTACTACGGCTTCCCTTATCAAAACTGGCGCTGAGATCCTCACCCTGCGTGTGCCCGATCGCATGTAGCCCATCCTTCTTCCTTCCCTTCACATGTCCAAGTTGCCCCGCTCTCTTATCATCTTCCTCATCGTCGCCTGCTTCGGCACCCTGTTTATGGGTTGCGGCAGACAGACCGACACGACTGACAAGTCATTTGAAGAATTTACTTTCAATGACAAAGATCTGCAGCGCGTGCAGGAAGTTGTCGCCAGCAGCTCTTCCTCGATTGCTGATTCCGGTTCCAGTCTCACGATTCTGGGTTCCTCGAGCAGTAGTACGCAAGGAAGCTTCGACTTGACGATACAGGGATCGTCGTCGAGTTCCAGCATGAGTGTTGCATCCAGCATTCCAACGGGCATGGTTGCTGTATCTTCATCTTCGGCTCCGGCAATCAGCGTGACATTGGATCTGGAGAAGCAGAGGCAGTACGACAATCTGCGTATGGGAATCATGGATCAGGCGGGCAATTTGTACCGTGTGAACAATCCGTTCCTGAATGTCCGCTCATCAACGCAAGTCGGTTCAACGCAGGTAGAGAAATTGGCTCAGGGAGCGATTGTGACGGTTCTCGATATCCCAAACGCACAGTGGGCAAAAATTCGCATGGCAGACGGAAAAGAAGGCTACGTCGCATTCCGCTACATCGCGAAGCTCACAACAGAGCAGAGACTGCCAGAAGACAAGAAGCAGTTTGAAGGAAAATACTTTGTGGATTTTGCTTTCTTGAATGTTCGCAAAGACGCGTCGGCACAGGCCGAGAAAATCGGTGAACTGCCAGGCCAGGCGATTGTGAAGCCGCTGTCTATCAATGGTGAGTGGGCACGCGTATCGGTGGATGGTCACGAAGGATTCGTATCAGCAAAGTATTTAAAGCCGTTCCAGCCGGTGTACTTGGTTCGTCAGGAGAATTACACGCTGCCTATCTTGCAGTATCGCGCAACGGATAACGGCAGTTTGTCTGCGCTTGGTAAGCATGTTGCCGCACTCAAGGCAGCCGGTATGAAGGTCGTTACTCTCCATGCACTCTATAACATTGTGAGCGATCAAGAGACGCGCGATGCACGGATTACGCCGGGTACGGTGGCTCTGACGGTCGCCGGCGTGAACGGCAAGAACGCCAAGGATGTGAATGACACCCTGCAGAAAGCAGGTGTTGCCGCAACACTCTTCCTCCAGACAAAAGATGTCGGCATTACCGGTGTCACAGAGAAAATGATGCTCACACTGCTGGCTAACGGCAACGAAATCCAGTCCGAAGGCCACACCGGCGACGATCTGCGTTCGCTGACAGACGCTCAGCTATTACTTGAACTCGGGCAGAGCAAGAAGCTGATTGAGAACGTGACGCACAGGGAGGTATACGTTGTTTCGTATCCTCAGGGTGGCGTGAATGACCGCGTAATGAAAGTGGCATCTCAGGCCGGCTATCTGTTTGGCATCAGCCAGGCACCGGACAAGAACTTCACTCGTTCACAATTCCTGCGCCTGCCAAGCTTGTATGTCAGCTCGACGATGACGCCGGAGGAAGTGGTAAAGATGGTCAAATAAAAGGACGCAAAGGACTCAGACGACTCAAAGACTCAAAGGATCTCATTGGTACTAGAAATAAAAAGACCTGCGGCGGATGCCCGGGTCTTTTTTGTAGTCAACCGCGGGTAGATACCCGCGGAGTTGAATAATTGGAGTGCAGGCTTTCAGCACAAATTCTGCTGCCAGAAAAAGCATCTGCCTGCTCAGGCTACCTTTGACTGTCAATCTTTACTGAATACCGTACTTGGCTTTAATGGAATCGATCATGCTGTTGCTGCTGCCTTGGGCAGCTTGCTTGGCGGCAGTGACTGACATATCGGTAATGCTCTTCATGATTTCCTCCCAGTGCTGGGCAAAATAAATGGAGCTCCAGATGACAATGATGACCGGAATAATCGTGATAGCGGAGCGGATGAAGCTGCCGATCATGCGCCACTTGTCGCGACGGTCCATGCGTTGCATGTACTCGATAATCGCGTCCAACTTCTGTTCGATGTTTGTGATGTCTGGCGTCATGGGAGTGGGGTTAGAAGCCGCGACGTTTTTTGCGTAAAAGCTCAACAGTTCTCGTAATAGTATACCACGGGTGGAGCGGAATATCCATGCAGTGGACGAGTTCAATGAGCTCTCCGCCAAAGCCTGTTTTAAACAGCGTGACGCCGGCAAAAGGATGTTTCTTCGTTTGATCGTTTTTTGTTATCGTTTCGGATTTAGTATTTGGCTCTTCGGATTTTTTATCATGCAAACCAGTTTGGTCATTGGTAGTTGGCAGTTGGGACTTGCCGCTCTGCGGTGCTATTCCCCAAAAGTTATACAACCTATCGCCGCGCTTCATAGCGTCCTGAATTGCTGTCCATTGGAGTAGATAGCTGGCCGGCACTTTGGAAAAACGCTGTGTGCTGGCGCCATGGTGATAACTGGTTTCGCCGCCCATGTGCATATGAATGGATGCTGCGATTACTTCACCTTGGAAATGCGCGAGGTAGAGCGTGCAGGCCTTTTCGGCGGCAAAATGTTTGACCTGCGCACGGAAGAACGAATTGGTGTAGGGCGTAAAACCGTGGCGATGGCGCGTTTCATCGTGGAGCTTGAGGAAGTGCTCCAGATCGTCGTTTGGATTTTTAGACGCTTCGATTGTCACGCCGTCTTTCTCGGCGCGACGGATCAGATTACGTGTCGTTTTTCGCATCTCCTTGAGGATATCATCCGTTGATCGATCCTTCAGGTTTAACACCCACAAATGTTCGGCAAGCAAGTGCATGGGCGAGGCGTGCGCTTTGTATTTGCCGATCGCATGATGGGTCATCCATCGCTGTTGCTCATGTTGTACGTGACTTTCATCCATCGTCCAAAACGGACTGATGCGCAGAAAATGACACTTGTGTGAAAGCGCGATGATCCGCAGCTGCGCAATGAGCAGCTCCATCACCTCAGTTATTTGAGAGTGGAGACTGAGAGCCAGTACCGGTCCGTAAGGAATGGAGATATGTCGACCACGACGTGCATTCACGATGTGTCCAAAGCAAATGCCAGCCAACTTGTCGTCTACGCGAATGGTCAGACGGATCGGCTCTTGTCCGATATCTTTATACACTTCGCCCATCGTCCAGCTTTGCAAAAAAGGACTGAATGGTTGCTTAAGAAGAAAGCTGTCCCACTCCTGCTTGTTTACGGCATGTGCAATGGAAATCTGGGTCATCGTATGAGGGAAGGACGAAGGATAGAAACAAGGTGCTTGGCCTGATGCAGGCTCATAGTCGGGTGCGTGGGCAGTGACAGGATTTGCAGGCATGCTGCCTCGGCAACCGGGTCTTCGCCCCAGCGGTAATCTGTTGCATCGAGGTCGACTGTATCGGGACAAATGACACAGCCGGTCCAACCATCATCCAGATAAATATTTTTTGCTTTCAGCGATTCGCGCAATTTTTCGGCGTCGCTGATAAACAGTGGGAATTTCTGGAGTGCCAGTTCGCCGTGTACGCCGGCAAGCAGTGGCCAGCGTTGCTTCTGGCCTTCTTCCAAGTAAAAAGCGGTGAGCATGCGTCTGTGTGCATTGATCTGTGATCTGCGTTTCCACTCGTGCAGTGCAATGTACGCACACGCGTTTGGCATGGTGTGCAGTACTGGTGCCATGCGGCCTTTCTTTTCACTGTCTTCCAGAATAGGCAGCAGCAGATGCATGCGGCGTAGCGACAGAAGCGCAGCCTTGCCGATACGCAGGCCGTACCAGAGTTTGTTCCAGGCATAGAAATTCGGATACTGCAGGTACCGTGCAACCGTCCACCAGGAGAAGGGAATAGCTTTTGCCTGCTGGTCGCGCAGTGCTGCCGAAATCGATCCATGGCGCGAGACAATCGCGCCACCCGTGACACCCGAAATAGCTTTGTCGCGACCGAAGCTCATCAGCACGAAATCACCGTACTTACCGATCGTTTCGCTGCCACCCTGGGAATCGGGAATCACATGTGCACAGTCTTCTATAAGGGCCAAGGAATGTTCGTCGCACAGAGACCGCAGTCGTAATGTCTGCGCCGGAATGCCAAAGGTATGCTGGCAGACAATCGCGCGTGTGCGGGGCGTAATAGCCTCAAGCACCGCATCGATATCCAAGTTCAGCGTCTCGCGATCAATATCCACATACACAGGTACGCCGCCAGCTGCATGAATGACGTTTGGCAAGACGACACACGTATAGCCCTGAATGATGATTTCCTCGCCGGGCTTGAGTTGGATGCTTCGCAGCAAAGCCAAAAACGCCTCACGACCTGTTGCAAACGTTATAACATCGCCATGAAACTCTTCTCCGATTGCTTTCTCCAGGGCACGCACGCTTTTGCCGTGAACGTAGGCCCAGGGAGCATACGACATTCTGACGGCCGTCAGCCTGTGACGTCTGTCGGCATGTGGTGCAAACGTGTGATGAATAGGGGAAAACAGACTCATGGCAGGAGTTTGGCAATCGTAGCATCGGACATCCGGCTGATACAGACAAGCAGCGAGTTTTTTGGCAGTTTGGTCTTCATGTTTTTCAGGAGCATCGCCCGATTGTCGAAGCCGCCGGTTTGGAAATACGGCAGGAAGCGTTTGGAGGTGATGAATGCCTGCGCAAAGACACTGCTGGCTCTTTTGGCGATTGCTTCGTGCAGCCCAGCTTCTTCTTTTCCCAGCTCAATAATACCACTGGTGATCAGATATTTCTGCGCATGCGGTTGAGCTGCCGCCCATTCAATCGCCGCATCGAAACTCTGTGGCGATGCATTGTAGGTAGCGTCCAGAATATCGATATCGTGCTCGTGGCGCAGGTTGAATGTATGTTGCTGTAACACAAAGCTCTGCAGTCGCTTCGCAATATCGTCAGGGGATTGGCCAAGCGTGCGGGCACAGCTGATGGCGAGTGCCGCATTCGGTACATTGTGAATGCCTTGGATGGGAATGCTGTACGATGTGCCGTCCATCACGAAATGAATACCAGAAGCGTCACTTGTTGCCTGCTCAACAATTGCGTCGGCTGGTTTGGCACTGCCAATCGTATGAACGGTCGCCTGCGCGCGCGTGCGCAGATAGTCGGCAAATGTATCGGTAGCTGGGAAAAAAGCATGGCCGGTTGCAGGCAGACTTGCGAATAATTCGGTCTTGGCCTGCGCGATATTCTGCCTGGAGCCGAAGAGCGCCAGATGCTCTTCGCCGATACGGGTGATAATCCCCATCGTCGGCTTTGTCATGCGGCAAATGGCATCTATTTCGCCCATTTTGTAGGCGCCCATTTCCACAATCGCCATACGACTATCGATACGTTTGAGGAGAGGGAGTGTTTGCAGTAGCCACATGGCCACCCCCATTTCGGTGTTCACGTGCTCGGGAGTCACCAGCGGAGAAAGCGGCGCCAGAATGTGGGCGAGCAATTCTTTGGTGGTTGTTTTACCCACACTGCCGGTGACACCAATCACCAGTAAATTGGAAAACTGATCGCGAAGCGCAGCTGCCTGAGCGGTGCGCTTTTTTTTGAGCAGCCGATCGATCGGGAGAAACAGTACCCAGGCAACAATCAGGAAAAGCGACTGCAGTGTTGGCAAGAAAGCCAGCCCGATCACGCCAGTTGTGTGGAGTGCCAGCTGTACTGTTGTAGTCAGAGTGAGCAGAATGGTGATGCCTAACAGGATTTTTGCTTTGAGCGTCCACGTCGGCATTTTCTGCCTGCGCAATGCCAGCTGAAGGAGGGACACTGTTGCAAGCGGAGCCAGCAAGAGGAGCGCGCAGCCCATCGGGAACAGCCGGATATCGAAGCCGCTGAGCGATACAATAACGAGCAGGACTATCCACAGGCCAAGAAGTGCCGGACGCAGGAATCCGAAAATCTGCGTGAAGAATCCTTCTGCCTTCAGGTGGTCGAGCAGTCTGTCCCAGCGCCATTCTTTACGCTGCCACAGGGTAACGAGTGTCAGCATCGGCGAGAGGCAGGCGACGAGCGTGAGTGCCGATAAAAGAACTGTCTGCGTCATAGAAACGAGCGAATGGTAGTGGCGATAGCATCAGCTTTGTCGCGGTGCACACCGTGACGGACATTGTCGAATGCGTGCAGAACGGCACGGGGAATTTCTTTCTCCATGATGAGCGCATCCGAAAATGGTGTCATGCCATCCTGCTTGCCCCAAAACAAATCCGTTGGAATATCGATGTGCGCAAGCAGCGGTCGTAAATCTTCCTGCGTGACATTGATGAGTGTCTGGCGCATGAGCGGACTCGCTTTCTCGTAGTCATGCACGCGCACGAGTTTGTAGAGGAGCTTCTTACCAATCGGCTGAAGAGTTTGAAGACCCGGAATCGACAGGAAAAATTTGCCGCTCTTGGCAAGTGTCAGTCCAACGGCACGTTTGATATGCCGTGCATGCTTGATGCCGGCGGCGGCACAGAGAAAGAGATGTTCGATTGGCACGCTGTGCCTGCAGGCAAGTTCGATTGCAATCCGTCCGCCATGTGAATGACCAAGTAAGAATAATCGTTCAATCTTTTGATCTTTCAGATAATGCTCGACCCAAGTGGCATAGTCGCCAACTGTCCACGGTTTCGTTGGTTCTTTCTCCTCACCAAAGCCCGGAAGATCGGGTGTCAGGATAATCAGATCGTCATTTTTCAATGCCTCCCGCAGCTGCGTAAAAGACTCTTTGGAACCACCCCAACCATGTAGGCAGACGAGTGTCGGTCTCATAGGTTTCCAGTATAGGGATAAGTCTGGAATCGGGCTATCCTTCCGTTTGGGTTCCGTCGCCCGAAATGGGTATCACAGGTCCCAGGTACTGCGGCTGCCTGTCTTGCACCACGTCGAGCACTGCTTTGATGCGCGCCAGCGGTTCGCGAAATGTCTGGCGAATGTAATAGTAGGTGGGATAGCGTCGGCCGGTTGCGCCTACTCCAACAGCATCCATGCCCAGCGCATGGGCCAGGTACAGCGCACGGGGCAAGTGAAAGGCTTGCGTTGTGATAATCAGGCTCGTCACATCAAATACATCACGGGCACGATACATACTGTCGTAGGTATCGAATCCGGCGTGGTCCATGAAGATGTCTTCTTTGGGTACGCCGCGATCCATCAAATACGTTCGCATGGCGTTCACTTCGTCGTATGTTTTGCGGCCGTGATCGCCGGAGACAATAATTTTGGCCGCCTTTTTCGCCTGATATAACGCGAGTCCGGTTTCCAGCCGGTCACGCAAAAACGCCGAGGGTTCGCCCGACGGATACACTTTTGCGCCCAGCACCATAATGGCCTGCTTATTTGGAACATTACTCAGCGCAAAGACAGAGGTTTTGGTGCTGCGGATAATCGACAGACTGATGGAGGTCGATACGAGAATGGCGAGCAGCACGAGGATGCCAACCGGCAGAAGAAGCATGCGGAGGAGGGGGCGAAAGCGCATCATACGGACACTGTTGCCATGCGGGCAATATCGGCGCGGACAGCAGCGGCGGTGCGGATAGTGCCGGCGCCTTTGGTGATGATGATGTGCGGACAATCTTCCGGTGCACGGTCACGGGTCACGATCTGGATGATATTCGCGGTTCCTTTCAGTTGGCCGATAGTTGATTTAAGTGGTACTTCTTCCATCTGGATGCGCACCGTACAGTGCTTATCATTCTTCTTAAGGCTTGCTACAAAGCGCAGGGTCATCTGTTTTTTCTTGGCCTCATCCGATCGCTGTTTCATTTCACTGTCGGCTTCGCGAATGGCGGCGAGAAATTTTTCGGTGTCACGTATCTCGCCAAAACGGGCAGGCAGAAGCGGCTCTACTATCATATCTTCCGTTGCATCCACGCCGGCAGTGCGCGCGAGAATGAGCATTTTACGTGCGATATCGAGTCCGTTGAGATCATCCCACGGATGCGGTTCAGTGTATTTTTTCAGATGCGCATCGGCGACGATTTTCGAAAATTGCTTTCCTTCCTCCAGTCCGGACATGATGTACCCGAGCGTCCCCGAAAAACAGCCTTGAATGCTCTTGAGCGGATCACCAATCGCCATCATATCCTGCACATACGTCGTCGCATCGCCGCCGGCCATCACTGTAGCGTTATAGCCATAGTGCCACCTGTTTGCAGTGAGAGTTTTGAAGGTGTCGTACGAGAAAAGTGACAGTGGATTCTTGTTGGCTGTGGCAATCCGAAAACCTTTCTTGATGAGTTCGATGTGAAGATCGCACATGTCCTGAGAGGCATCGGCTGTGACATCGACAATAATCGTTTCCTCGGGCAGTTTTTTTATCAAAATCGCGGCGAGTGCGCTTAACGATTTGTAGGCAGTCGCACGGGTTTTAAATGTATCGCGATCGCAGAGCGTAATGCCGTCCACAATGCCGTCGAGCTTGAGTATGTAACCGCTACTGTTGGCGAGTCCGACGATTGTCGATTGATCGAGCTTGTAGATCTGCTGAATGAGCGTGGATCCGACATTGCCTGTATGTCCGAGGATGAAGAGTTTTGTCATACAGGCACTATAAAGACTAAATCGTGGCTTGTCTGTATCGTATTGCTTCATTATTCATTAATCAGGCTACTGGACTGATCATCGTGCTCACGTTCGAGCGGATGAGTCAGGCTCTTGGGCTGGAAAAACAGGATGATGATAGCGACGAATGCGGCAAGTATAGCGACGTCGATTGCCCAAAAAATGAGCTGCTGCTCGGGACCCGGTAGAGACGGAAACCACCTGGTCGAATGCCACGACAGTCCGCGCAGTGCGGCAAAACAGGCGCTGAGGGCGAGTGAAATGTAGTAATCGACCGGAAATAGCCAAAACCAGCTGCGAAACCACCAGATGTTGCCTTTCATGTAGCGCTTCCAGCCGAAGTACGGGTTTAAAATAAACCACAGCAAATCCCACAGCATCGTAAACTGGAAATAGCACGAGAGAATGCTGAATTCCAGCGCACTCGACCAGCCGGAAAACAGCAGCGGAAAGTGGAACATCAGAAACAGCAGTCCGTAGAAGAACAGGTGATAGCCAGTTAAGGATTTGCCATTGAGCAGCCTCTTAAACAGCGCCGTATCCAACCGCCACGTCGGCAAGTACGTCGCCCAGCCGTGAGGTCCTTCTACTTCTATCTCGAAGAGTGCTGTTATAATCGAAATGGTCAGAACAAAGAGAGATAAGACGATTGTGTACGGAAGTTCCGGAGCCATCATAATGTCTGGATTGTAGACCTGATTGATTGACGGGCGGAAGGGAACAAAATTTGATTGTTCTTTACAAGGTGATACACCTTTGGTACACTTATGCATATTCTCTCTTAATGTTATGCCTACTCTCAAAAAGCGCCTGAACATCACTCTCTCCAAAGAAATGGCGTTATTTTTGCAGAAAGTCTCTGTTCGCGACGGTGTTCCTCAGGCTACTAAAGCTTCCGAGTTGCTCGAAAAAGTAATGGAGATAGAAGAAGATGAATATTTTAGTACTGTTGCTGATACTCGTGCTAAAGATACAAAGGCTGGGACAATGTCTCATGATGAATTTTGGTCGAAAACTCTATGATGTATGTTATTCGCTACAGTAAGCATATTGATTTGAAGAAGTTCAAAAGTATTCCTGCTAATGACAAAAAACGTCTCAAGCAAGCTATAGAGAAGAAGCTGGCTGTTGATCCTGTTCATTTTGGCAAGCCACTGAGAAAATCTCTCTACGGTTCTCGTTCATTGCGAGTTGGCGAATACAGAATTATTTACAGGATTCAAAAAGATATCGTCGAAATTCTGCTCTTTGGTCATCGATCGACTATTTATTCTGATGCGGAAGATGTGATGTAAATTTATCTGGTGATGTAGGAGTTGCAGTATGCCTCTTCAAGTTTAGGTGCCTATTGGGCTTAGTGGTTTACTTCTAGCTAGGTTTTTGTAATCAAAACGCTATTCTGTACCCATGGAAATAACTCTAGCTTCGGCAACTCTTTATGTTGTGAATATAGCACTTGAAAATTGGCTATGGGCTGTTCTAGTTATTATCTGCTTCGCATTACCAGCACCCTACTATTCCTTGAAGCTCATTCGACGGAATAGGTGTCTTGGTCGAAATATTTACAGCGAACTCGCTCTGGCAGATCGTTTTATGGATGTCTGGAATGCCACATCCACTCTTGCTTCGGGGAATCAACAATATCATTGGGCATTCGTGCCAAATGGGAATAGTGCTGCAGCGCAGCTAGGTAATATTGATAAGCAACTTGCGAAGTGGAAACTAGTTCAATTTGTTTCTATGGCTGGCACCTTCGGTGGTTCGGTAACAAGCGTCAGGTCAATGCGGAATAGGTATCTTCTTCGAAATTGGCTAGTGCTCCTTTTGGTACTTTGGTTGCGCGTGACAATCTTCGGAGATCGTTACTCGCACATTGCGAGTGGAAATGGAAGATTCAATGAAAAAACTTTAAAGAGAATGTACTGGGAAACGTCGTTTGGGCTTGTTGCACTGTTCGTTCTTATGATAATCCTGGTCCAAAATTTTTTATGAGCAACTTATAAACCTTATTTGGTGTCACGGGCCGGGATTGAACCGGCGACCCCGGGCTTATGAGTCCCGTGCTCTACCAACTGAGCTACCGTGACATGTTGGTACGTTTCGTTGATTTCAAACGATCTGTCGTAGAAAGGCGCTGTTTCGCTCAGCGCGGAGCGAATTATGTCTCAAGAAGGCTCAATTTTGAAGAGCATTTTGCTTTTTCCTCTATTTGTTGGCTTTAGCTGGCATAAAAAACAAACTCGCAGCCATCATCACAAGTCCAATATCGCGTACACCAACATCGTTCCAGACGATTTCTTTATGTTATTTCAATACATGCAGATAAAATTTCATTGATAGCGTACAATCTCTTCATCTTATGAAACACCGTCTTCTTCAACTGGCTGCAGCTGCCGTCTTTATTGGCGCCTGCTACTACATTTACCTGCAGATTAGGCCGCACATTCCTGCCAAAAATCCGGATCCCAACCATACGCATGCGGATTTTGCGGTGTGGATAGATGGTCGGATGTGGGATTTCTCGCAGGCTCATTACATGTCCGGCCTCTCCACTGACGATCACACCGGTGGTACGCATGGCGAGAAGGATCTGTATTTTCATCTTCACGATAATAATGGCCATGTGATTCACAGTCACAAGCCAGGTTTGCCGCTGGCCCAGTTCTTTACTTCGCTCGGTTGGACGTTTGCCGATGGCTGTTTTTCGACCGATACCGCTGAGAAATTTTGTAACGATGCCACTCGGACGTGGCAAATGTACGTGAACGGACAGAGCCAGCCGTTCGATCTGAGTTATAACTTTGCCGATGACGACAAGATTTTGCTTACCTACGGCGCAGATAAGGCTGAAATACAGAAAGAACTGGATCAGCTGACCGACGACGCCTGCAAATATTCCAAAACCTGCCCGTGGAAAGGTGCACCGCCCACCGAAAACTGCATTGCAGACCCGAAAGTTCCGTGCAAAATAGTTCCGTAATCATTCTTTCTTCTCTCGTATGCATATTGTTCTGATTGTCGGTGGTACGAACGAAGCCAGTAACAGTTTGACTGTCGGCAAAGCGTTTGTGGATGGCATGGCCAAAGCAGGGGATATGACCGTCGATACATTTCGGCTGAAAGACATGACGATTGAACATTTCACTATCGAAAAGCATTACACTACTCCGCCGCAGAGCAACGACGATTACTACACCATCGAGAAATCGATTGCGACGGCTGATGCGGTGGTTATCGCTACTCCTATCAGGAACTTCAGTATTCCCGGGAACCTCAAAAACTTCATCGATCGTCTTGGTGCATTTGGCTTGGATAAAGAAACGCACTCGCAGGGAACGCTCGGCGGAAAACCGTTTTACTTTATCCTCACGGGTGGCATGGCCAAGCCGGGTTGGACATCGTTTCTCTCAATCACTACCTCACACTTACAGGAAGCAATGCGTTACTTTGGGGGATCAATCGTCGGCACACACTTCGAAGGTCGCTGCACGCCGGGCAAAGGTGTGTTTGGATTGGTGGTCGATAAGCGCACGGAATCGCTCACCGCAGCATCTGCCAAAGGCGAGGCATTTGCCAAGTTGGTTGATACATTCAAGAAGACCGGCAAATTGCCGCTTAAGAATGCTTTGTCGTATAAGTTATTCCGCTTTGCATTTGGGGTGGTGAATAGGGTGGTGTATATGTTTGATTAGGGTCATGGTTCGACTGCGCTCACCATGACACCTCTCAGTTCACCATAACAACTCTCCGTTCACCATGAAGCCTTTGTGCTCACCATGATACTTTCACGATGGTACTTGTGTCATCCTGAGCGCAGTCGAAGAATGTCACAATCTCGCCCCCAGTACAAAGAACGCCGTAAAGCCAATGGCCATCACAAACGGTGCAAGTTCTGAAAGCCAGTTGCGTTTGTGCGGCTTGAATCCCCGCAGCAGCAGCGAGTTGGTCACAACGGACACCGAACTGAGTGCCATCGCGAGTCCTGCGAGTTCGGGCTTGAGAATCACACCATAATTCACAAAGAGCCGGGCGGCGATGGGAATACCCACGACATTATAGAAGAGCGCGAAGAACATGTTCTGGCGGATCTTGCTCATCGTTGCCTTGCTAAGTTCGAGTGCTGTTACGACATCCCGCATATCACTTTTCACAAGTACGATGTCGCCTGTTTCGATGGCGATGTCTGTTCCACTTCCCATCGCAATGCCGAGATCGGCCTGGATGAGTGCAGGGCTATCGTTGATACCATCGCCGACCATGGCGACTTTGGTATGAGTCGACTGCAGTGCTTTGATTTCATTGGCTTTTCCTTCCGGGCTGATGCCGGCGCGTACGTCGTCGATGCCGATTGTCTTGGCAATTGCCTGCGCTGTACGAGGCGTATCGCCGGTGATCATCAGTGTTTTGCAGCGCATCTTTTTCAGTCGCTCGATTGCCTCTGCTGCTTCCGGTTTGACGGTATCGGCAACCGCAATCCAGCCGATTAATTGCGCATTCTTGGCCAGAAACATCACTGTTTTTCCGGCATCGGATAGTCCGTGAATAATTTCCTGATGAGCAGTGAGATCAATCTTCTGGTCGATCATCAGCGCTTCATTGCCGAGCATACATTCATCATTTCCGATCTTTCCGCGAATGCCCTTCCCTGTCACCGCTTGAAAATTTTCGATCGTCGTAAGTTGTAAATTGTGCTGTTTGGCTGCGGAAATAATCGCATGGGCAAGCGGATGTTCCGATGCTTGTTCGAGCGACGCCGTGATCATCAGCAGTTCGTCATCGGTTCCTATCAGTGCGTGTTTATCGGTTACCGACGGTTTACCGATAGTGAGCGTGCCGGTTTTATCGAAAACAATCGTGCGGATTGTTCCGGCAGCTTGCAACGCTTCGCCGCCGCGGATCAAAATCCCCAGCTGCGCGCCGCGACCGGTTGCTACCATGATAGCTGTCGGTGTTGCAAGGCCGAGCGCGCACGGACAGGCGATGACAATCACTGAGACGAACGCGAGAAGCGCGAACGTGATCGTTTGGCCGGCGATGATCCAGCCGATGAGTGTGATGAGGGCGATTGCTATCACTGCCGGTACAAACCACGCAGCGATGCGATCGGCAACGTTCTGGATATCCGCTTTCGATCCTTGTGCGTCTTCCACAAACTGGACAATGCGTGCGAGCGCGGTATCGGTTCCCACTTTTTCGGCTTTGTACTGCAGTGATCCACTGCCATTGATCGTTCCGGCAAATACGTGGCTGCTTACAGCCTTTTCAATCGGTACACTTTCGCCGGTGAGCATCGATTCATCAATCGATGAACTGCCAGACATCACGATGCCATCGACGGCTATTTTTTCACCCGGTCTTACCATCAGCATATCGCCGACACGGATCTGTTCGATGGAGACATCTACCTGATCACCGTTTGGGTTGATGATACGTGCGGTTTTCGGCGACAGTTCAATCAGCTTCTCAATTGCGGCGCTTGTTTTGCCTTTGGCGCGCGCTTCCAGCCACTTGCCAAGCAGAACGAAGGTAATCAGAAACGCGCCGATTTCGAAGTACAGATTGTCAAAATGTCCGATAGCACTCCCCGTATGAGCAATGCCCATCATTAATTCAATGAAACTGAAGATATACGCGGTCGTCGTGCCGATAGCTACCAGGCTATCCATGTTGAAGGTACGGATTCGCAGTGCCGAGAAAGCGCTTCGGTAAAACTCCAGTCCCAAGGAAAACTGAATCGGAGTGGCGAAAAAGAGCGAGGCGATACCCATGTAGGGCATCAGTAGCATTGCAATCGTCGTTTCGGGGAAGAAGCCCAGAATCATGAATATGAGGAGTGGCAGAGTGAAGAGCGCGCTGAGGCGTAGTTTTTTTCTGATTGTGTCGATCTCGGCCTGCTTACGCTTTTTATCAGCTTCGCGATCGAGATTCGTTGCAATCATGGCATCGAAGCCGGCATGTTGTATGATTTGGATGAGAGCGGCCTCCGTCGTTTGCGTTTCGTCGAACACAACCGTTGCTTTCTCCGTCGAGAAATTCACGTGAGCCTCGCTCACGCCGGATACTGCTTGCAGAGTGCGGCTCAAACGTGCGCTGCAGCTGCCGCAGTGCATGCCGACAATCGCAAATGATGTTTTCATTTATGACGGCAGAACGTGAATATCTGCCTTGTACATGCCCATGGAACAGGCGAGTGTAATTGTTTGAGAGGCAACAGGAGTGGGGAGCTTAAGCCAGTTTGCGCCTTTGTTGATGGGCACGCTGATATTTGCGCCCGGTACGGTTAAGAAGCTGGCGCAGCCTGACACATCTTCCGGCGCAACGGCGTACACGTACGTCGTCATGTTCGGCTTGATGGTAAAGGCATTGGGAGTGTAGCCATTGCTGTGGACGTACATGCGGATAATCTGATCGCCCTTGGCGTCGATGCTCACGGCACCGTCTGCCTGTACCGGTTGAACGAAACCAAGAGTCGGCACATGCACGCCGGCAAGTGTGAGGCCATTGGAGATATTCGAGAGGCCCAGCAACACGACGAGCGTGCCCGAGACTGTAAAGAATGTCCGGGCGTAACGACCGTGCACAAACGAACTCATAATGCTGATGCCAAGCAGTGATGGCAGTGTGCCGATGGCAAACGCAAACATCAGTAAGCCGCCGGCCATAAAACTTCCGGAGCCGAGAGCAACGAGCTGCATGGACTGGGTGAATCCGCACGGAACAAAGAAGGTGAGCGCACCAAGGACGAGTGGCATGAGGGGATTGCGCGACTCTGACAGTGCGTGAATGCGTTTCCAGATGGAGCGAGGAAGTGGGATCGTGCAGTATTTTTTGGGTAATATATGGAGCATGTTGAGGCCAAGAGCCAGCATGACAATCGACATGGCAATCGTAAGGACTCCTGTGGTGCCGATAGAAAGCGTGAGCTGTCTGCCAATCTGTCCGATGAGTCCGCCAAGCAGGAAGTAGCCAATAAGACGACCGATATTGAAAATCAGCATCGGCCACAGGCGGACAATCGGTGCCTGTTTCTGATGTGTCTCGCTCCACTTGGCCGAGACAGACAGCAAGAGTCCGCCGACAACCGCAAGACAGCTGGAAACCGAGGCAGCAACGCCAATGAGTACGGCAGTCAAAAAGCCGGTATTCTGACCGGTTGCCGGTGCAAAATCACTCAGAGCGCTGTGACTCAATACTTGTTGAAGTGCCAGCAAAATGAGGGTTGTCAGGAAAATGGCGAACCAGTCGGGTCGCAACTTCGCGGGAGTGTTGCAGTCGTCGCATGTGTCGTGAGACGCGTGAGTGGTTTTTTTTGTCATGCAAAAGTATGCAAAAGGCTGAGAGTTTGATTGTACCACATTCGATTTAGTTGCATCGCAAAAAGATTGAGATAATGTGCGGCTATGACGCAGGTTTGGCCACCTATTACCATGGCGACGCAGCATCCGGACAATGCGTCGATTCCGTGGTGGCGCAAAGATGCGTTTGTGCCGACGCAAGATGAGCTTGCGGAAATGACACTGCTTTTTGAGGAATTGCCGATCGATGAATACATGTGGGACTGGGAGGGGAAATACGTGGATGAAGCGGTGGGCGAAAAACTGTTTTCGCGCGCGCAGGAACTGTTTACCAGGCGACCGCTTGGCGAGGAGCTGCATCTTACGTACCGGATTCCGGCATTCGATGGTGAAAAGATGCACCGCATGGCGCGGGCGTTCATGAATATTCTGTCGCTTGCGGATCTGTCTAAAGACATCGGACTTGCCAGGCCGGCTGTCACCGAAATGTTCCTGCCACTCACCACTTCCGCCGATCAACCTAGAAAAGTCCGCGAGACGTTCAAGGAAGTGATGAAGTATCACCGCGCGATTTTTCATACCGACAGCACGCAGGATTCACTCATGCAGTCGCTGTTTGAAGTGACGCCATTGGTAGAGGATGTTGATTCATTGCTCTCGATTGAAAAGATCCTGCAGCCGTATTGGAGTTCGCTCGTCAAAGAAAAGCCCGATATCGCCACGCGCGGTCAGCGTATTTTCCTTGCCAGGTCCGACCCGGCTATGAATGCAGGGCTCATGCCAGCGGTATTGGCAGTCAAAGTCGCCTTGAGTACGATCAGCACCCTGTCGTCATCCCTCGGTTTTGCGGCGCATCCGATCCTTGGTACAGGTTCGCTCCCGTTTCGCGGGAGTGTGAATCCCACCTACACCGATCCGTTTCTCAGGCAGTACGCAGGCACTCGCACCTATTCGATTCAGTCTGCTTTCCGCTACGACTACCCGAAAGAGGAAGCAAAACAGGCACTCGAAAAGATTCGTGCTGTGTCTCCGACTCTGTCGACGATTGTCGTTCCCGATGCCGATAAACAGCGCATCATTGCTCTGTGTAAAAACATGTCCGCCCTGTGGCGGCCGACCATTGAATCGATTGCCCCGCTCATCAACGCGGTTGCCGCTCATGTGCCGCCGCGCCGTGAGCGCCTGCAGCACATTGGTCTTTTTGGCTACAGTCGCGGCATTGGCAAGGTGCGTCTGCCACGTGCAATCGGGTTTACGGCCGCTCTCTATTCCATTGGCGTGCCACCGGAATTCATCACTACTGGTCGTGGACTCAGGCTGGCGCAGACAAACAATCAGCTCGATCTTTTGGAGACGTATTATCCGGCACTGCGCGACGACTTACAGCATGCCGGCAAATACTTAAACCGCGAAAATCTCTCGCTACTAGCCAAATCCGACGCTCAGTTTGTCGGTATTCAGGAAGATATTGCAGCTATCGAAAGTATTCTCGGCATTCAGCTGACACAGGAAAAACCACATCATCTCATCCATCGCAATCTCACGTCCTCCATCTATCAACGACTAATGGCAGATGAAAACGATCCCCATTTGGCGGCGGATATTGTCGAAGCCGGAATAATTAGAAAAAGTTTAGGATAGAATCAGGGAGAAAAATACGAAGGTCAAAATACTAAATTCGAGACAAATTCGAATTTGAAAATTAGAATTTCGAAATTGTTTAGTGCTTGGTTCTTTGATCTTCGTATTTTTTCTTACGCCCCTTTTCTTCTTTCTGCTATGATTGTGTCATGAATCCCGCCCACTCTTCTCAGAACGACGACGATAAAAAGAAGGCTCAGACAGCTCACGATGATCCGCTTGCACAGGCGATGAAAGACGCTCAAGCCAATGACGACGAATTACAGAAACTGCTGAAGAAAATTGCTGAACTTGAAGAGCAGATGAAGCCTCTCAAAGAGGCATCGGCTCGCGCGCAAGCCGAGCTGCAGAATGCCAAAATGCGGATGGAAAAAGAGGCGTCCGATTTGCGGAAGTACGCTTCCGAAGGCGCGCTCATCCGCCTGCTTCCGACCATCGATAATCTTCAGCGCGCTTTTAAACACTTGCCCCAAGATTTGGCGGGCAACGAATGGGTGAAGGGAGTAGTTTCTATCGAACAGGATTTCATGAAGCAGCTCTCTGGTATGGGTCTAATGAAGATGGAAGCGCTCGGACAAATGGCCGATGCCAACAAGCATGAAGTGCTCATGGAAGGCCCCGGCGAGAAAGGGAAAATCTTGGAAGTGTTCGAAGAAGGCTACGAACTGAGCGGTAAAGTGTTGCGACCGGCGAAAGTGAAGGTGGGGGGAGGAATGTAGAATGTACAATTGACAATGTACAATGAGATCACAGTTATAAAACCCGCAGCAGCGATTTGCGAATCGCTGTTAATTATTCCAACATAAAAGGAGCGGCATGCTTGGCGCGGCGGTTTATCATGTCTGTCGCGACGCGCCGTACTGTGGCTATTCAATCCACAATCATTATGTGGTGAAATACATCAAATAGCCGGCACGTCGCGACAGAATCTTTATTACATAAAACCTCGAGCTGAGCTGTTGATTATTATTCCTGTATCTCGCTCCGAAACTGTTCGCCTCTGTCCTCAAAGTTTTTGAAATATCCGTAGCTGGGCGAGGCGGGGGAGAGTAGACAAATGAATGTATTTGGCGTGTTCTTGCGTGCGAGAGCGACGGCTTCTTTCATATCGGCAGCGTTCCAGAGAGTAGGTAACGCAGTGTGATGCGTATGTTCGATAGCTGCACGAATGGTGGCGCCACTGCCTGGCATCAGAATAATGTGCTTGATGTGCGGGCTTTGGACAATCTTTTCAGCGAGTTCGCGGAAATCGTAGCCGCGATCCTGGCCACCCAGAATCATTGTTCCCACTTTTCCGTCCAGTGCATCGAGCGCGGCCATGGCAGACTGGGGAGTGGTGGAAATGGAGTCATTCACCCATTCAATACCGGCCTGCATGCCAAGTGATTGCAATCTGTGTGGCAAACCACGGAAGTTTTTCACGGCTTTGAACATGATGTCTTCCGGTATCTGTAGCAGCGAACCGACTTTCAGTGCGGCGGTAATATTGGCCAAATTATGCTGACCGAGAAGCTGGATTTCATTTAGGCCAATCGGGCATTCGCTTTGCAAGTACTGAATGCGCTGACCTTTGCTTTCGCGTGCGATTTCCGCTGCTCCGGCCCACTCAGCATTGAAAAATATTTTGTCGTGTTCTGTCTGGAAGCGCGCGATGTGCTTTTTGGCATCCATATACGCAGCCAGTGAGCCATGATAATCCAGGTGTTCGGGAAAAAACGACGTAACCACCGCAATATGCGGGCTGATGGACATATCCATCAACTGGTAACTGCTCATTTCGTAGACGAAGTACGTCTCTGGCGTCGCTTCGGCGATGTACGTGATGGCTGGCACGCCGATGTTGCCGACCAGAAATACATTTTTGCCTCCGGCTTTGAGTATTTCGTAAATCAGCGAACTGGTCGTGCTCTTCCCTTTGGAGCCCGTCACGCCAATGACAGTCGCGCCGGTTGGCGCCACACTTTCGAGGAAAATTTGCGTCGCAGAGGTCATTTTGTCTTTCACTGGCCCGAATTCAGGTTTGGGCGGAATGCCGGGAGACTTGATGATTACATCAAATTTATCCAGATTTTTGAGCCAGCCGGAACCGATCTGCAGCCAGTATTTGCCTGGTGCTGTTTGTATATTTTCATTCGCATCCGCGATTGTCACCTCGGCCTGTGGCGCGAAGCGTTCGAGTGCCGCCAGTGTTGCCTGTCCTTCGCGGCCGAAGCCGAGAATGCACACGTTTTTGCCGTTTACATCTTTGATATGCATGATTACGCAAAGAAGGGGAATTTGCCCTTATACTCGCTTGGAATAGCGTGATCGGCAACTGGCGTGAATTGCTGTTCGATCATGCCATGCACGTCATCCGGCAAATTGGCTTCTTCCAGCGCCATCTTCATTGCTGCTGCCTCTTTCCACTCATTATTTTCATGTGCCAGAATGAACGCGGCGAGCGTTTCTTCCGGTGTACCGACACATTCAAACGGTTTGTAGTTTTCTATGCCGAGTAGTTCTTTATACAGAGGAATGAGTGACTCATCGTCCAGCAAATTTTTCCCGAACATCTCCATCAGCGTCTTTTTGGGAATGAACGGCGTGAGAATCGCAAACACAAACGCGCACTTTGGACAGCGCTGACACCACCTCTCGGCTGATTTCTCTTTTACAATCTTCCAGTTGGCGTTGCAGCTGGTTGTGAGGGTCAAATACTGCGGATATTTGCTGAAGAGTCTCGCAATGTGAATTTCAGATAATGGCCGCAGTAAGCTGAAATACTTGATTGATGAGCCAATCGTCATACTCAGATAATTCTGAAGCATGCGTTCAAACTCGAGCCCTTTACTCCACTGATGATTGATCATTTTTCCATGGAACTCGACGTTGCCTTCGTTGGCGCTGCGCTCGTTGCTCATCGCTATTGCATCGTAGCCATACAGAATGCCGACGACGATCAGCAAGAAGGATAAATACGCGGTAATGGGAATATGTCCATTCAGTGCGCCGTCTTTATTCAATTCAAACAGAGCAGGGGAGAGTGATCGCTTGATTTCCAGCATCGGCAGGCCGATTTCTTTGGCGAGAACATCGATGAGCGGATGCGGTTCCATTCGGATTAAAGTGCAATCGAAACCAGCTTCTTTGAGCAATTCGACAGTAACGGTCGAGTCTTTGCCGCCGCCGAGGGGGACGAGGACTTTGGAATGGGGGCTTTGGAATTGGGACTGCTGATTTTTCTTATCAATATTCCCTCCAGAGCGGGCGTTTTTATCCTGAGTCGTATCGAAGGACCCGCCCGCGGTCTCCGATTGTGTTGTGTCTGCCGTTATCGGAAAATTAATGAGTCCGCGAAAATCGATGTTATTTTTATAGAAATACTCACCCAGACCATTCTCGTACACTTTTTTCCAGAAAGCCGCCTCTTCCTTGCTCAATGAACCCGATTTGATCTCTATTTTCTTCGGCAAACACGTTTTGTAGTAACTGATCCCGCCGATCATATGCAGGGCAAAAAGTGCGCGGTCTAGCGCTGCGTTATTGTAGTCTGCAAGCGGCGAATCGGTCGGCAGTGTGATTGTTTCGGTGAACTGAATCTCGTCATCCAAACCATAGTTCAAACTGATCGTGCGCGTGGCCGCATCGAAAGAGTAGGAATCGAAGATGAACGAGGTGAATTGCTTCATCGGGTTCATTGTATCGTTTTGCTGTGATTGTTGCGAATTTCAATGGTGCCGAGAGTGGGAATCGAACCCACACACCTTGCGGTACACGATTTTGAGTCGTGCGCGTCTACCAATTCCGCCATCCCGGCACGGCGCTATCCTACAATGTAACATCGCCACTGCCAAACGCTCCTGCAATAGTAGTCTGGGAGCAGGTCGCGTATAGTGTAGAAATTCACTGTTCTGCCTATGCAATACGTCATCCTCGCCATCATCCTACTTGTGATTATCGGTATTATTATCGGAGCCCTTCTCGTTGGCCGCAAGCGGTTTCTCTCGGGCAGCGCCTTGCAGCAAATCAAGCACGCATGGAAAAAGGTGGAGGCGATCGAAAATCCGAACTTGCAGATTATGGAAGCCGACAAAGTACTGGATCACGCGCTCAAGCTGCTTGGCTACAAAGGCTCACTCGGCGAAAAGCTGAAGCAGGCTGGGCCACGGTTTAACGACTTAAATGCGGTGTGGTACGCACACAAGTTGCGCAATACACTGGCACACGAAATGAATGCACAGATTTTTCGGACAGAAACCGAAAAAGCGATGCGTATTTTCAGGAGGGCGCTGGGGGATTTGGGGATGAGGTAGATTATCGAATCCAGACTGGCCCCTCACTCGTTTCACCTGAGATGTCTATTATCGGATATCCGCGTGGTTGCTGTATTCCGTTAATGCATACTTCACCATTCTTGAGCTGAAATGCTGCAACAATGCCTGTTCTTGTTTGTTGATCGACTGTTTGAATGTTCGTCTTTGTTGCAGGCTCTTGAACTCCTTTAATTGTATCAATAGAAAAAACGTCGGCAACATCGGCAGGAGTCATGGCAGATTGTTTTTTAACAATTGCGGTAGTACCGTTGGCTGAAGGTGCTAATGTTCCTATAGCTTGTGAATCTATACCTTTTTTTGGTGATATCAATCAAAATGCATCAGCACCCTATGCGCATCGCATCCTTATCACCTGCAATCACTGAAATCCTTTTCGCGCTTGGGCTCGAAAAGAACATAGTTTGCACCGACCAGTTTTCGGATTGGCCGGAGAAAGCGAAAATATTGCCGCATCTCAAAGATCATCAGAAAATTAATATTGCTACACTTCGTGAGTATCAGGCAGATCTCATTTTTACGTCCACACTCGTACAGCAGAAATTAGCAGAACAACTCAAAGCCGATGGACTCCCGGTTGTCCATCAAGACCCGCGCAGTCTTGGTGACATCTACGAAAATATCCGTACGCTTGGCATGTTGCTCGAAGCCGAGCCCGAGGCGCGCGAGCTTGTTGCGCGCATGCAGTTCGGCTTTTCGCAGGTGAAAAAGAAAGTCGGCATTCTCTCAAGGCGTTTTAAAGTATACGTCGAAGAGTGGCACAACCCGCCGATGGTCAGTGGCAATTGGGTGCCGGAAGTCGTGCAGATGGCCGGCGGCATTCCACTCGCGTTACCGCGAGGATCGGCGAGTCGGGAGGTGACATTGCATGAGGTGCAGACATTCAATCCGGATATGATCGTCCTCAGCATTTGCGGTGCAGGTTCGGCTGCCAATAAATCACTCATCGATCAACGTGCCGGATGGAAAGATCTGCCGGCGGTTCAAAAAGGCCGCATCTTTGTGATTGATGATTCGCTGCTCAACAGGCCAGGTCCGCGTTTGGTAGAAGGTGCGCAGCGATTATACGGCTGGATGTTTCAGCTGGCGCATGGGGGGTGATCATTGAGACGGCCGTCTGGCCGTCTGACAGTCGAGACGCGCCGGATAGTTGGATGTGTTTCATCGGGCTATGATTGTGGGTAGAAAAAGAAATAGCTGGCGCGTCTTTACTGAGCGATGATTGGCAGATCACTCAGCTGAGTCTTTACAGACTGACTGTCGATCGGCACACTGCAATCCTATGTTCGACACAGCAATTATCGGCGTCGGCGCCGCCGGATACACAGCCGCCATTTACACAGCGCGTTACCAGCTTTCGACGCTCATTATCGGTGCAGAAGAAGGTGGCATGGGACAGACGGCAGCCGAAGTCGGCAACTGGCCGGGGATTATCGAAATCCGTGGTCCGGATCTTATGGAGAACTTCAAAAAGCATGCAACAAGTTTCGAGCAGGTAAAACATATGATCGGTCGTGTGAATGAAATCCAGCAGATCGAAGGCGGTTTCAAATTACTGTTGGCAGATGGATCGTTTCAGGAAGCCAAGACGGTCATATTGGCGACAGGTTCCAACAAGCGTCATTTAGGAATAAAGGGCGAAGCCGAGTTTTCGGGGAAAGGAGTGACGTACTGTGCCACCTGCGATGCGTTCTTTTATCGCAACAAGACAGTTGCTGTTATTGGAGGAGGGGACAGCGCCGTGGAAGGCGCAGCGATTGCGGCTCAGGTTGCCAAGACCGTGTACCTGATTCATCGCCGTAACTCGTTCCGCGCCGAGCCGTACTGGGTGCAGAAAGTGAAAGAGAAGACGAACATTGTCATGGTGCTCGAAAATACCATCACGGAAGTACTCGGCGAACAGAAGGTAACCGGCGTCAAACTTGAAAAGCCGTTCAATGGCTCCGATACACTCGCACTCGATGGCGTTTTCATCGAAGTCGGTTCCATTCCAAACGTAGGGCTCGCAACAAAAATCGGCTGCAAGCTCGACGATAAAGGTTTCATGCAGGTCGACGCTGCTATGCGCTCGACTGTCAAAGGTATTCTCGGCGCTGGCGATGTCACAAGCGGCTCCAATCATTTTGCTCAGTTTACAACTGCTGCCGGTGAAGGGGCGATTGCCGCTAACAGCGTGTTTAACTATCTGCAGGCAGGCGATGGCGGATGGTTGCAGGGAGCATGTTAAGAATGCAGTATTCCGTATGCAGAATGAAGAATTGTTTTGCTCTTCTCAGCTTCATGATTCTGCATACTTCATTCTAAATTCTATATACTTGCTTCATGTGGATTTTATTCACTCTTCTTTCGGCAGCCAGTTGGGCATTAGTGAATGTACTGGATTCGAGTCTGACAAAGCGATATAAAAAGCCGACGGTCATTTTCATGGGCGTGCAGGCATTGTTCAGTCTATCGATTTTGATTCTTCTGAGTACCTTTCTGCCTATTGCGACAACTTGGCATCTGCCGCTTCTGGCAGTGGGTATCTGTTCGTATTTCGGTGATTTCTTTCTTTTTTACGTCCTTAAACGTATCGAGGTATCGGTAGTAAATGTCGCATGGGCGCTTCAGTCTATTTTTATTAGCGCTTTCGCATTCATGGTGTTTCATGAACACTGGACGATGCTGCAGACAGCAGGTGTAGTTTGCATCCTAGTTTCAGCGCTTCTTATTGCCTTCTGGCATACACACATTTCTCTCGGTCGCACTCTTGGTTTACTGACAGTACTCGGTCTTATCACCGCTCCCAATTATCTCGTACAAAAAGCAGCACTGCTCGATTCTCAGACTATTGTTGCAGTTTTCTTCTGGTCGATCATCGGTCGTGAATGCATGTCTTTTGCAATGCCGTGGATTCTGCCAGCCTACCGCTCTCCAATGCTTGTCACGTTACGCACGGAGCGTCGTGTATTTTTTCTTTTTAACGCCGCAGTGATTGCAGTCTGGTTTCTGGCAATCTTGTTTTTTGTCTACGCCTATCAAGCAGGTCCGGCGTCACTCGTTTCCATGCTTGCCAATACGCAGCCGTTTTTTGTCATGTTCTTTGCCTGGCTCTTTCACCGGTACCTGCCTGCTTTTACGGCTCATGAGGGTTTTGGTGCCAAATCGATCGGCATCAAGGCTCTCGGGTTCGCGATTACCTTTTTTGGGCTTGCGCTTCTAGCCCTCAGCTAGTAAATTGTCGCAACTATGCCACGTGGTAAGAAAACAGTGTACTCCGGCACCTGCAGCGAATGCGGTTCTCGTATCGCAACCGTTCGCATCCTGAAGGCCAAAAAGGCTGACTTTCGCAAGCTGAACAAGTATTGCAAGGATTGTCGCGCTAAGCGTCCCTTGAAGCTGAAGGAAGAAAAGCACTCAAGCTAATCAGGTGTTAGCAGGAGCAAGCTCTGAACCTTTTGTTTTGGTAGACAAAGCCGTATAATTTTTTTGATGAAACAATATCGCAAAGCAGTATCGGCTCTGGTAGTACGACCGGTCGATGTTTGTGCTCCTGGAGGCTGTGATACTGTCTACGAGATTCTACTTGTCCACAAGCCGCGCGTTTACGATGCGTGGCAGCTTCCGCAGGGCGGTATCGAGGAAGGTGAAGACATGAAACAAGCGGCCATTCGAGAACTTATGGAAGAGGCGGGCTTGGAATTTACGAAGGTTGATCATGTGAGCACCTGTACGTATTCGTACGATTTTCCGCCGCAATTCATTGCGCGTCATCACCCGGTCAATCAGGGTCAGACACTCTGTTTTGTCCTGTTTGTAGCAACACGCGATCAAAAAGTGACAGTGGATAACAAAGAGATCGATCAGTTTGCCTGGGTCTTGCCACAGCAGATTCCGCTCTACATTAAGCGCGAAGCGTATGTAAAAGTGATTCAGGAAGTGATTGAAGAATCGATGGAGAAGCTCAGGAGCTAACAGATATCAAAATCTTGTCATGATTTTTGAATAGAATGACCGAGATCGGGGTGTCTTTACGCAATATTTTTTAGATTTTTTGATTTTCATATTTTTGCCATTTGTATCTTGTATCTTGATGTTTCCTTCCCGATACTTCACGCATGCGTCTCCAGTCTCTCCTTCTCGAGCAATTTCGTTGCTACAGCACGCAGCAACTGGATTTTTCGGATGGCGGATTGGATCTCTTTATTGGTCCCAACGGCAGCGGGAAAACCAATATTCTTGAATCTGTGAGCATTCTTTCAACCGGCAAATCCTGCATCCAGTCCGAAACAGAGCCGATTATTCAGTGGGGGAAAGAATACTATCGCGTAAAGGGGCAGACGGTGTCAGATACCAGCGAGCCGAGCATGGTGGAGGTGTTTGCTTCCATTAAACCACGCAAGCAGAAAGCCTTTTTCATCAATGATGTCCGTACGCCCATCATGCGTTTCATCGGATCCGTGCCGAGCATTGTCTTTCTGCCGTCGCATCTGCAACTATTTGTCGGTGGTCCGGCAGGCCGGCGCGACTTTCTGGATGATGTACTTTCGCAGCTCTCGCCGGATTTTCTACGACTGCAGAGTGAGTACCAGCGCGTCTTGAAACAGCGCAATTCCTTGCTCCGGCTCATTGCCGACAATCAGGCAAAGGAACGCGATTTGGATCCGTGGGACAGTCAGATAGCGCAGCTCGGTTCACTTCTTCAAAAACAGCGCATCGGTATTATCGAGAGCCTGAATGCATCTCTGGGTCCAACGCTCATCTTTTTGGGCGAGAAGTGGGGGAGTGTCGACATTCGCTACGATACCAAGCACGTCGACGGTAAAACCGGTGAAGCGGCATTACTGGCATTGCTCCAGCACTATCGTCAGCGCGACATCATTCTGAAATCCACAACCGTGGGTCCGCATCGCGATGATTGGCATCTGTATGCCGACAACCGCGATATTGCACTCTTTGCTTCTCGCGGGCAGCAGCGTGCAAGTTTGTTATCATTGTTATTTGTATCACTTTCTTTATTTGAGGCGTACCGACACGAAAAACCGATCATCCTGCTCGACGATGTTTTCTCCGAACTCGACGATGCGCACCAGCGTCATTTGCTCTCGGCTGTCGAAGGCTACCATGTCTTGCTAACAGGCACGCATTTACCAAGCGAAGTGCCGGCGAGAGCGACGGTGTGGGAAGTAGAGAATGGGAGAATTGATAAAAAGTAAGCTAGATGATGGATGTCGAGACACGCCGGCGATTTGATGAAATTCCTCCAACTATGATTGGAGTTTTATTAAGCAGTAGCCGGCGCGTCTCGACTGATGATCTCTATCGATGATGCGACAATCCATACAACGCCAACGCCAATCCATCTGCCGCATCATCCGGCTGCGGTCGTTCTTTGAGCTTGAGAATGCGCATGACCATATCCTGCATCTGCTTCTTATCGGCTTTGCCATCTCCGGTAATAGCAGATTTCAGTTGCAGCGGCGTTGGTTCCAGAAGGGGAATGCCGAAGCTGTGGGCTGTCAGAACAATCACGCCGCGGGCTTGGGCCACATCGATGGCTGTCCGTTTGTTGGTCGCAAAAAACAGCTTCTCGATGGCAATAACATCCGGCTTATGCTCACTGATGAATGATCGCAAATCGGCAGCCAGTTCGGCCAATCTGTCTGGCATCGGCAGGCCGGCTTGTGTTTCGATCACACACCAATCAAGGGCGGATACAACGCGCTTACTGGATTGATCAACAAGCCCCAGTCCTGTTGTGGCCAATCCTGGGTCGATTCCGAGTGCGCGCATGGAAACATTGTACGGACAGGCGGTATGGAAGAAAGGCCATTTTTCTGCTATAATAAGGGGAAATGTTCACACAAAAACACAAACACTTCGTGGCGTTGCCCGTCTTCCTCATTGCGATGCTCTGCATTGCCGGTTCCGACCATTTGTTTGCCACGATTTTACAAGAGCCCGTACGCATTGCTCCGGTGGTGCTCCGGACAGCGGGTCAGCCTGTAGTGTGGCAGGGAAATGCCGGCATTGCCGTTGCGCTGGAGGAGCGGTCTTCCGCGACAGTCGATGCATCCGCAGCCAGGGTTACGGTATCGGCAGGATCGGCCATAGTCGCCACAAGCGGTTTTGTGGATATTGTCGCAGATTCATCTGTCGTTCGTGTGCTGCATGGCAGTGTGCTGGTGCTCCGTGATGCAACGAGCGTAACGGCTGTCGCCCTGACATCGCCACTTCTTGTTGAGTCTGCCGGCAGCAGCACATTGCTGCCGCGCGGTTATCAAATGCGGATGGAGGGTGGGAAGATGAGTACTTCTGAAGTGCCGCTTCACTGGCTGCAGGAGAAAATGCGTCTCATACCTGTCGTGACTGACGCAGGATTGTCACAATCTGCAACTGAGGCCGTACAGCTGCTGGGCATATCCCGTTGCACCTCGTTGCCTGCGCCTCTTGCTGCAATCGATGCCTCTGCCGTCATGGCGGAATTTCTGACGACAGCAGACGCAACTGTCGATTGTTCGGATGCCCTGCTCCGATTGATGCCTTCGGACGCAACCCCGTCCCGTATCCTGCTTTTGTTTGCGCTCTTGTCGCAACGACGCAATGCGGCAAATTTACTGGCGGAGCTGGACGTTCCGGTGACGATGGACTCCTCATTTGTTCTGGCTGTTGTGCAGGAGCAAACCGCTCTTAGCCGCCCGCTTCCGCTGAGCGTGCTCGATACACTGACTCATTCGGCCGAACGTGCCGCAACCATGGATCCGCAGATGGCAGGAGAGATGTTGTTGGACAAAATCGATGGAATGGCGCTGGCGCTGGATACAGCCGGATATCCGGAATCCGCCAGGCAGTGGCAGCGCGTCAGTAGCAGGCTGCATGACTTCATTGCACCTCTGCTTCCGCCTGCGGCCAAACATCAGGAATCAGACGTATTGCCCGTTGCCGCAGCACGTACATACGAACCTGCGAAGATCGTGTCTCTTGCGCGACAGTATCTGCAGTCGTCGGCGCTGCTGTTTACCGAAAAAACCACTATTGTCTATGAGACAAAAGCCCGGGTGCGGTTTGAGCATGCCTATATAGCCACCGCCCATGGTGACAGCGACATAAGCGGCACCTTCGATACCGAGACACAGCAGGTGTCATCCATAGTTCTGGGCGCCATTCCGCTTCCGAATCAGGTATCACTCAGCGCTTTGGCACAGAGTTTGTAGTATAAAAAAACCACATCTGCAGCAGATGTGGTTTTTCAGATTGTAAGAGAGAAGTTCTTACATCTTTGGAGCTTCTGCCTTGCCGTCTTTGCCGCAGTCGCCACAACAATCCTTCTTGCATGGGCACATCATGTCGTGGAAGATTTTGCCGATGCCTGCTACACCGACGAGAATATAGACGATAGCCTCGACCATCGGCCATGCGCCGACCAGCATATGGACAACGTTTAAGTCGTTGTTCATCAGCATGCCGATGCCGACAAGGCCCCAGTTGAGAGCGCCGACTACGACGAGAAGACAGATAAGGATGCCGGGAATACATTTTTTGCCGGAATGCATAGGAAAGAGGGGAAAGAGAGGATAAACATCCTTAGTAAAGCGGAAAGAGAGAAGAAGTGCCAATTGAAATGGTTTTGAGAATGTTTTTTGGTATAGAAAGGATACATTCAGTTAAATTGACAGCAATAATTTGTAAGATCAATATTGAAATATGCAACGCGGTATACCTCTTTCTTGTAACGAAATTCCAGCAGGCACGGGTTTAGTTCAAACTGTTGAATGTAAAGGTATTGCTGAGCGTGTTGAAGTGAGAGAAGGTGAAAGAGGTTTCTTGGGGCGTAGAGGAAGACCTAAACAGACACATCAAATTGTTGAGCCGTTGGAAGATCCTGTAGTGGCAGAAATTTCAACGTTTTCAAGTGGTATTCGCAGAGTGTGTTGTTTGTATGCTCAGGAAAGTTTCCTTAGAAATGATGATATTTACTGTAGAGCTGCAAAAAATGGAGATCATCAGCAAAAATGCATTTATGCCTGGTCTGAAAAAGATAAGAAGTAAATTATTTTTTTGATTGGTGGGCGATACAAGACTTGAACTTGTGACCTCGACATTATCAGTGTCGCGCTCTAACCATCGGCCTAGGCCGATAATCGCCCTATCATTTGTTTTAAAAATTCTCTTCCTTTACCGGTTTTGAAGAATTTTTCTCTCCGCATTGCCTCTTGTTTAGTTTTAAATTCTTCCTTGTACATGAGCTTCCATGGCCTCTTTTTGATGTATATGACCCAAATTCATCATCAGCATTATGTTGCTGTAATCGATGGTCAATATTTTCAGTATAGCCTTTATAAAGAACGCCTTCGGGATTCTGAAGGACGTAAACGTAGTATATAAGATAAAAATTGAATGGTGGGCGATACAAGACTTGAACTTGTGACCTCGACATTATCAGTGTCGCGCTC